>Ga0316201_10000184_pt1 | contig 30353 bp, 25 predicted proteins | sample CS6wburrow_MG_FD_204516 | JGI IMG/M metagenome (GOLD analysis project Ga0316201, IMG submission 204516) | Coastal sediment microbial communities from Delaware Bay, Delaware, United States - CS-6 worm burrow | ecosystem: Environmental > Aquatic > Marine > Coastal > Sediment | place: USA...
GTGCGCGATTTTCCAGGCTGCCGCCGTACTCGTCGTTGCGCTGGTTGGTCGCGCGCGACAGGAAATGCTGGATCACGCCATGCCCGTGCGCGGCGTAGAGGCAAATCAGATCGATACCCGCTATTTTCGCGCGCCGACAGGCATTGCGGTGCCAACGATACAGATCGCGAATGTCCTTCTTCGTCATCGCGCGCGCGCTGACCGGGTCGGAGGTGTAGCTTCGAATCGGCATCGCCGAAGGTGCCAGCGGAATTTCACGGGTATAGAGATTGGGCCCATTGACGCCGGCATAGGTCAGTTCGGTACCGGCGAGCGCGCCGTGCTCGTGGATCGCGTCGGCCATCTTCGCCATCACCGGGATATCTTCGTCGTCCCACAGTCGCAGTTCGATATAAGGCGCGATTTCCGAAGTGTGATGCATTTCGGTTTGCTCGGTAAACAGGACAGCCCAGCCGCCCTCGGCCTTGACCCGGCGCATCTCGGCGGCTGCGGAGGGATCGCGGTAACCACCGCCATTACAGTGCGGCACCTGGAAAAAACGGTTCTTTGCCGTCACCGGTCCGATTCGCACCGGTTCGAATAAAATATCGTAGCGTGGATCGCGACTCATCGACTCACCTCCTCCTCTTCCGGCATGCTATAACTTCGCCATTCCGGGAATCTCGTTGTCGTTAATATGCTGGCTGCAATATTGCAGGAAAATTTCGATAACCACGGTTTTTTTCAGGTTCGCCAGCATCGCCACTCCGAGGGGCAGCCCCGGCTGATCACCGGCCAACGGCACGTAGACAAGATCACTGCCGTCCAGCGATTTCTGATTCAGCGGGCGCACGTTGGCCAGGCTATAGCCGTAACCGCGCGCGACCAGCCCGCGCTGCACCTCGATATGCCGGGTGCGGGCATAAATATTGGGCTTCATATCGTGATCCGAAAACAATGACATGAAATAAGTATTACTCAGCGGCAGGTCGAGCAATATAAAGCGCTCCTCGGCCAGGCCGGACAGGGCGATACTGGTCTCGCTGGCCAGCGGATGTGATTTGGGTAATAACACATAGGGTTTCAATTCTACCAGCGGAACAAAATCGATAGCACTATCGAGCTGCAGGTTATAGGTCAGCGCGAGATCGATGGTGCCTTTTTTCATAGCGTCGAGCAGACCCGCCTGATCGTCCTCGCTGACATTGACATCGACATCCTCGTGACCCTGCATAAAATCGTGGCACAGGCCGGGAATCACGATCGGTGCCAGTGGAATGAAACAACCAATCTTTAAGGTGCCGTAGATCTGGTCGGAAAGTACGCCGGCCAGGCTTTTCAGTTCGTCGGCATCTCGCAGAATTCGCTTGGCGCGCTCCATCATCTGGCCACCCGCGGTGGTCAGGCTCATGCCCTGCGCGTGGTGACGTACGAACAGCTGAATCTGGAACACCTCTTCGAGATGCGAAATCGCGTTCGAAATCGAGGGTTGCGAGACATGAATGTTTTCCGCCGCGCGCAGGATGCTGCCAGCCTCGCCGGCGGCGACGAAATACCCGAGTTGCTTCAGCGTAAACTGCACTCGGACCTACCCGGTTTTGTGAGATTGATCCCACGATACCGACTTTTTTCCGAGCTTAGGTTTGGCGGGATCGTTGTCGCATCGCTGGTCGGGACCGGTATCCCGTCTAAGGGACCTGCGGATACGTCAAGGATGGGCATCGTACTCTCCTGTTGCTTTCTGTTGGTTTAGCGCGTGACCTGGTACCGCAATGACCTTCAAGTCTGTGACGATTCCTGACTCATGTAAATAATTATTTATTCGATTCCTGATTTACTAATTTCGAACCTGGATTTCGATAATCGAATGATTCTGGTTAAATTTTATTAAATCACTTGTTGAAAAAAGATTATTTTATTTGATGCCCGTCATTCTTATACTGGACCGACCCAGATCTAGCAGGACCCGGAAATGTCAATCGAAAAAGTAGAGACGCTCGTCGTCGGCGGCGGCCAGGCCGGCCTGGCCATGAGCGAGCACCTGAACAACTGCGGTATACCTCACCTGGTGCTGGAGCGGCAGCGAATCGCCGAGCGCTGGCGCTCGGAAAGATGGGATTCCCTGGTTGCCAACGGTCCAGCCTGGCATGATCGATTTCCGGGCATGGAATTTCCCGATATCGATCCCGATGCTTTTGCTCCCAAGGAGATGGTGGCGGACTATTTTGTCGCCTACGCCGAGAAAATCGGCGCCCCCATTCGCTGCGGCGTGGAAGTATACAAGGTAAGCAAGATTGCAGGTCGCCCTGGCTTCCGCGTCGAAACCTCGGACGGGGTCATCGAGGCCAACAGCGTGGTTGCCGCCACCGGGCCTTTTCAACGCCCGGTTATCCCGCCGGTGGTCCCCGAGAATGCGGCAATCATGCAGATTCATTCCAACGCCTACCGTAATCCCGAACAGTTGCCGGAAGGCGCGGTGCTGGTAGTCGGAGCCGGATCCTCGGGCGGACAGATCGCGGACGAACTATTGCAGGCGGGTAAGTCTGTTTACCTCTCGGTCGGCCCACACGACCGTCCGCCCCGAAGCTATCGCGGGCGTGACTTCGTCTGGTGGCTGGGGGTTCTCGGCAAGTGGGACGCCGCTGCCCCCGGGCCGGGCACGGAACACGTTACCATCTCGGTGAGCGGTGCCCATGGCGGCCAGACCGTCGACTTCCGGCGTCTTGCCGCACAGGGCATGACACTTGTTGGGCGGACCGAATCATTTGAACGAGGGGTAATGCGCTTCGCTCGGGACCTTGCCGACAATCTCGCGCAAGGTGATGCGAACTACCTGTCGGTGCTGGACGAAGCCGACACCTACATCGCCCGCAATGGTCTCGACCTGCCCGAGGAACCCGAAGCCCGAAATATCGAACCGGACCCGCAATGCGTCATCGATCCCGTTCTCGAATTGGACCTGGTGCAGGCTGGCGTAACTTCGATCATCTGGGCGACCGGTTTCGCGCTCGACTACAGCTGGCTGCAGGTCGATGCATTCGACGCAGCGGGCAAACCGAGGCATCAGCGCGGTGTTTCGGCCGAACCCGGGATTTACTTTCTCGGGCTGCCGTGGCAATCACGACGCGGGTCTTCCTTCATCTGGGGCGTCTGGCACGACGCAAAGTTTTTGGCGGACCATATTGCCACGCAACGCAAGTATCTGGCGTACAATACTTCCGCGCAACGCGAGTCGGAAAACGCGTAGCCCTGAAACGGCGCCAGCCGACATCGCACTGGACGCAACCGGCGCTATTGGCTATCTGTCACGGACAAGGCGCCAGGCAGAGCATGGCGGTAACTATTCGCTGCTACCTACTATTATTCGGAGATATTTATGGCACACAAACGGCTCAGGCCTTTCAATACCCGCGAAACCTACCCCGAGCAAAACCTGGACAACGACTTGTCGCAGGGCGTGGTCGCGGCCAATATCATCTTCCTGCGTGGGCAGGTGGCCCAGGACCTGGACTCGCGGGAAAACGTGGCCGTCGGTGATCCTGTCGGACAAACGCATCGTGTCATGCAAAACATTCAACTATTGATCGAAGAGGCCGGCGGCAAGATGGAGCACCTGACCAAACTGGTGGTATACCTGACTGATATTCGGCACCGGGAGGCCGTTTATCGAACGATGGGCGAATATATCAAGGGGATTCATCCCGCCTGTACCGGCCTGGTCGTGGTCGCCCTCGCCCGGCCGGAATGGCTGGTTGAAATCGACGCCACCGCGGTAATCGCCGAGTGACGGCAGGGTTCGGGCGGTATCTGGACCGCATTCGTGTTTTGGTTTAATCGACACGGGCAGCGGGAAAAGGCTGTTTCTCGGGCCGGGCAAATCCCTGTACCATGGCATTGGTCAGGATCACGGCCCGCTAATACCGGGAACCGCGTCGCAAATTATTTTCGATGAGACAGAGATGACTTTATCCTTAGCAGCATGGGATCGCGAGACCGGTCAACTGGGCGCGGCGATCTCATCGTCGAGCATTAGCGTCAGCAGCCGTTGCCTGCACTGGCGCCCCGGCGTCGGCATCGCGCTCAGCCAGAATATCACCGATCCGCGCCTCGGCCCCCGGTTGCTGGCCTTACTCGACGACGACGTCGAGGTACCTGCCGCGATCGACGCGGTGGTACAAAGCACGCCGCACATCCGTTTTCGCCAGCTCGGCCTGGTCGACAGCCACGGTAATACCGGCACTTACACCGGGGATGCCGTACTTGGCTGTTTCTCCTCCGCACAGGGCAAACATTGCCTCGCGGCCGGAAACCTGCTGGCCAACGAAGGCGTGCCCGCGGCGATGGTCAGCGCCTTCGAAAACTCGAGCGGCAGCTTCGGCACGCGATTACTCGGCGCGCTGGTAGCCGGCGTCGACGCCGGCGGCGAGGCTGGACCGCTACATTCCGCCGGCCTGTTGATCGGCGGCGAGCCTTCCTGGCCGCTGGCGGAGCTGCGCATCGACTGGGATGAAGATCCGATGACCAAAATGCTGGCCGGCTGGACAGTTTACGAACCGCAGATCGACGACTATGTTACGCGCGCCTACAATCCGGATGACGCACCCGCCTACGGCGTGCCCGGAGATCCTTGAATGAACAGTCAGGAAATGCTTGCCCGCCTGGTGGCGTTCGACACCACCAGCACCCGATCGAATCTCGAGCTGATCGATTTCGTGCGTAACCTGCTAGACGACCAGGGCATCGCTTCGCAACTGGTTCACAATGAGGATAAAACCTGCGCCAATCTCTATGCCACCATCGGTCCCGACGAGATTGGCGGCATCATGCTTTCCGGCCATACCGACGTCGTACCGACCGCGGGACAGGACTGGCATAGCGACCCTTACCGCCTGCAGGCAGACGACGGCCTGCTGTACGGCCGCGGTGCCTGCGATATGAAGGGATTTATTGCCTGCGTACTGGCGGGCTTGCCGCGCATGACCGCAGCGCAGTTGCGGACACCGATCCACCTGGCATTTTCCTACGACGAGGAAATCGGCTGCGTCGGCGCCAGACGGTTGGTCGAATCGATGAGGGATTTCGAAGTCAAACCCCGTCTCGGCCTGATTGGCGAACCCACCAGCATGAACATGGTGCTGGGACACAAGGGAAAAGCGGCCTATCGTGTCACGGTCAACGGGCTGTCCTGTCATTCTGCCTATATCACCAGCGGGGTTAACGCGGTCGAATATGCCGCCGAATTGATCGCATTTATCCGCGGCATGAACCGTCGGGTTCAGGCACAGCTCACCGACGACAGCTACTCGGTGCCGCATACGACGTTTCACGTCGGCAATATCAGCGGCGGCACCGCACTCAACATCGTCCCGCGCCAGTGCGAGTTCGAATTCGAAATCCGCAACCTGCCGCAGCAGGATATCGAAGCGCTGGTGCACGAAATCAAACACTATGCGGACGATATTTTGATACCCGACATGCGATCGCGCCACCCGGAAAGCGATATCCGCTTCGATGAAATTTCCTATTACCCCGGTCTGCGCACCGACCCGGCATCGACCGTGATCGCGTATACGCGCACGATCAACCCGATCGACCAGGTTGGCGACAACGTCAGCTTCGGTACCGAGGCTGGTCTGTTCGACGGAATCGGCATCAACTGCCTGGTCTGCGGTCCCGGCAGCATCGACCAGGCGCACAAGCCCGATGAATTCGTCAGCCGGGAGCAACTGTCCCAATGCGATGAAATGATAGAAAATCTTGTACATCGCTGCCGCGAGACGGCAGAATTCGCCTAATTCAGAAGAAATAATTCCATCATGTCAGAATTTTCCAGACGACCTGTGATCGGCTGGCGCGAATGGGTCGCGTTGCCCGACCTGGGCCTGCCCGCGATCAAGGCCAAGGTCGATACCGGCGCACTAACTTCGGCCCTGCACGCTTTTTTGATCGAACCCTACGTCCACGACGGTGAGGACTGGGTGCGGTTTCTTATCCATCCGGTGCAACGCAACCAGGAATTCGAAGTTGAATGTCGTTGCCCGGTACACGACTACCGCGAGGTGACCGATTCTGGCGGACACCGCGAAATGCGCTATGTCATTCGCAGCCTGGTCAGTCTCGCCGGCAACAGTTGGCCGATCGAGTTAACCCTGACAAACCGTGATACTATGCGCTTCCGAATGTTGCTGGGCCGTCGCGCCATGAGAGATCGGTTCATGGTTGATCCGGGGGCGTCTTACGTGAGCGGTAAACTGCGACCGCGCAAGCTCTACGGGATATAAGCGGAGACCCAAATGAAGATTGCACTTCTTTCGAGAAATCGAAGACTCTACTCGTCGCGTCGCATCATCGAGGCCGCCGAAGAGCGCGGCCATGAAATCGTCGTAATCGATGTACTGCGCGCCTACATGAATATCGCAGCCCACAAACCATCGATACACTACCGGGGCGAGGCCCTGGAGGGCTTCAATGCCGTGATTCCGCGCATCGGCGCATCGGTAACCCACTACGGTCTGGCGGTCTTAAGGCAATTCGAAATGATGGGCGTGGTATCCCTCAATGAATCGGTCGCGATCGGGCGCTCGCGCGATAAACTGCGCTCGCTGCAGCTGCTGTCGCGCCGGGGAATCGGCATGCCGTTAACCGGGTACGCGAGCAAGCCGGACGACATCGCCGATGTTATCGAAATGGTCGGCGGTGCGCCGCTGGTGGTTAAACTGCTGCAGGGCACCCAGGGCATCGGCGTGGTACTGGCGGAAACCCGGAAGGCCGCGGAATCGGTGATCGAGGGCTTCATGGGCGTCAAGGCCGACATCCTGGTCCAGGAATATATCAAGGAAGCCGGCGGCTCGGACATTCGCTGCTTTGTCATCGACGGCAAGGTAGTCGCGGCCATGAAACGCCAGGCGCCCAAGGGCGAGTTCCGCTCCAACCTGCATCGCGGCGGCACCTCGAGCCTGATCAAGATCACACCCGAAGAACGCTCTACCGCGGTTCGCGCAGCGCGCATCATGGGGCTGAACGTGGCCGGCGTCGACCTGCTGCGCTCGAATCACGGCCCGGTGGTGATGGAAGTCAATTCCAGCCCCGGTCTCGAAGGCATCGAGGGTGCTACCGGCAAGGATGTCGCCGGCTTGATGATCGCCAACCTGGAAAAGCTGCAACCCGGAAGAACCAGGACGCGCGGGAAAGGCTGATATGCAGGACGCCATTGAGATTGCTGGCGTCCGGATCAAACCGGGAACCCGTCAATCGATCGATATCCCGTTACCCAGTTTCTATACCCACAGCAGCGTCAACATGCCGGTGCACGTCGTGCGCGGGCGCAAAGCCGGCCCGGTACTGCTGGTTTGCGCGGCCGTACACGGTGATGAAATCAACGGCGTCGAGATTATCCGGCGCTTGCTATCCCACAAGGTCATAGACCGTTGCCACGGCACCCTGATCGCGATCCCGGTAGTCAATGTCTATGGATTCGTCTCCAAGTCCCGCTACCTGCCCGACCGGCGCGACCTGAACCGCTCGTTCCCGGGATCCGAAACCGGATCGATGGCGTCGCGGCTGGCCAACGTGGTAATGACTGAAATCATCCCGCATTGCACGCATATTGTCGATTTGCACAGCGGCGCGGTTAACCGCGAAAACCTGCCGCAAATTCGCGCCAGGCTCAGCGGCGAGCCGGAGATCGAATCCCTGGCGCGTGCCTTTGGCGTACCGGTAATCCTCGATTCCAACCTGGTCGAGGGCTCGTTTCGCGAAGCCGCGAACGCGCAGGCAATACCGGTTCTTTTGTACGAGGCGGGGGAAGCACTACGCTTCAACGAAGTCGCGATTCGCGCTGGTGTCAGGGGTGTGCTCAACGTCATGACCGCCCTCGACATGCGCAAGAAGCCGCGCCAGCATCGCCAGCCCGAAACCATGATCGCCAACACCAGCCGGTGGGTGCGCGCACCACAAAGCGGAATTCTGCGGGCGTTGATCGCCACCGGCACCAGGGTGGAAACCGGTGATCTACTGGCCTACATCAACGATCCGCTGGGCGAGAACAATTGCGAGGTACTGAGCCCGATCAGCGGCATCGTCATTGGCAAAACCAACCTGCCGCTGGTGTTCGCCGGTGAAGCCGTGTTCAACATCGCCGCCTACGAGGCAGCCGACGAGGTTTCCGGCCACATCGAGGCTTACAACGAGGAACTCACCCCCAGCGGCGACAGCCCCGAAGACGAAGAACCGCCGCTAGTCTGACTGCTTGATTCGGTTGGGTTAATCCCGGGTCGCGTCGAAGGCATCAGAGAAATACCTTCTTCACAATTATTCTACTGGCAGGCCGGCGCAGAAATTTTTGCCCTGATCCCGACTGTCCCAGGATCGGAATACCTGAGCGGCAACCGATGACCCTCCTCCGACCTGAAGACCCGTTGCCGGGCTCACCCAGGCCGCTAGACGGCTTCAGGAACTGGCCGCTGGACCGGCTCTTCGCGGATGGGCCAGTGCACGACGGCGGCAAAGATGCCGAGCGCGACGCCGAGCCACCAGACGACATCGTAACTGCCGGTGCGCTCGTAGAGCACGCCGCCCATGTAGACACCGAGGAAGGATCCGACCTGGTGGGAAAAAAAGACGATGCCGCCAAGCATCCCGAGGTAGCGCGTACCAAACATGACCGCGACCAGCGCGTTGGTCGGGGCCACCGTCGACAACCACAGGATGCCGATGACGATCGAGAACACGACCACCGTGGTCGGGGACTGCGGAATCAGCAAAAACGCAGTGAACGCGATCGAGCGGGCGATATAGATTAGCGACAGTAGAATCGGCTTGGAGTAACGCTGCCCGATGACCCCGGAGGCAAGCGAGCCGATAATATTAAAAAAACCGATCAGGCTGATGGCAACCACCGCCCACTTTGCAGCGATGCCCAGGTCGCTGATGTACGCCGGGAAATGCGCGGTGATAAACGCCACCTGGAAGCCGCAAACGAAGAAACCCGAGGTCAGCAACAAATAACCCCTGCTGGCGAACGCCTCGCGCAAGGCCTGTTTCGCGGTCTGCTCGAACTCGGCGGCGGCAAACCTCGAGGTCGAGGAGTTGCCGCGCAACGGGATCGCGAGCACGGGGATGATTAACATGAGAATTCCGATTGCGATCAGGCTGTCCGACCAGCCCAGCGACTCGATCAGGCCTTGTGAAATCGGTGCAAATACAAACATGCCGGCAGAACCGGATGCGGTGCCGAGGCCAAAAGCAAACGAGCGTTTTTCCGGAGGAACAAGACGCGCGATCGACGCCAGCACCACGCCAAAGGAACAGGCCGCGACGCCGAGACCAATCAGAATCCCGCCCCCGATATGCAACCATACCGGGCTCGGCGCGATTGCCATGACCATCAGGCCAAGCGCATATAGCGCGGCGCCCAACGCCAGCACCCGCCATGCGCCAAACTTGTCGGCAATAATCCCGAATAATGGCTGTCCCATACCCCAGAACAGGTTCTGCAAGGCCATGGCCATACCGAAGGTAGCGCGATCCCAGCCGTTGTCCTGCAATATGGGCAACTGGAAAAAACCCATTGCCGAACGCGGCCCGAACGCCAGCAACGCGATAATGCAGGCGCAGCTAAGGGCGAGAATCGGCACTTTGTGTTTTACAAGCGGTTCGGTATTCATCAGGCACAAACAGGATAGTGAAGCTGGCCCGGGCAGTTTACAATAACCGGCTGAGCACTGCCGTATTTTCGGCACCACCAGCGGGGGTATCAATTGACTATCAAGATTTTCACTACCGGCGGCACCTTCGACAAGATTTACTTCGATGCCAGCAGCGAATTCCATATCGGCGACCCGATGGTGCCCGAACTGCTCGACGAAGCAAACGTCAGCTTCGACTACGACGTCGAATCGCTGCTGCAAAAGGACAGTCTCGAAATGCACGATGCCGATCGTGCATTGATCCGCAACGCGGTCATCAGCGTAAAAGGTGACATGGTTCTAATTACCCATGGCACCGACGGCATGGTCGATACCGCGCATGCACTGCTCGATATCACCGACAAGACCATTGTGTTGCTGGGCGCGATGCAACCCGCACGCATGCGATATAGTGATGCGATGTATAATCTCGGCTTTGCCTGTGCAGCGGTGCAACTGTTGCCCGGCGGCGTTCACCTGGCGATGAATGGGCAGGTGTTCGATCCCCGGAAGGTCACCAAGAACCGTGCGCTGGAGCGGTTCGAGCCGATCGCCTAGCTTGACGCTCGCGGGCTAAAACTATACAACCATTCCTATCTTCGCAGTCTCTGGACCCATCATGACCACCAGCCCGCAAATCTTTCCACGACCCGTCGCAAATGCTTGCCAGGTACGGAAATATTGAGCCATGCAGGCTAGAGCAAAACTCAGGATAATCCTGCCCTTCCTGGTACTGCTGGTGTCCGCGGCGATTTATTTTTCGCTGGTCAACAGCAAAACCGAACGCCCGCAACCGGCTCTCACCGAAAAGGTCTGGCAGGTTGAGGTCATTAGCGCGGACCGGCAGGCGCTTGCGCCAACGATAACACTTTACGGGCGCATCGAATCCCCGGAACAGTTGAAAGCAGCCGCGCCGGGCGGCGGTATCGTACAGGAGGTTTTCGTACGCAATGGCGCCAGGGTGCGGCAGGGTCAACCGCTGGTAACCCTGGATCGGCGTGATTTCGAGGCGGAGTTGCTGCAGGCCGAGGCCGATTTACGCGATATCGACAACCAGATTGCCGAGCTCAAGGTCAGGCACGAAGCCAACCAGTTATCCCTTGCAACCGAGCGCAATCTGCTGGAACTCGCCGAGGCCGAAGTACAGCGACTGGTAAAGCTGCAGCAACAGAACCTGAGTACCGACACCGCCCTCAATAGTGCCCGCAGCGAACTGGGCCGACAGCAACTGGCAGTGAACTCGCGCGCGCTCGACGTCGACAGTTACCCCGCCAGGTTACAGATACTGGAAGCGCGCCACGATCGCGGCAAGGCCCAACTGGCCCAGGCCAGGCTGGCGATGAGCCGCTCCGAGGTACGCGCCCCCTTCGATGCCATAATCAGCGAAGTCTCGGTCGCCGCCGGGGATCGCGTGTCGCTAGGACAAATGCTGATCTCGCTGTTTCCGCTGGAGACGCTCGAAATTCGCGCCCATCTGCCGATCAATTATATCGATTCGGTACAGCGAGCAATCGCGCGCGGCGAAGCCCTCGATGCCAGCGTGGCGAACCGAGGTGATCTGGGTCGTTTCCCGTTATTGCGCCTGGCGGGTGAAGCCGAGGCGACCGGAATCGATGTTTACTTCGCAATCGATTCTATCGATGCCCAGCTGCGCCCCGGCGAGTTATTGCCATTGAACCTGAGGCTGCCAGTCGAGAGCGGTGTCTTTGCCGTGCCTTACCAGGCAATCTACGGAAACTCCAGGATATACGTCGTGGTCGATGAGCGCTTACAGGCGATCGACGTGACCTCGGTCGGGCAGAGCCGTGACGCAACCGGCAAGGTACAGGTGCTGATACGCAGCGATGCCATTGGCGTTGGCGATCAGATTTCGGTCACGCATCTGCCCAATGCAGTATCAGGGCTCAAGGTTAAAATCGATGGCGACTAGCCTGCTCGGGGTATTTGCGCGGCACCGCGTTGCCGCCAACCTGTTGATGGTCATCATGCTGCTATCGGGCGTGATCGCGCTGAACAAACTCAACGTTCAGTTCTTTCCCAATTTTGAGCTGGATCAGATTTCGGTCAGCACGGTCTGGAGTGGCGCCAACTCCGAAGACGTCGAGACCGGTTTAACCATCCCCCTCGAACAGCGGCTGCGCAGCATCGACCACCTCGACGATATGACGTCCACCTCGGCTACCGGTACTTCCGGCATCACGCTGTCGTTCGAAGAAAACACCGACATCAGTTTCGCCCTGGATGAAGTTAAAAAACAGGTCGATAACTTTAAAAACTTGCCCGAAGATGCGGAGGACCCGCAGGTCGCGCAACTGGTGCGCTACGAATCCGTGGCACGGATACTGATCAGCGGGCCGGACCAGATCGATGAGCTGCGCATGCTGGCCAGGCAATTCGAGCGCGAACTGATCGAGGCTGGTATCGACAAGATCGAAATATTCGGCTTACCCACGCAGCAGCTGCAGATTGAAATCAGTTCAGAACAAATGCAGCGCCTGGGCGTCGGTCTCGACGAACTGGCCCGGCGTATAGATCTGGAGAGCCAGGACCTGCCAGCGGGACTGATCGGTGAAGAAGACGGCGCGCGCGAGATTCGTAGCCAGAATCAGCGCAGGACGCCGCAGGATTTCGCCAATCTCGCGATCGTCAGCGAAGCCGACAAACGCATCTACCTGGGTGATATCGCCGAAGTCAGACAACGGCATTTGCCGGGCTCGCCCACTATCAGCCTGGATGGTAAACAGGCGGTCGTGCTGGTGCTGCGCCGCAACGAAAGCGGGGATTCGCTGGAAGCGGCCGAGATACTCGAAAACTGGCTGCAAAAAACCCGCGCCCAGATACCGCCAAACATCAAGATCCAGGTGTTTAACGAACGCTGGCAATTGATCAAGGAGCGCATCCTGTTACTGGTGAAGAACGGCGCCGGCGGACTGGTGCTGGTGTTGCTTATTCTCTACCTGTTCCTGTCCGCAAGAGTGGCGTTCTGGGTTGCGGTCGGCATACCCGTGTCATTCATGGCCACGCTGGCAGTGCTTTACCTGGTTGGCGGATCGATCAATATGATCAGCCTGTTTGCGCTGATCATGGCGCTCGGCATCATTGTCGACGATGCAATCGTGGTGGGCGAAGACGCCCAGGCGCATTTCGATATGGGGGAGGACCCATTGATGGCATCGGAAGGTGGTGCCAGGCGAATGCTGGCCCCGGTGCTGGCTTCTTCGCTGACGACCATTGCGGCTTTTTTACCGCTGATGCTGATCGGTGGTCGCATGGGCAGCATCATGATGGCAATCCCAATTGTCATCATATGCGTCATTATCGCATCGCTGATCGAGAGTTTTCTGATACTACCCGGCCATCTACGCCATGCCTTCGTGCATAGCCACGGGGCAAAGGAATCCCGCTTCAAGCAGAGACTCAATCAAGGGTTCGAACGGATTCGAGAACACTGGTTTCGCCGCCTGGTAGCGATCGCCATCGAGTTTCGCTGGACCACCATCGCCTGCGCGATCGGGTTCTTTCTGTTTGCGGCGGGCCTCTTCATGGGTGGAAAAACCGGCTGGCAGTTTTTCCCGTCGCCCGAATCGACCACGGTTTACGCGAACGTGCGTTTTGTCTCTGGCACCTCGCGCGAATTCGTCGATGAGTTTGTCGACCAGGTGGAATCCGCCTTGCGTAACACCATCGACGATATCGACGAAACCGTGGTTTCTACCTACTACCGGGTGCATGCATCGACGGTGGGACAGGGGCGGCAAATCGGGGGTGAACGCAATGGCTCGATCTATGTCGAACTGCTGGGTTCGGATCAACGCGCCACCGACAACAATAGCTTTATACGCAACTGGCGCTCACGCATCGAGGTTCCTCCCGGGGTGGAAAGCTTCCAGATAACCTCCCGCAGGGTTGGGCCCTCGCGGCGCGAGTTAAACCTGAGGCTGACCGGGTCGACACCGCATCGTCTCAAATCGGCGGCACTGGACCTGGCGCAAACCCTCGAAACGATACCCGGGGTCAGCGCCATCGACGATGACCTGCCCTACGGCCGCGAGCAGATGATTTACGAGCTCAGTCCCGCCGGCGAGGCGCTCGGGCTTTCAATTACCGATATCGGACGCCAGTTGCGAGCCGCCTATGATGGCATTATCCTGCAACGGTTTCAGCAGGGTGCGGACGAGGTCGAGGTGCGGCTGCAGCTGCCCGAGGCCGAACAGCGTCGCCTCGACAGCCTGATGCAGCTGCCCATCAGGCTGCCCAATGGCGAGTTCGTCGCGCTCGAAACGGTTGCCAACTGGCGCTCGGCACAGGGTTTCGAAACGCTCCGACATTTCAATGGCAGTCTCTCGGTCGATGTCTCCGCCGACGTCGATGCCGCACTCAATAATACCCAGGAAATCGTCAAGGACCTGCAGCAATTCACCCTGCCGGAACTGGCCAGCAAGTATGGCATTCAATATAGCGTCGAGGGCCGCTCCGCCAGCCAACGCGAAACATTCGCCGATATGAAGGTCGGCGCAATCATTGCGCTGGGATTGATGTACCTGGTGCTGGCCTGGGTGTTCTCCTCCTACGGCTGGCCATTGCTGGTGATGCTGACTATACCGCTCGGGCTAACCGGGGCTGTTCTCGGTCACTGGATAATGGACATGAACCTGACTATTTTATCGATGTTTGGTTTCTTCGGACTGTCAGGTATCGTTGTCAACGACTCGATCATACTGGTCATGTTTTATCGACATATCAGGGAAAAGGGGCTGGCGGTGCACGCCGCGCTCGAAGAAGCCGCTTGCCAGCGACTGCGCGCGGTACTTTTGACATCATTGACGACGATCGCGGGCTTGACGCCACTCCTGTTCGAAACCTCGCGCCAGGCGCAGTTCCTGATTCCCATGGCGGTCTCGATCGCTTTCGGGCTCGCCTTTGCAACCCTGCTGATCCTGCTGGTGATTCCGGCGATGCTTTCGATTTACGAGGATGCCCGTCTTGGGTTGCAGACCGAACCCGAAACCAGCGGAAGCCTGACATGAGCCAGTTTTCAAGAATGCAGAAAGAGCAGTTACGCGCGGTCGCAGAGCCTGTCTGGAAAAATATCATAGAGGCCGCGCGTGCGCAGGATTACGCCCGCTTTTCACGGGGCTTTTCAAACGACCTGATGGCAAAGCTCTCGGAAGAGCACTTTCGTCAAAGCTGCGAGGACTTTCCGCTACTGACGACGATTGAACCCGATTTTGAATTTATCGATTCGATCCACCGCAAAAACGCGATCACGATATTATGGCGTCTTTCGAGCTCGCGATACGAGGGTGAATTCCTGGGCCAGCTGACCCTGCAAAGCGGTGAAGCCGGGGTTGAGATTACCGCGGTTTCGGTCAATTAATCGGTACCGCCTACCGTTATCTCGTCGATTTTGAGCGTGGGCTGCCCGACGCCTACCGGCACCCCCTGCCCTTCCTTGCCGCAGACGCCGATACCCTGGTCCAGCTGCAGGTCGTTACCCACCATCGAAATCCTGCCCATCACTTCCGGCCCCGAGCCGATCAGCGTTGCCCCCTTGACCGGGGCGGTTAGCTTGCCGTCTTCGATGAGATAAGCCTCCGACAGGGAAAACACGAAGCGCCCCGAGGTAATGTCGACCTGGCCGCCGCCAAAGTTGACCGCGTATAAGCCCTTGTCCACGCTGGCAATGATTTCATCGGGTTCGCTTTCGCCCGGCAGCATATAGGTATTGGTCATGCGTGGCATCGGCATGTGCGCAAACGATTCGCGCCGGCCATTGGAGGTCGAATGCGTCCCCATCAGGCGTGCGTTCATCTTGTCCTGCATGTATCCCTTGAGCACACCATTTTCGATCAGGGTGGTGCATTGTGCGGGCACGCCCTCATCATCGATGCTAAGCGATCCTCGACGATGCTCGAGGGTGCCATCATCGACCACCGTGCACAGCGGGGAAGCCACCAGTTCACCCATACGATTGCTGAAAGCCGAGGTACCCTTGCGATTGAAATCACCCTCGAGGCCGTGCCCTACCGCCTCGTGCAGCAACACCCCCGGCCATCCGGGACCGAGTACGACCGGCATACTGCCGGCCGGCGTAGCCACCGACTCGAGGTTGGTCGTCGCCTGCCTGACCGCCTCGCGGGCCAGCTCGTAGGCCCGGTCGGTATCGAAGAAAACATCGTAAGCATGCCTGCCACCGCCGCCGGCACTGCCCTGCTCGCGGCGGTCGCCATGGTGCATTAGTACCGTGACGTTGAGCCGGACCAGGGGGCGGATATCCGCCGCCAGGGTATTATCGGTTGCGGCGACCAGAACATGATCGATACCGCCGGAAAGCGAAATAATGACCTGCTCGATGCGTTCATCCAGCGAGCGGGTATAGCTGTCCAGCTGCTTTAGCAACTCGACTTTATCCTCGGCGCTGCGACCGTCGACAGGATTGTTCGAGGTATAAAGTGCCGGTGCCGGACGATTGGCCAGCGCGATCTTGCTGCTGCCTGACTGGCCTTGCCTGACGATTGCGCGGGCGTTGTTAACGGCTTGCAGTATCGCGTTGCCCTGCAGGTCGTCACAATAGGCGAACCCGGTTTTTTCCTCGGACATGGCTCGGATGCCAACACCTTTTTCGATACTGAAACTGCCCTCGCGCAGTATACCGTCATCCATTACCCAGGATTCCTGCTGGCTGGTCTGGAAATAAAGATCTCCCGCATCGATATACCTGCCCTGTAGCCCATTGAGAAATCCACCCAGCTGATCGAGTTCAAGCTCGCTCGGTTCGAGAATGTTTTTACTAACTGTTTCAAGCATTGATGACATTTAGCTATTGCTCCAGTTCGTCGCGATTGCCAACCACGAGTTTGATCTCATCGGGGGCCTGGGTTCCGGGGATCAGGCGGATATAATCTGAGGGCACACCGAGAGAAATCAACCAGTCACGGAGTTCCGCCGCCCAGAGCTCACCGCTATCCTCGCCGGGATATCGAATTATCAGAATCGAATCGACGCCGCGCCCCCAGTAGCTGACCGCGGCACGCACAGCGGCCAGTTCGGGGATAACGTCGCCAGCGCGCGGGCGCGCCCACTCGTCAGCGCTAAGCGTGAAGTTACGAATCGTGTTTGCATAGGCCTCGCCGGGCACCCACAGCAGGCCGGCCAGGCAGAGGCTAACGATCCCTATCAGGTAGTTCATTTTGATTTTCATCCACCGCCTTTATCAATTCGATTTGAGGATCTTCCCAGCTTCCAGTGATCTGATACTCTACTTCCACTGCCTTGTCTATGGCCTTGTTGAACAGGTTTTGCAATAACAGCAAACTCCATCCCACGGCACTGCCCGAGGTTATCGCGCCAATAACGGGCAGGGTCTGCCGGATCTTGGGAGTGACCTTGATATTCTGGTCGTAGATACGTTTCCCGATATCCGTTTTGCCCGAAATTCTAATCACGGCGGCGGTTCCCTCCATCCTGGTATCCTCGGTGTAGAGAACACCGTCCTCGATCCGGTAGGTACCGACAATCTCGTCGAACTCCATTCCCTTGATCACCATATCCGAAAAATCAAGCGATAGTCGCCTTGGCAATGCACTTAAACTGAGCAAACCGACAAACCTGCCACCGCCACCCGGTTCGACATTATTCAGTATGCCATCCTTAATGCGAAATTTCGCGTCGCCAACCAGGGTTTCAACGGTCAACGATGTCAGTGGCCCCGGCCAGGTAAATCCCCCGTTGAAATCCAGCCTGCCATTTTGCATGGTATTGCCAAAACCCATACCGGCAATCGCCTGGCCCATGTTTTTGCCCTCGATTGTCATGGTGACGCTGGACAGGTGCGATTGACTGGCCGCATCGTAATCCCATTGCGCCATGCCCTTGAGGGCTAATTCATTCTTGCGCATCCGCAGCTTATCCACCTGCAGCTGGTCGCCTTCCACTCTGGCGACGACGCGGACATCGCTAAACAGCACATCGTGAAACAGGAGTGATTCACTCTTGAGCCGAAAATCGACCAGGTCTGAAGGACGCAACTCTGTCTCGTCGGCATCGCCGCCCAGCTTGTCGATTTGCAGGTATGCCAGGTTGACAATCACCGGCCCCTCCGCCGACGGTTTGCGCGGTATGGCAAATTCCCCGCGGATAATCGACGCGTCAACGCTGCCCAGGAATTGCTCGCCATCCTGCCTTAACTCGAACCTCAGGTTATCGAGTTCGCGCTTGAGAAGGGTAGCGCGATCGAAGCTGAGCGTCACCGTTCGCAACAGTTCAGGATTCGCGTCACCCGAGCTTTTGAGAAACCTGGCCCATTCATCAACCGAAACCTGCGCTATCGATCCGTAGAGATGCAAGCCCTGCCGCGGTTGCGCCTCCAGTGCTGACGAAAAAGCGATATCGAGCAGATTTAGATCGAAATTTTGCTCGGCGTCCGGGAGCAGTTGCCCCCGCGCCAGGATATCGTCGCCGACACTGGCCTTAAACCAGATCTGCTCCTGGAAAAAATCAATATCGGCCGATACCGGCAACGAACTTGCAGCGGACTTGGCGAAGGGCTGCGGTGCATTTATCCCGGTATTCTCCAGGCTGCTGGCCGCGTTGATTCGCATAAAGGGTTGGTCTTCGGGCGTCGATATCCCGCCGATGTCCAGCAGCACTCGCCAGTCGCTCCTGCCGGCGAGGTTTCGAACCAGGCTGGGCGGTAGCTTGTTAAGCAACCGCGCGGTATCTATGACCCCCCCGGCCGAGACCTGTGCGTTACCGCCCGGATTCGGTGTGGAGATATCAATCTCGATTGGATCTTCGAAAAACTTCGCCCTGATCTGCGACGCGCTGAAGCTGTCCTGGGTCACTTCCATGCGGCCGTTAACCTGCGACAGGTCGATACCCCAGGCGTCGGAGCGCGCACTGGCGTTATCGAAATCAAGCGTAACCCGGACGTCAGGCTGCAAGTTCTCCCCGCTCAAAGGCAGCTGCAGGCCCACCTCGGTGGCGATGCCGCCATCCAGGTCCTGCAGCTTGCTCATGACCCCGCGGTAGCGCTTGCCGACCGGCGTATTTAGCCAGGTGTCGACCGCCAACGAGGCCGAAGTGCTGGTTTCGACCTTGATCTCGAGCAGGGGTTCAGCGAGATTCGCGATCGAGGCCCTGGCGGTTGCATTATCGAGTTGATCGTAACGCACCCGATCGAGATCGATTTCCATGCTGACATTATGGAACAACACCCGGCCACTGCCGTTGCTGGCATTCAGCCAGCCCGGTGAAAAGAACACCTCACCCCGTTCAAGGGCAAAATCGACAAAAAACTCCCCCGCCATTTCACGATTGAGTTCACGAATATCGCGCAGGCGGCCGTGAAACTGCATTTCGCCGGAGCTGACGTAACCGTCCTTGATTCCACGATCGAGCCAGGCCTGGGTTTTCAACGGCAGCAAGTTACGCGGAATATACTTGCTGGTGCTGCGGCCGTCGCCATCGGCGAAGCTGGCACGAACAAAGGCAAAAGGACGTTGCTGCGAATCGACTTCCAGCCATATCCGACCAGCGGCATTCAAATCCTGGTTGCTGACCTGCAGATCGTCGATCGATACCAGCAAGCTTTCCTCGAGGCGACTGGCCGTGGCTACTGCTTCGAGTTGATCCAGCTGGATCGGTGCGTTGAAATGCGTGCCAAAATCCAGGCTGACATTGTTGCCGTAGATCCTCGCTCCCAGCCGGCTCCGACCCAGCAGGAAATCCGCGTTGATATTGCGGGTGCCGGGAAGATCGGCAACAGCCTGACTGCTAATAGCGACGGCGCGGCCGCCGAGATGAAACTCCTCGGGCGAAGCGAGATCGATTCGGAGCAGCACGTCTCGCAGCATTCCCTCGAACCTGCCCTGGGCGATCTGTTCGCCGAGCTTCAGCGGCAGCCACTGGCCGGCGACAACCGGCAATTTCGAGACCGGTATCCGGTCAATCCAGGCCGAAATAATCTTACTTGCGGGACCGTCGGCTATCTCCACCTGGGCCTTGAATCCCCTGACCTTGTGATTATCGACGCTAAGTCTGAGGAACTGATTGGCAACATGCCAACGCGTTTTCAGATTCAGCGCACTGAACCGCGATCGGTAGGAAATCTCCAGCGGCGCTTTATCCGCGGAAACCTGCACCAGTCCATTCTTCAACACCAGGTCACCATTGACCGCCAACACCTGGTAGCCGGACATGTTTATCCAGACCTCACCGTCCAGCGCGCCCTGTTGCAAACCCCAGGTATCCAGGTCGAACAACCTGGCAACCGGGGCCAATTGCAGGTCCGATGAATTCAGGTAAACCAGGCTACGATCCGGGCCAACCGTCGATTTTATCAGGATCCCGCGTCCCAGCTGTTCCGGCAGGGCGGCGCTAATCTTGACGAAATACTGCTCTTGCTGGCGGTTTATATGCGCGTGAATACGATCGAGTTGATGGCTGGCCCCGGTCTGTTGGTCACGAATTATCAGGCGGTTCAGTTTAAGATTCAGGTAACCTGGCACCAGGGCGAGGATCTGTCTAAATTCGGGCGCCGGCCCCTGATCGGGCTCGACCGACAGCGAAAGGTCGTTGGTCGACCATCGACCCGCCTCGTCCTTGACCACTTCGAGCCGTTCCAGCTGGCCGGTTACTTCCCTCACCACGGGTGCATTTTCGCGCCAGCTGGCCCAGAAATCGAACTCCATTTCCAGCCGATCGATGAACAGGGGTTGCGATCGGTCGGGCAGGGTAATTGAAACGTTCTCGATGCGCAGGATCGGATTAAAGCGGTTCAAATCACCGCTCAAGCCCGTGAAAGCGACCCCCGGGGCCAGGTCTCGCTCCAGCAGGTACTCGATTTCGGACTTGAAGTATTCGATATTCGTTATCGCCAGGCGCAACCCGCCCATGATAACGGCCAGCAGCACAACCGCGATGACGAACACGCTCAGACTGATTCGCTTTAACAGATCCATCTTACCAGCACTGGCTCGCTAAACTGGCACCACGTCATAGGATTCCTGTGACAAATGCGCCTCCACCTGGAGCTTGACCGGAATATTGATAAAGGTTTCCAGTTCGGCCAGGCTGGCCGCTTCCTCGTCGAGCAGGCGATCGACAACATCCTGGTTTGCCATCACCAGTAGCTGCTGGGCTTCGTCGTAAAAGCGCGCCTCGCGCAGTATTTCGCGAAAAATTTCATAACAGACGGTTTCAGTGGTTTTGATCGACCCGCGACCATGACAGGTTTTACAGGGTTCGCACAACACGTGCTCAAGGCTCTCACGCGTGCGTTTACGCGTCATTTCAACCAGCCCTAGCGGCGATACCTCGCACACCTGGGTTTTCGCGTGATCCTTGTCGAGGTACTTTTCCAGCGACTTCAATACCTGGCGTTTGTGGTCCTCGTGCTCCATGTCGATAAAATCGATAATGATTATGCCGCCGAGATTACGCAACCGAAGCTGGCGCGCGATCGCCTGCGAAGCTTCCATATTGGTTTTGAAAATGGTTTCCTCGAGATTCTGATGCCCGACGAAGGCCCCGGTATTGATATCGATTGTCGTCATCGCTTCGGTCTGGTCGATGATCAGGTAACCACCGGATTTCAGGCTAACCTGGCGCGCCAGCGCACGCTGTAATTCATCGTCGATGTTGTACAGGTCGAATAGCGGACGCTCTCCCGGGTAGTGCTCGATACGGGTTGGCAGATCAGGTATATAGCGCGCAGCAAACTGTGTCATTTTCTGGAAGGTTTCGCGCGAATCGACCTTTACCACGTTTGTCTCGATACCGACCATGTCGCGCAGGGTACGAATCGGCAGCGGCAAATCCTCGTGGATCATGCTACCGGGTGGCGCGGACTCCGAGGCTTCGAGCAAAGACCCCCACAGCTTTGACAGGAACGAAATGTCACGCTTGAGTTCGACCGCATCGACGCCCTCGGCAGCGGTACGAATAATACAGCCACCGGTTCGGTTTTCGTCACGGCATTCCTCGAGTAAATTTTTCAGTCTTTCACGCTCGGCTTCGTCTTCGATCTTGACCGAAATTCCGACCACGGGTGAATTTGGCATATAAACGAGATAGCGAGACGGCACCGAAATACTGGTGGTCAGGCGTGCGCCCTTGGTTCCCAGGGGGTCCTTGACAACCTGCACCAGCAGGACCTGTCCTTCGCGCAGCAGCTCGTTGATTAGCGGTCGACCACCATTGTCGGCGTCGCTATTGGCATGTTCGCCAATATCGATATCCGATACGTGCAGGAAACCGGCTTTTTCGAGGCCGATGTCGACGAATGCGGCTTCCATCCCCGGTAACACCCGGTTGACTTTACCCTTGTATATATTGCCGACGATGCCACGGCTACGCTGACGCTCAATGCTAACTTCCTGCAGCGCACCGTTTTCCACAATCGCGACCCGGGTTTCCTGGGGCGTTATATTTAACAAGATTTCTTCACTAATCGTCATAATCAAACCAGGTCTATACCGGCGTCCTGCAGTAACTCTGCGGTCTCGAAAAGTGGCAATCCCATGACCGCCGAGTAACTCCCTTCGAGATGTTCGATAAACAGGGCTGCCTTACCCTGTATCGCATATGCTCCAGCCTTGTCCATGGGTTCGTCACTGGCGCAATAGGATTCTATCTCACGTGGCGACAATGCCCTGAAACTCACCCGGTTCTGCGTCAGGCGCCACGCGATGTTGTCGGGCGTCGCAAGCGCGACCGCCGTCAAAACCAGGTGTTGCCTGGCGGATAACTGTCCGAGTATACAGCGGCATTGGTCCTGATCGGCAGGCTTGCCAATAATATCACCATCGAGGCTTATCGTAGTATCGGCGGCGAGTACCTGGAAGCTGTCTTGCTGCGTGGCCAGTTCGCGGGCCACTGTTTGCGCCTTTTCGATCGCCAGGCGGCACACATACTCGGCCGGTGATTCGCCCGCCGTTCTGGACTCGTCTATGTCGATCGCATGCACCTGATATTTGACACCAATCTGGTTCAATAATTCGGCACGGCGCGGCGAACGGGAAGCAAGATAAATCATCTTTGCATGATAGCCTGAAAGCCAGCCCTGGTCGCCTATTCGCGATGGTAGGGGTGCCCCTGGAGAATGCTCCAGGCGCGGTAGAGTTGTTCCAGCAACACCACTTTCACCAGTGCGTGCGGCATTGTCATGCGCCCCATCGAAACCAGGTGCTGGCAACGATCCAGGCATTGCTGGTCAAGACCGTCAGGCCCCCCGATGATCAAATTTACCTGAGGAAATTCGAACATCCAGCGTTGCAGCTGCTGCGACCAGTCCCGGCTCGACCATTGTTGACCGCGCTCATCGAGCGCGATATTTAGACTGCCGGGGGTTAGCTTACCGAGGATTAACCCGGACTCGCGTTGGTTTTGCCTGTCAGCAGACTGTTTTGCCTTGCGCGACGCCAACGGCACGGTTACCAGTTTTAGCGTGAGTTCCCTCGGCATGCGCCTGAGATAGTCGTCGCAGGCCAGATCCACCCAGGCGGGCATTTTCTGGGCGACGTTAATGAGCTGGATTTGCATGCTTAACCGGCGGCCAGCTCCTCACCCCACAGTTTTTCGAGCTCATAGTATTGCCGTACCTCAGGCAACATGACGTGAACGATGGCATCCCCGAGATCGACCAGTACCCATTCCCCGACTTCTTCGCCCTCGACGCCCAGCGGCGGTTTACCGGCAGCCTTGGCTGCCTCGATTACCGAATCGGCGATGGCGCTCACGTGGCGCGTGGAGCTGCCGCTGGCGAAAATCATGTAGTCGGTGAAGCTGGCAACCGCGGACACGTCCAGCGACACGATATTTTCAGCCTTGAGGGCCTCGAGCGCCTGCAGCGCCATTTTCCTGGTCGCCTCGGCCTGTAAATCAGTTGGTTTTGAATCAGTCACCGAATCTCCGATACAGGTGGTGGTTTTGAATATAGTCGACCACGGCCGGGTGCAACCACTGGCGCGGAATTTCGCCGTCAGTGAGGGCCGCTCTTACCGCGCTGGAGGAACACTCGATGGCGTCCACTTCGAGCAGCAGAATCGAGCCGGGCTGCTGCGTCGACAATTGTTGCGGCGAATCGACGCGGTGCCCGGGAAACAGCGCCGCATCGACCTCGACACCTGGACGCATGCAGACGACCAGGTGCGCCAGTTCGAGAATCCGCTCCGGCTGTTTCCAGCTGGCGAAACCGTTAAACGCATCACTACCCAACAACAGCACGGGTGCCGTGTCGCCAGCAGATCGAATCTGACGCAGACTATCGACCATGTAGGACGGTCCGTCGCGATCGATCTCGAGGGTATTCAGCACCAGTTCGGGGTATTCGGCGAGCACCAGTTCGATCATCGCGCAGCGTTGTTGCGCCGTGGCATGCGGTTGATCACGATGCACCGGTAAGGCACAGGGCATGAACTGAACCTGCGACAGGCCCAGACGAGAAACAGCCTGGGTCGCTATATGCAAATGCCCGTTATGAACCGGATCGAAGGTACCGCCAAGAATACCGATCATGTTACTCGCGGATATTGCCGTCTCCAAACACGACATATTTTTGCGACGTCAATCCTTCCAGCCCAACCGGACCGCGCGCATGCAACTTGTCGGTGCTGATGCCAATCTCGGCACCCAGGCCATATTCGAAACCGTCGGCAAAACCGGTGGATGCATTCACCATGACCGAACTCGAATCGACCCGGCGCAGAAAATCCCGGGTTCGGCTGTAGTCCTCGCTAACGATCGCGTCGGTATGATGCGAGCCGTAGTGATTGATATGCTCGATGGCCTGCTCGAGGCCGTCGACGATTCGAATCGACAGGATGGGGGCGACGTACTCGGTATACCAGTCTTCCTCGCTGGCCGGGATAATGTTAGCGGCATCATATTCGCGCGTACGTTCACAGCCCCGCAGTTCGACACCGCGCGCGGACATCAAGCGAACGATTTCAGGCATGGCTCGCGGCGCTATCGACGCGCCAACCAGCAAGGTCTCCATCGCGTTACAGACCCCGTAACGCCTGGTCTTGGCGTTAACCGCAATATCAAGCGCCTTTTGCAGGTCGGCATGGTCATCGATATACACATGGCAAACGCCATCGAGATGCTTGATGACGGGGATAATCGAGTCGTGGGTAACGCGTTCGATCAGGGATTTTCCGCCACGCGGAATGATGACGTCGATGCAATCGGGCATCTGCAACATTTGCGTAACCGCCTCGCGATCGGCGGTGTTTACCACCTGTACCGCGGTGGAGACCATCCCAGCCTGCTCGAGGCCCTGCTGGATGCACTGGTAAATGGCCCGGTTGGAATGCAGCGCTTCCTTACCACCACGCAGGATGCTGGCGTTGCCTGACTTGAGGCATAGCGCCGCGGCGTCGATCGTCACGTTGGGGCGAGATTCGTAGATAATGCCGATGACGCCCAGCGGCACCCGCATCTTGCCTACCTGGATGCCGGAAGGCCGATAGCGCAGTTCGCTGATCTCGCCGACCGGATCGGCCAGGCCGGCGACCTGCTGCAAACCTTCGATCATGGCGTCGACCCGCGCCGGGTTGAGCTCGAGTCGTTCCAGCATTGCCGGGTCCAGCTGCTTTTCCCTGGCTTGCGCCAGATCCCTTTGATTTTCCGCCAGGATAAAATCACGCCGCTGATCCAGCACCGCCGCAATCTGCAGCAAAGCGCTATTCTTGTGCTGCGGATCGGCGTGCGCCAGCTCGGCCGCCGCGGAACGCGCAGCCTGCCCGAGCCCGGACATATACTTATCCAGATCAGCGCTATGTTCTTGCTGTAATGCTACGCTCATGCCTGTTACCGCCGTCGCCGCTGAAAGCTGTTACCAGCGACTTGATTTCTAACCAATCCTGTTCGGGAAACTCGCTATCCTGTTGCCCCTTGCCCAGACGATCTAATGTAGCACAGCTTTGCAGCAAACGCTCAACCTGCGCCACGCCCAGGCGCGACATTGCGCTCTGGTAAAGACGCTGTTTGTTACGCCAGATTCGCAACTGCTGCCAGCTGCGTTCACCCAGTGAACCGCTGCGCTCGGCCTGTTTCAGCTGGTCGAGCTGTTGCAGTGAACCCTGCAGGGCCCAGCGCAGCTGCGCGGTGGCATAGCCCTCCGCTTTCAGGCTTTTGAGAATCTTGAGGGCGCGCCTCGTCTTGCCCGCAAGGCAGGCATCGACCAGTAAGAAATGACTATACCGCGCCGACTGCGCCACCGAATCCTCGAGCGTGGCGAAATCGACGGCATCCTGGCCAGAAAAGCGAATCGACAGCTTTTCCAGTTCCTGGTCGGCCGCCAGCAGGTTACCCTCGGTACGTTCAGCCAGGAACTGGGCGGACTGGATGTCGATATTCAGCCCCTTCCCCCGGGCTCGCTGCAGCAGCCAGTCAACCAGCTGGTTGTCGTATATCGGTTTCAGCTCGATGACTTCGCCTACCCCTGCAATCGCCTTGCACCAGCTGGAATTTCGGGCCTGTCGATCCAGCGCGGGCACGACAAATATGAACAGGTTGTCGGTATCGACATTTTCACAAAGTCGCTGCATAACCTTGCTGCCCTGCTGACCGGGCTTGCCACTCGGCAACTCGACGATACGGCATTTTTTAGCCGAGAAAAGCGACATCATACCACTCTCGTCAAGCAGCTCACGCCAGTCGAAACCACTGTCGCTTTGCTGGGTACGAATATCCTCGAAACCGGCCTCACGCAGCGCATTACGGGCCTCGTCGAGCCAGTCGCGCAGCAACAGCGGCTCGGCGCTGACCAGCAGGTAAACCGGCTTCAAATTCTGCGTTATCCGTGCGCCATCCATGGCGCGCAATCCTACCACAAAATCCGCTTCATCCCGGAAGATATCCGGGCCCGCTCGAAGGAGGGATTCAGGGTAAAAAGGCTAAGACATCCGCACCAAAGGCAGGCTATTACTCACCATTGCGCCAAAAGAAAGTCGGGGCTGATATGCCGATTCCAGGACTATCCTGGAGGACCAGTCGCGAAGACGCTGTACCGGGGCGTCGGACCGGCCCATCCCTCGGCGCCTGGATCCGGAACGCCAGACCGCTGTATCCCTGAAAAATACACTTTTGCGAGCCCCCTCGAGATGGACACCCATCTTCACGGGCAACTTTGGACGCCCCCCTATCATAAAGTATCGAAGATTTTCATCGATGAACAACCAAAGACGACACCAGAGACGATGTCCTGTTGGATTTGCGAGACAACGCCACAACAAGAGAACCCCGACAATTTGGAAAGCCATTACCAGACGGCGGTTTTAATGGCTACGGGCGTAATGAGCGATGCAGAGGCAAGGCGAAAAATCGGCGCAATGGCGCGCCGTTTACAACGAGTAAATGAGCGTCTTGCGCCGATTTTTCAACGCCGCATATGCATCGCGCAATAGCCCGTAGCCATTAAAAAGGCCCTCGTCCAGTCCATAGGAGCGAGGGCCCAAAGATTACCTGCTTATTTCATCCAGTGGCATCCTGCAAGGCTCCCTGCCTTTGATGCAATGGAAAAGATTCCAGGTTACATCTCCTTTGCCCGAATCCTTACGGGCACGAATGAGAGTATATTCGCATCGTGATCTCTAACCTATCCGGCCCCGCGCTCCGAGATGTAAGCTTGAGCGTTAGTTCCTGTAGGACGGGTCCTACAGCTGTCAAATTTCGCGCAGACCGTCGGAAGGTTCGATACCGGCGGCGCGCAAGCCCCCCATGATTGCCGCGGAGACAGCAACCACCATGGTCAGCGCCAGCGCCCACAGGAAATGCTCGGTCAACAGGTAGCACAGGGCCTGGTCGAGGTTGAGCCGTGGCGCCAGGAAAAAATTGATCAGGTACTCGAAGGCCAGGTAAACCAGCACCGCCAGCAACCACCCGAGCAACGCGGTGTAGCAGGATTGCAGTACCGGGAACAGCACGATGCGTCCGCTCTTGAAGCCGATCAGGCGTAACACGCTGAGTTCCTTGCGTTTTCGATCGACGTTTGCCCAAAGGCTTGCGCCCAGCGAAAAGGAAAAACCGAGCGCCCCGACGCAGGCGATAATCCAGTATATGACCGACAGGTTCTGGTCAATGGATTTTACCGTCGTAATCTCGGCGACGTTAGCCTTGATCCGGGCACCCGTCTTTTCGAGCTCGGCGACCAGGTTCTGAACGTCATGGATAGACTTCGCATACATTCTGAAGGATGGGTATACCCTTGCCGATTCGTCGCTATTACCCGCCCATCCGAGTTCCGGGACCTGACGCCCGTCCTTGAACTGCTCGGTCGCGATTAGTAAATCGAGGTTAACGAAAGCCACGTTGCGCGTCGTCACCGTCGCATCCGCGATATCCATCACCGTCAAAAACAGGTGCACGCGCTCTCGCTTGCCATCGAATTGCCGCGCCAGGCTGGCGTCGATTTGATCGCCCGGTTTGACATTCAGTTTATTGGCGGCACCCTGGCTCAGGATGACCTGGTAGTAATCCTGCGGCACGCTGGAGATGTCGGATAACAGCGGGTCGCCAGGGGCGGTCGCTAGCAACTCGGTGGACAGAATCCGCTTGGAGGTATCGCTTTTTAACTGGATCGTAGCCGCGAGGGCACGCGTTTTCGGGATAATGAACTCAACCTCTTCACGATTACGGTAGGCATCGATCCAGGCATCGTCATAACGTCCACTGCCAATTGGCCTGATCTCGCGATTAGCCGGATTCTCCACCAGTTCATTGACCATGGTGGTGACGATGCCGAATTTGAGCCCGAACAGGATCATCATCGGCGCCAGCACCGACGACAGCGCCAGAATAAAACATCCGGACATTCGCCATTCGTGGCTGTAGTCGCGAAAACTGAGGCGCAGGATATCGGTGATTTGCGCCATCAGTCGGTAAACCTGGATTGGTAAACCTTGCCGCCCTCGATCGCCTCGGCCTCCTGCTTCAGGGTACGCAATTCCATCTTGTAAACATGCGCCCAGTCATGGCTAGCGGTAATCAGGGTAATCTTGAGGCCACGGATGACTTCCATGACCACCGCCATGATTTTTTGCGCGGTAATCGGGTCGAGCGCCGAGGTAGGTTCGTCAGCAATCAGTATCGAAGGGCGATGTGACAGGGCACGCGCAAACGCGGCACGCTGACGTTCACCCGCCGACAGCAGGCCCGGCAACTTGTCCAGTTGTCGATCGATGCCGAGCACTCGCGAAATGGAGTCGATCGAATCATCGTCCGGCAATTTAAGCAGTCTACGCGGCAGCTCGATATTCTCGCGCACCGTCAGGTAAGGCAGGAGCCCACCCGACTGCATTACGTAACCGATATGCTGCTTGCGTATCTGCGAGAGTTTGCTCTGCTTGTCGCGCTCCCAAAGCTTGCCCAGATCATCGCTGTTACCATTAACGGGGTGCAGACTGAACTCTTCGCAACTGTCCGGGCGCATGATTAGCGCCAGCATATCGAGCAGGGTGCTCTTGCCGCAGCCGCTGTGGCCGACCAGGGCGATATTTTCCTGCGCCCTGATCTGTATCTCGGGGACGACCAGGCGAAATCCCACGCCATCAATCAGTCGCTCCTTGACGACATTCTTTAAGGAATAGACGATGGTCACGTAAGCTTAAGGCAGTAGATCGAGTGCAACCGGGAAAACCGAGTTGCCGTTAACCGGGCCACCACCGGGAGTAACCCAGAGGTCGGTATGATCGTGCAGCGCCTGGTAGTAATTGATCTTGCTTTCGAGTCGATGCATGAATTCGATCTGCACCTTGGCCGACCATTCCTCCCAGCTTTCCAGGGTCAGGTTCATCACTTCGCCGGTATAGGGCAAATCCTCGATGTACTCGCGCATGTAACCCATGTCGGCGAGGTTGGCGCCAGCGCCCGAAGTGCTGCCGGCGACCGAGGACGGGTCGCGACTGACGGTCGCGGCCAGGCTCTGCAGGTCGTCGATGAAGCTCTGTGGGCTGAGCACGCCTTCCTCGGCCAGTTCCAATACCTGTTGCATGACATTTTTGAGATCGCTGAGCTGATCCCGGGTCAGCAGCACACGCACGTCAACCGCGGAGCGTTCGGGATTGATAAAATCGCGGTCGATCATCCAGGCGTCGAATACGGCCGGCAGCGGTTGACCCGATTCCCGCTGGATGTAACGCATGCGCAGCGCGTTGCCGAGCTTCGCAACCCGGTCCTGTAACTGCGCCAGTTGCGTCTGGCCTGCGTCCTGTTGTTCCGGCAGCGGCAGTGGCGGTACCCCGTTCGTGGTGGCCAGCACCTGCTGGGTAATCTGATTGGCGAGCACTTCGAGCACGTTACCGAATTCGTCTACCTGGCCGAGACTGACGCCGTAGTAGAAATCGCCGATGCCCGGGTAGTAGGAAACCTGCTTGTAGAGGGCCTCGGCCTGCTCGTGCTTTGCCGCCGCCGAGGGAGTGCGTAAATGCAGTACCCAGATAGAAACGCCCTTGTCATAGGCAAGCTGGCGCAGCGCCTGCGCGCTGAGCCGAGTAGCACCCAGCGAATCGTGGCTTTCTCGCGGCCCGGCATCGGTGATCAGCACCACGTAGCGGGCATCGAACTTGTCCCAGTCGGAATCCTCGATGGCCGACTTGATGCCGGCATAAGCGTCTTCACGGAAATCACGGCTGGATACCTGCGAGGGACTCAGGTCGTTAACGTGTTTTAAAAACTGCTCGACAT
>Ga0316201_10000185_pt1 | contig 30326 bp, 33 predicted proteins | sample CS6wburrow_MG_FD_204516 | JGI IMG/M metagenome (GOLD analysis project Ga0316201, IMG submission 204516) | Coastal sediment microbial communities from Delaware Bay, Delaware, United States - CS-6 worm burrow | ecosystem: Environmental > Aquatic > Marine > Coastal > Sediment | place: USA...
CAAACCAGCCCCCGCAAGGATATATCAGAGGTGATTTTTTATCAGCAATTCAGCTATCTGAATACTGTTAAGGGCTGCCCCTTTGCGCACATTATCGGCGACCACCCATAAATCTAAACCTCTGGGATGAGAGATATCTTCACGAATGCGGCCTACATATACCGGATCGTGATTTGCCCCCTCGGTAACGGCTGTGGGGTAACCACCGTCCCGGCGTTCATCGAGTATTTCGATGCCGGGTGATCGGGCAAGTAACTCGCGGCATTGATCGGCTGTCATCTTTTCCCTGGTTTCCACATGTACAGCCTCGGAATGACCAAAGAAGACAGGCACGCGCACGGCGGTTGGATTCACCTGTATGGATTCATCGCCCATGATCTTGCGGGTCTCCCAGACCATTTTCATCTCCTCCTTGGTGTAGCCGTTGTCCTGGAACACGTCGATGTGCGGCAACACATTGAAGGCAATCTGCCGGGGGTAGACCTCACACTCTATTTCCTTTGCATTCAGAAGGTTGGCGGTTTGTTTCGCCAACTCTTCAATGGCTTCCTTGCCGGTACCGGAAACTGCCTGATAGGTACAGACGTTTATACGCTCGATACCGACCGCGTCGTATATCGGCTTCAGTGCCACCAGCATCTGTATCGTCGAACAATTCGGGTTGGCGATAATGCCGTGGCGTTTGTAATCGGCTATCTTTTCCGCGTTCACCTCCGGAACCACCAGCGGAATTTCATCGTCATAGCGGAAGCAGGAGGTGTTATCCACCACCACGCAGCCCGCCTGCGCCGCCTTGGGTGCATAGACCTTTGATATGGAGGCGCCTGCCGAAAACAGACCGATCTGCGCCCTGCTGAAATCGAATTCCGCCAGATTCTGAACCGTCAGCCGTCTGTTTCCGAAACGGACTTTTTTACCGGCAGAACGTTCACTCGCCAGTGGATAGACCTCGCCAACCGGGAATTTCCGCTCGGCAAGAATTTCCAGCATGACTTCACCGACGGCACCGGTAGCGCCGACAACGGCAACATCAAATGTACGACTCATGACAACTCCTGCATCCAGTTCCAGTAAACACTCAGCCCAGGGCCGCAACAACAGCATCGCCCATGTCGGCGGTACCCACAACAGCCTGTCCATCTGCCGCGATATCCGCTGTACGCAAACCCTGGTCCAGAACCGTACCGACCGCAGCCTCGATTCGATCCGCGCGTATTGCTTCGCCAAAACTGTAACGCAACATCATGGCGACCGACAGAATGGTTGCCAGCGGATTGGCCATACCCTGCCCGGCGATGTCCGGTGCCGAGCCGTGAATCGGTTCATACATGCCCTTGCCATCGGCATCCAGCGATGCGGATGGCAACATACCGATGGAGCCGGTCAGCATGGCGGCAGCATCCGAGAGAATATCGCCAAACATATTGCCCGTTACCATGACATCAAACTGTTTGGGGGCACGCACCAGTTGCATGGCGGCATTATCAACATACATATGGCTCAGCTCCACATCCGGGTAATGTTCGCCGATCCGCTGCATGACCTGTCGCCACAATTCACTGACCTCGAGTACATTGGCCTTATCCACCGAACACACCCGGCGGCCACGCTTGCGTGCGATTTCGAATGCGGAACGGCCGATACGTTCGATTTCCGACTCGCGGTAGACCAGTGTATTGAAGCCCTCCTGTTCGCCATTATCGAGCGCGCGCAGACCGCGCGGCTGACCGAAATAAATACCGCCAGTCAGTTCACGCACAATCATAATATCCAGCCCGGAGACCACTTCAGGCTTCAGGGTGGAAGCCTCGGCCAGTTGCGGGTACAAAACAGCGGGACGCAGATTGGAGAACAGTTTCAGCTCGGCGCGCAACTTCAGCAACCCCTGCTCCGGACGCAACGGACGATCCAGTGACTCGTACTGCGGGCCACCAACGGCACCGAGCAAAATAGCGTCTGCGGCACGCGCCTGAAGCAGGGTTTCTTCCGGCAGGGGCTGTCCTTTGGCATCGTATGCCGAACCACCCACCAGGCCCTGTTCCAGCTCGATATCCAGACCGTCTGCAACCAGACTGTTCAGCACTTTTACAGCTTCGGCAATAATTTCCTGGCCGATGCCGTCACCGGGCAAAATAAGAATTTTCTTTGTCATGATTTCCAGTCTACCTTGTTGTTATCGAAACGCCGACACTGCTTAATAGCCAAGCACAGGACAGGTGACAGCATTTTTCGGGACCGGCGGCAGCAGGGATGCTGCCGTCGAGCGTACAGGGATGTATTTACAGAGTGTCCCGAAAAATGCTGTCACCTGTCCTGTGCCTAACCTCGCAATCGTGTCATCCAAATAACCAGGGCGCTTCCCGCCTGCGCCGTTCTTCGTAGGTTCTGATGTCATCGCCATACTGCAGGGTCAGAGCGATATCATCCAGGCCATTTAACAGGCAATACTTGCGAAACGCATCCACTTCAAAGGATATTGTTTCACCGTCGGGTTTGCTGATCGTCTGCTGTTCGAGATTCACCGTCAGACGATAGCCTGGCCCGGCCTCGACCTGTTCGAACAGACCATCGAGAATTTCTGCATCGAGCAGAATCGGCAGCACACCATTCTTGAAACAGTTGCTGAAAAAGATATCTGCAAAACCGGCGGCGAGTATCACCCGGAAGCCCGCATCCTCCAGCGCCCACACTGCGTGTTCGCGCGAAGACCCGCAACCAAAATTCTCCCGCCCCAGCAGAATCTGCGCACCCTGGTAGCGCGCCTGGTTCAACACAAAATCGGGATTAAGCCTGCGTTTACTGTGATCCTGACCTGGCTCACCCGGCTCCAGGTAACGCCAGTCGTCGAACAGGTTGGGACCAAAACCGCTGCGCTTGATGGATTTCAGATATTGCTTCGGAATGATGGCGTCGGTATCGACATTGGGTCGATCCAGGGGAACCACCAGACCATCCAGTGTTTGAAATTTTTCCATATTAAAACCTGCCTGAATGATAGCTGCAATAGCGCTCGCCTGACCACCAGATAGCGTGCAAAAAACCGGCTCGCCTACAGATCCAGTTCTCTTATATCAATAAAATGACCGGCCACCGCAGCTGCCGCCGCCATCGCCGGACTGACCAGGTGGGTACGACCACCTGCGCCCTGACGCCCTTCGAAGTTTCGGTTAGAAGTCGAAGCGCAGCGTTCGCCAGCTTCGAGACGATCCGCATTCATGGCCAGGCACATGGAACAACCCGGCTCGCGCCATTCAAATCCCGCCTCGGTAAATATCCTGTCCAGCCCCTCTTCTTCGGCCTGCCGCTTCACCAGGCCCGAGCCCGGCACAACGATGGCTTGTTTAATGGTCGCGGCAACCTTGCGCCCTCTGGCAACTGCGGCGGCTTCGCGCAAATCCTCAATCCGGGAATTGGTGCAGGAACCGATGAAAATGCGATCCAGCGCAATATCCGTAATAGCTGTCCCGGCTGTCAACTGCATATACTCCAGTGCCTTGCGCATACCGGTTTGCTTGACTGAATCAGGTTCCTGTTCGGGGTCGGGCACCACAGCGGAAACGGCGACAACCATCTCCGGTGACGTGCCCCAGGTAACCTGGGGCTTGATATCCCCGGCCTTCAAAGTAACCAGCCGGTCAAACACCGCATCCTCGTCACTGACCAGCGTGCTCCAGCTTGCCACAGCCTTTTGCCACTGCTCACCGCGGGGTGCGCGAGGGCGCCCTTCAAGGTAGCTCATGGTTTTTCCGTCAACAGCCACCATACCGGCGCGTGCACCCGCTTCGATGGCCATATTACAAACCGTCATCCGACCCTCGATTGACAAGGACTCTATGGCGCTGCCGGCGAATTCAATGGCGTAACCGGTACCACCTGCTGTGCCGATTTCACCGATGACGGCCAGCACCACATCCTTGGCCGTCACACCCGCTTCCAGATCCCCTTCGACACGCACCTGCATGTTCCTAGATTTTTTCTGGATCAGGCACTGAGTGGCCAGCACATGCTCGACTTCAGACGTTCCGATGCCGAATGCCAGCGCACCGAAGGCACCATGCGTCGAAGTGTGCGAATCACCGCATACCACCGTCATACCCGGCAGGGTTGCGCCCTGCTCAGGACCTATGACGTGCACAATACCCTGACGTATATCGTCCATATGAAATTCGGTAATATGGAAATCGGAACAGTTCTGATCCAGTGTTTCCACCTGCAGCCGTGCGACCGGATCGTCGATGCCAGCGACGCCACCCTCGCGGTGGGTGGTCGGGACATTATGGTCCGGCACCGCCAGAACGGAGTCGCTGCGCCAGGGCCTGCGCCCGGCCAGCCGCAGGCCCTCAAAGGCCTGGGGTGATGTCACTTCGTGGACCAGATGACGATCGATATAAATGAGGGCTGTACCGTCTTCGCCCTCTCGCACCAGATGTGCATCCCATAATTTGTCATACAGTGTCTTGGCGCTCATCGCTACCTCCCGTTGGCACCGTATCCTAGGGCAGCCAATTCAATAACTCCAATTCATATTTTTCATATTTTGTATTACTATTTAGAATAATGGATTTCGCCGCACTGAAAGCCTTTATCGCCGTCGCAGAAACCGGTTCATTTTCAGCTGCCGCCGGGCGACTGTTTCTCACCCAGCCAGCGGTCAGCAAGCGGATCGCTGCGCTCGAAAACGAGCTGGATGCCAGGTTGTTCGATCGCATCGGTCGAACAGTCGCACTGACGGAGGCGGGTATTGCCTTGCTGCCACGCGCGCAGAAACTGCTAGTAGAACTGGAAGACAGCATACGCACCATTTCCAGCCTCAGCGCCGAGATACGAGGAACGCTGCGTTTTGCCACCAGTCATCATATCGGTCTGCACCGCCTGCCCTCCACATTGAAACGCTACACCCGGGCGTATCCCCAGGTGCGCCTGGATATCCGATTCATGGACTCGGAAGCTGCTTGCGTGGCAGTGGAACACGGAGAACTGGAACTGGGTATCGTAACCTTGCCATTGGCGCCCTCGCGCAAGCTGGCCACTGAGCTGATATGGAAGGACCCCATGGGCATCGTGGTGTCACGCAAGCATCCACTGGCCGATAAAACCGATGTCACACTGAAGCAACTGGCCCGACATGCCGCAGTACTGCCGGCCGCCAACACCTATACCCGACAGATCGCCGAACAGGCGTTCAAGCGCCTGGGGCTGACACTGGAGATTGCTTTATCAACGAATTACCTGGAAACCATCAAGATGCTGGTTTCGGTGGGCATCGGCTGGAGCCTGCTGCCCAATACCATGCTGGATACGAGCATCAGCAAACTCTCAGTCGAAGAACTCTCCCTACAGCGGTCACTGGGTATTGTTTATCACCAGGAACGGACACTATCCAATGCCGCACGCGCCCTGATCAGTGAATTAGCGTCGGCATGAACCCAATACCCCCGGCATTCCCTTTCATTATCAGGTATCGCCGCATTCAGGGTTCAAGACTTGCCCCCTCGGCTCGCTTACCCTGCTGGACAGCAATCAAGATGGCGAGCGCCGATGGCGCAGCGACCAGGACACCAATAAAGATCATAAAATCAATAGACATCACGCACTCCCTGGCTCAACTAATCAGTACTTCGGGATATGCTGAAATGCAAAATCAATGCCGAGCTGTAACTCACCGATTTTGGGGTGTTTCTGACAACGCTTTGACGACCTGGCCGCTAAATGCCAACAATGACCTGTCAAACTGTCAAGGTTTTGTCGAATGCACACAGCCAATGTCGGTGAATGAGCCCGCCCTTGCTCTAATGATCCGTCGTTTTAAGGTCACGGACGCTGCGGTCCACGCGCTCCGGTTAACATTTTTCTAACCTCAGCTGTCAAAAAGATGTTAATATCCCCACCTCCAAAATAAAGTTCCTGGAACGGTAATCGCTATGTCCAACGTCCAATTCAAAACCAACCTGACTGATGAAATCAAGGTGTCACCAGAAGCGGTCGAACAGCTTATCGCCATCACCGAGAAGGAAGATGACATCAATGGCGTCCGTATTTTCGTATCCGGTGGTGGTTGCGGCGGAATGACCTATGGCATGACCTTTGTAGAACAGCCGAATGAGTCCGACTGTGTGCTGGAAACCAATGGCATGAACATCTATGTTGATGCGGTCGCGCTCGGTTTTCTCGAGGGTGTGGAAATTGATTTCAAGACACAGGGCGTCAACAAGAGTTTTGTCTTCAAAAACGTCTTTGCCAACACCGGCGGCGCCGGTACCTGCGGCGCCTGTGGAGCGGCGGGTGGCGGCTGTGCCTGATTATCGGCAGCCCTGACCCAAGAGCCCCATCACCACCCCCCGTTTACTTCTCGTTGCCCAGCCCGGCAGCTACCGGATCGCGCCCTATCTGTACGCTGCCAGGCGCATGGGGTTCGAGGTACTGGTTGGCTCGCGCGGCGAATTTTCGCTGATTTCCGAGCTCCACGATGGCTTGCACATCGACCTTGACGACTTCGACAGTTCGCTCGCCAGCATACTCAGAGAAGCGCAAAGGGCGCCTTTCAGCGGCATACTCGGCAGCGATGACAGCACTGTCGAACTCGCCGCCAACGCTGCAGCGAGACTCGGTCTTCCACACAACCCACCTGAAGCGGCCCGTCTATCGCGTCGCAAAGACCTGGCGCGCGCGCAGCTGACACGGGCTGGCTGCCCGGTACCCGCTCATTGGCTGGTTGATCTGGATCGCCCCCTGCAGAAACAGATGAGCGGGCTGCGCTGGCCTTGCGTGATCAAGCCGCTGCACCTGTCCGCCAGCCGGGGCGTAATACGCACAGACACGCCGGCAGAATTCGTCAGCGCCTGTCAGCGCATTAAAAAAATTATTTCCGATAGCGGCGATGAGTTTGAGAGGACTCACCTGCTGGTTGAAGACTACATCGACGGTGTCGAGGTCGCCTACGAAGGCTTCCTGCACAATGGTGAACTCACGACGCTTGCGGTGTTCGACAAACCCGATCCCCTGCGTGGCCCTTATTTCGAAGAGACCATCTATGTCACACCGTCACGACTGCATGAGGCAACGCAGGCCAGGATAAAACACCGCGTGGCACGGGCCTGCACTAGCTATGGATTGAGTACCGGCCCGGTGCACGCCGAACTGCGCGTCAACAAACAGGATGCATGGCTGCTGGAGGTGGCTTCACGTACGATTGGCGGTGACTGCGCGCGCACCCTGGACCAGGGCGCGGATTTCAACCTGGAAGAGTTGACCATTTCCCTCGCCACTGGACAACCGATCACAGCCGTGCCACCCGAAGACGCGCGCGGGGTCATGATGATTCCGATCAAACAGGCCGGTATTCTGCGGCGTGTGGAGGGCATAAACGCTGCCCGCAAAGTGGCAAATATCGAAAAGGTCGATATCATTATCCGCGATGGCAACGAGTTGATACCTTTACCTGAAGGCAATCAATATCCCGGGTATATATTTGCACGCGGCAACACTCCCAGTGACGTTGTTCGTGCACTCCGGGATGCCCATGCCCGACTGAACTTTGTAGTGGCACCGGTGTTCAGACTAGAGCGTTCATCGCAGCGGCCTGCTGGCAGCGATATCACACCGTGAGTGAGGAATAGAGCCTGGAAAGAGGAAACCTCTTTAGCCGTACGCTCGGCGAGCGCTATTTCTTACCGCCACCACCACCCTGTCGGAAGCCGGCGGGCAACTGGCCATAATCACCTTCCCCGAAAAAGAATCCCAGCATGTGCTTTTCAATCAACGCCATGCTTTGCGGATCAGCGGTACTGAGTCCGTTCTCATTGATAATGGTGGTTAACCGTTCAAGCCACTGTTTCCAGCCCTCCCGGGAGACATTATCGAATATCCGCTGACCCAGTTCACCGGGGTGCGGCGGTTTGTCCATGCCATCTGACTCACGCTTCAAAACCACACACTGTACTGTTCTTGCCATCTCTTAAACCCTGTGCCTCAGCCAGTTATACCGTTGAATTATGTTCATATTTTTTCAGCAAAACACCCTGCTCGCCGCAGCAGCCGGCGGCGCACTTCCTGACCTGATGTATGGCCGCCTCAGGACCATTGAGATAAAAATCAATCGGCCGATTCTCTGCAGCGCAATCGCAGCCCTTGTCATTATACACGTATACGTGCCGCAGACCGGCACGCTCTGCCGCCTCGCGCGCCGCGTACAGCGTTTCTTCCGGGGTCGGCGGCAGCTTGCTCAGTTTGTATGCCGGGAAGAAACGGGTGATGTGCCAGGGACTGTCCTCACCCAGATTGTCCCGGACCCAGCAGGCAATCTCATTGTGCTCTTGCGGGGTGTCATTTTTCCCGGGAATGATATTAGTGCGGGTCTCCACGTGGATGCCCAGTTGTTGCGCTTTGCTGATGGCGTGCAGCACCTGTTCAACCCGCGCCGGACGACAGATGTCCCGGTAGAAATCGTCACGCATGCTTTTTATATCCGAACACAGCACATCGATGTGTGGCGCCATCAGCTCGAGCGCTGCGTCGCTGACATAGCTGTTGGACACATAGACAGTGTACAGACCCGCGTCGTGAGCGAGTATGGACGTATCGATCACGTATTCCAGCCATACCGCCGGTTCCGAATAGGTAAAGGCGATACCCTGCACACCTGCCCGCTGTGCCGCTTCAACCAGTGATCCCGGCGTCACCCAGGGTGCCCTGGATTCGCCTCTCGCCAGATCATCCAGCGCTTTTACGCCCCAGGAGATATCCAGATTATGGCAACCCCCGCAACGGAAACTGCAGCCATAGCTGCCAACAGACATCACCCGCGTTCCAGGGCGGAAGTGTTTCACCGGCTTAGTCTCTATGGCATCAATATCGATGGATGAAAGGATGCCATAGGACATATTATAAAGCGTGCCGTTGCGATTCACGTGCGCCTGACAGAATCCACGCTGGCCATGCCCGATTTTACAGTGCCACAGACACAGATTGCAGCGCACCGTGCCGTTCTCCAGTTTTTCCTGCAGGCGGGTCTCAATCAGTTGGTACTGTTCCGGAGCAGTCATGCCATTCTCCAGCGGTTTGAATTGTTAATGCTAACCTGGTGATTAAACATAGAATGCCGGGCGACCTCCTGGCCGCGATATCGCGCCCAAGGACGGCGCTCCCACGCGGCGTCTTCTATTGCCGATATGGTAACAAGTGTGGAATTATAATCTAAGGGGTGAATGGCACTAAGTTAAGCCTATTTAACCCATTGTAGGGTCGAATTCATTCGACCAACCACGTTGCCATACCCTCTATCATCGCGGATATAGCCACAATGTGGGTAGCCACCAACAGCCAGTGGCCGAATAAATTCGGCCCTACAGAGTAAAAGCCGCCTTAACTTAGTGCCATTCAATCCATGGGGCAATATTTTGCCCGCACCAGCCCCCGTCAGGATTACCCTTTCAATCCGTCTGAAAGCGGGCCGTGACAGAACCACGCTGGCAGGGGATGCTGAGCCTGTTGCCGTTGACCACGAGCCGGGGTTCACCGGTCAGCTGCCAGGCATCCGCCTGCAACAGCCAGTAGATGCGATTATCGATCCGACAGGGATAGCGCACGCCCCGGTCGCGGGTCGCGCAGATAAAATTATACAGTCGCTGTGCCGACCAGCTGACGCTGACGGTATAATCGGATGCTGACGGAAAGCCCTGATAACTGGCATCGCCCTCATCCTGAGCAGAGCCGCTGAACTTGTCCCGTCCAGATTTGCGCAACGTATGGATGAGCATTTCGCTGCCGGCCTCTGCCAATAGTACGTCCGCTTGCCGGCCGGAGACGCCATCGGGCATGGCCACACCGGTTTGCGCAACGATATTACCGGCATCGAGCCGTGGCGACATCCGGTGCAGTGTGATACCGAATATTTCCACGCCAGCCCTGAACTGCCAGAACAAAGGCACGGGTCCGCGGTAGGCCGGTAACAGCGAGGGATGAAGATTGAAACAGCCAATGTGCGGGATCGACAGTACGGATTCGGGCAGTTTGCGGGCGAAACAGGACACCACTATGAGATCCGGCGCATACCTGCCCATTTCATCCACGCTGTACACCCAGGGGCGGGACAGCTCGATAAGCGGAATACCGTGCAGCCGGGCAAGCGAGGCAACGGAACCATGATTCGTGGTCAGAAGGGGAATCCGCTGATCCTGTAAAACCGGCTCATCGTCCGCTTCCAGAGCGACAGCAACGACGGCCTGACCGCAATCCAGCAGCCTTTGCAGAGGAATCAGCGAAAGCGGTCCGGATGAGCCTATGTATATAATTTTCAGCACAACGGTTAACCATCGGATACCATTGAAATAACCCGGTAAGCAAGTGAAACCGCAGGTTCTTTCATGGCTGATTCTTCCCCCAGACTGATTAAACCAACGCTAAAACGTCGGCTGTGAAGCACCCTTCTCCGGCCCGCATCGAGGCCAGCAGGCTGCTCCTACAGCAGGATTTATGCGGTGCTTGTCTTAATCGTCTGGTCAAAAACGATCATAGACAAGCGTCCCGTACACCGGCAGCTTGCTTCAAGCGGCGCAGTATATCGCGTATGCCAGACAGGCGCGGCTGCTTATCAGTCTTCTGTTTGCCAGGCGGCAAAAGCTTGCCACCGGCAACGGCAAAGCACAGCCCCGCTACCATAGACGCCCGCCTTGAACTCCAGGTATTTAATTTAAAACAAGCTGTTATCTTATACCCGGCAGACACATCCCCTGTCGGAACCAAACTTGCATAGTTCAGTGTATGGTTTGACATTGTCCTTGAACGGCATGGTTTACCGCAGTGCCTCACCGGGAGTTGATATGAATCATTCAACAATTTTAGGCTTACTCGCTGGCGTAATTTTCATTATGACAATGATTTTCATGTCGCCGGACAACGTCGCAGCGTTTTTTAATATTCCCGGGTTTATCGTTGTCATCGGGGGCACACTGGCGGCCACCTTCGTCAGCCGACCCGTCAACGATGTGTACAAAGTGTTGCGCTCCCTGCCGGGCTTGTTCAGGGAAGAAGAGGATACCATCTCGGCTGATATCACCCAGTTGCTGCGCTTCGCGGGCGCTTACCGCAGCGGCAGTCTGCGAGCGGCGGAACGCGAACTGGCGGCAATTGGCGATCCCTTCCTGTCTTGTGGTCTACAGCAGGTGATTGACGCTGCTCCACTGGAAGACCTGAACAAATCCATGCAGTGGCGGATATCCGGTTTGCGCAACCGCGACCAGGGACAGACACAGATCCTCCACACCATGTCGGTGTTTGCGCCGGCATTCGGCATGCTGGGCACACTGTTCGGCCTGGTGCATATGCTCTCCGGACTCGGCGACCGCGGTCTGAACGAAGTCGGTGTCACCATGGCGTTTGCCATGATCACCACGGTGTACGGCATAATCGCCTCCAATCTGCTTTTCAAGCCACTGGCGATCAAGATGGAACGCCGTACCAACCAGCGCCTGATGCGGATGAACGCCTTGAGGGAAGGAATTCTGCAGATTTATGCGAAACGGCATCCGACGCTGATAAAGGAAACGCTGGACGCCTTTTATGACCACCATCAGTTACGGACATCAACACCCAGTCATCTTGAGCTGGTAAAAGCGTAATTCCACACGTAATGATCTACGCAGCACCACAGCCTCGAACGCAGACGCCTGCAGCCCTGGCGCTCAATGATCCGACTTCAGCCCCCGACGGTGACTCGGAAACCGGGTCAGGCGCCACCCAGCAGGATGCCTGGCTGGTGAGTTTCATAGACATCCTCATACTGCTGCTCGCCCTGTTCGTGTTGTTGCTGACGCACCAGGAAGATGGAACGGCCTCGATGGAGAAAGCCAGCCAGGACACAGCTGACCCGGTGATAGAAACTGTTGCCGGCAACAAGCCTTTCGGGCCGGTATTCGAACTACCCGTCCTGTTATCTGCACCGGACATCGTTGCAGGAATTTTCAATAGCGAGGATGGGTTAGCCGGGCCGCTCCTTGCCGGGGCAAGCCGTACCGAGACAGCGGAGACCAATCCGCACGCAGAGGAGCAGGTATCCGAACCGGCGATGCGCGCATCGCCGGCAACAGATGACACCGTTGAAAGCGTAGAGTCGTCAACCACTGCCGATGCAGACAACGTTGACACGACCTCAACGGAACTGCAGGCGGTGGAGTTACCACCGGCCGCGGAAACAAATGACACAGCGCCGGGAACCACCAGCCCGATGGATGCATTGCTGGACACCTTAAGTAGCAGCGAGCTGCGTGATCGGGTTGAAGTGAGCGTACACGGTGCCGGTGTGAATCTCGAGATCAGCGACAGTATACTGTTCATGCCTGCCAGTGCGGCTCTGACACCGAGCGGCACGGCCGTGCTGGAAGGACTGGCAAGCGCACTGAAGGCACAACCCCACCCACTGTCTATCGAAGGACATACTGACAACATCCCCATTGAGACAGCACGTTTCCCTTCAAACTGGGAACTCTCTACGGCACGCGCCACCATCGTGGCACGCCAACTTGTCAAGCAGGGTATTGCCGCCACGCGCATACGCGCCATCGGCTATGCGGACACCCGTCCCCTTGCTGACAACCTGACGCCTGCCGGCAGAAGCAGGAACCGGCGCGTGTCCCTGGTTCTGCAGATCCCCTCCGGACAGAATTGAGATCGCAAGCGGCGCTTGTAGGAACATCATACAAGCCATAAAATTCAGTTTAAGCGATAAGAAAACAAGCAAAACATCCCCGTTTCTTTTGCCGCCCTCGGCTGGCATCTGACCAAGGGGTTTAATCGGGAGGATACTATGGCCTTGTTCAATATGCGCGATATGCTCAACCACGCTCATCGACACGGTTACGCAATAGCCGCTTTCGACCTGGTGAGCCTGGATTTCCTCGAAGCTATCATCAAGGCTGCGGAATCCTGCCAGGCACCGGTCATTCTGAGCCTGGCCGAATCCCATTTCGACTATTTTGATTTTGAACTTGCGATGGCGGCGACAGAAGCCGCTGCGAAGCGAACCTGGGTCCCGGTGGCCATTCATCTGGATCACGGCGCATCGCTGCAATCCGCCGTTGCAGCCATACGCCTGGGCTGTAACGGGGTGATGGTCGACGCATCCACATTCCCCCTGATAGAGAACATTGCGCGAACAAAATCGGTGACAGACATGGCTCATGCCTGCGGCGTCCCGGTCGAAGGGGAACTGGGCTATGTCGCCGGCGTTGAAGGCGAAGACGCCGAGAAACACCCCGGAGAACTGGTCTATACCTCGCCAGAGGAAGCCGTGCGCTATGCCGAAGCTACCGGTATCGATTTTCTCGCCGTTTCCATCGGCACCGTACACGGACGTATGCGCGGTGAACCACAACTGGATTTCGACAGGCTGCAGCGCATCGACCAGTCCCTTGGAATACCCCTGGTCATACACGGCGGCACAGGCTTGTCGGACAAGCAGTTCCGCAAGTTGATCGAGTGCGGCGTCAGCAAGATCAACTACTTTACCGCCTTAGCCGATGCCGCCGCGGATCAGATTCGCGGCAATCTCTCAGCGGCACAATCTCAGGGTGGTTACACGGCCCTGCTCAAGGGAATACAGCTGCCAATGCAGGCAGAGATGGAACGGTGTATCCGGCTTTGGGGGTCAGACAAGCGCGCCGGCGAACTCCTCGAAGCCTGCCAGGCGTGGCGGCCGGTCGATCACATGATCATCTACAACGTGGCGGGTGATTCTGACGCACAGGGGATGATAGCCGACGGACGCGCAGTGCTGGCTGCCATTCCCGGCGTCCGGGAAGTATTTGCAGGAGAGGCGGTTAAAGACGATGCCGGCTATCGTTACAGTTGGAACGTGCGTTTCTGCCATCCAGACGTGATTGATTCCTACCGCGACCACCCCGATCATGTGGAATTTGCCAACAAGCGCTTCCGGCCCGTCGCCGCTGACCGAATCAGCATAGATTTCCAGGAGATCCCTACCCGTTAACGCGGCCGGATAAACTCGCGTTGCTCATGCGCTATGATCCGTGCTGTCGTTGAGCGTCGCGCGACCGGTAATGGCATCGATCTGCGCTTCTTCCTGCCTGAGGCGACCCAGAATCTCTTCACGCCTGCTGATCATCAGCCTGTCGAGGTCCTCATCAGTCAAGGACAGGTCCCGCTCCCTGGAATAGGTGTTGGCAAAAATAATTTCGGCGGCCGACACCAGGTTACGCTGAATCTCGTAGGCATATGAACCGTCATTCATCAGGGATGTCGCCATATCGGAATTAATTTTCCGTTCACGGATCAATTTATCAAGAGAGCCGTTGGCGATGATGTCCTGCTCTTCCATGGCAAGATTGAAGCGCTTGAGCGCTTCCATTTTCTGCACCGGCCCCACCTGCTCCTCGATTTTGAACAGCGTTCTCAACAACAGGGCGATGTTCAGGCGAATCTCGTTGTACTCACGTCGCACGTAATCATTCTCATCGCACATATAACGATCGATATTGGCCTGCATCTCCCTGATCAGCTTGATGGCATTGACGATCTGCCAGCAGGCTCGCTTCAGGTGACTCAACCTGTCCACTTGCTCGGCGTCCATGTGCTGTTCCGCCTCAGTGGAATAATCGATAATGGCACTGTACAAAGGCTTGACCTTGCGTTGATAAAGGTCATCGACGTCGATACCCATACTGACTGTACAGTCTGCGACGACGGCATTGATATCACTGTCGGAGGTAATATCCCTGCGGTGCAGATTCAGGCCGTGTGCCAGTATTTCAAAGGCATTTACCGCCATGTGCACGGTTTCTCTGGATATGACCTCGAGTGCCGTGTCGGGGAACTCCAGTGCCGATTTATTGATAAACAGCACGCGAGCCTCGTCCCGCGGTTCGATTTTCTCACGCAGCAGCTTCTCCAGGAAAAGCACCAGCGTACCGATTAAAGGCAGCATGAGCGCAACGCCGACCAGGTTGAACAGCGTATGAAACACGGCAAACTTGAGCGTGTAGTTGTCGGCAGCGATCCCGACCAGGTCGCTCACCCAGTCGACAGCAAGTGCGAATTGTTTGATTAGTACGATCGCAATCGTACCGGTCACGAGGTTGAAAATAAGATGTGCTACCGCCAGCCGTCTGCCGGAGACGCTGGCACTGATGGCACCGATAATCGCAGTGATGGTAGTGCCGACATTCGATCCAATCGCCAGCGCCAGGGCATTCTCATAAGTCACCTGTCCCGCCGCCAGTGCCGTGATGGTCAGAATCAGGGTGGCATGACTGGACTGCATCACCACGGTCGCCGCAATCCCGATAGCAGTATAGATCAGCAGACCTTTAAAACCCGGTACGGCGAACTGTGACAGGTCGAACTGACCACCGACGGTCTCGAATCCCTCTTTCATGTAAGCGATTCCGAGGAACAGGAAGCCGAGACCGACCAGAGCCCAGCCGGCGCCCTGCAGCTTGGTGCCCTTCTGGAAAATCATGATCACGCCGAAAACCAGCATCGGCATGGCGTAGGCAGCAATATCTATTTTCAGCCCCAGACCGGCCACCAGCCAGGCGCCGGTCGTGGTGCCCAGGTTGGCGCCGAAAATAATACCGATGCCCTGCGTCAGCGCGATGAGTCCGGCACTGAGAAATGAAATGGTGATGACCGACACCAGCGAACTGGACTGCATGAGCGTGGTCGATACAATGCCGAAAGTCAGGCTCTTCCAGGTTGTATCCGTCGTCTTCTGCAGAAAGCTTTCCAGTACACCACCGCTGAAGGCCTTGAAGCCCTCTTCCAGCGCATACATACCCAGCAGGAAAATCGCCACCCCGGCGGCAATGGTCTTGAATTCCGGACTGACCCAGAAGCCGTAGGCGAGAACGGCGAATATGGTTAATAACAGGATCTTCCGCGTCATTATCTTTCCCGTGCTATCAGGTGCAGGCCCAGAATACCAGGCTTAGACACAAGGGCTCGAAGACACCCTCGTCAGTTCAGGTTCGTTCAGGGGCAGATATCAGATTTCGGATAGCGCGCTTTGACCTCCGCTATCCTGGTATCGATCTCTATTTGTTCACTATTATCCCCGTGACGCACCTTGTAGGCGGCATCGAGCTGATCGCCGACGTCCGGATACTCCAGCCGCCGCAACTCTGCATAATCCTGGTCTGCAGCCGGAATCGTCGGCAAAACCGCCTCCAGCTCCTCCTGTGTTGGTTTGGGCTCCGGCGCATTCCACTCGGCAATGTAAGGTGTCTGGCCGGGTCCGTCCCGCTTGATAACAAAATCCACACCCGCATGCATCAGCGGGTGTAACTGGTGAACGGCCCGGCAAATGCTGCGGGCCCGCTTGTCGGAGTGAATGAGCGTGTGCTGTTCGGCAATTTGCTGAACCTGTCTATGCGTATTGCGCGCATTCTGCGAAATGACATAGATCCACCCCCCCATAATCGCAAACATAGCCACGAAGACAACCAGCGTAAACGTATCTTCAAACATTGCAGGACAATCCTTCCGTTAGGGAAAAGCTGATTATAGACAAAATCAAGGGCAAGAAGGGGCCGGAGAGTAGGCAGATAGCGGCGATCAGAACGGGGTTTCAAATTTGCGGGCAAGCAACACAACAGAATCTTGCGTCGCTGCCCATCACCACCGGGTCAGGGCACTTTGGGCTTATGGGCAATCACCAGAAGGACCAGCAGGATGAAAACCACCAGCAACAGCGCTTCCGAGGTCAGCGAATCGAAACCTGCCAGCTGGCCGGCTATGTGGTTGACGGGTTCAGTCGGCGCGCTGCCGTTATCAATGGTTTCCGCCCCGACCGGCAATGAAACAACACTGCTTGCCGGAACCAAACACCGCAAAACCTGCGACAGATGCAATTTCATAGTCTATCCCCTTGATTTTATATAATTCTCCTTTCAACATACTGCGATGTTCACACCATCGCTTATCATTCATGGTCAAATCATTGCCCCTGAATCTTAAACTCCTTTTTGGTAATTATAGACCAAATACGGGCGCGGAGACAGAAACATCGTGGCATAAAACACAGTATAGTTGATCCAGGTCAAATGGTTACTGCGGTATGACGTACGGCTCCACGCAGCCGCAACACCCCGCCGGCAGGTGGCCCTGCCAGCGTCCCGGTTCCGCGGCAGACGGTGTCGGCTGCGAGCCCACAACCATGGCCGCTGCAACAGGCAAGCGACTGATATTATTTTATTATTCCTGAATTCTTCTTAACTTATGTGTACTGTAATGCACCCTCTTTCGCCACCCCCAGACGACTGCGGCGATAAGACCCAGACAGATCGCCAGGGTAATGACATAGACAGTTACGATGAGTGCATCCATATTCAGGTAAGCAGACATCAGTTTTCCTCCTTGACAGCACGAGACACGACTCAACAGGCCAAACAGATGGGCTGCGAGGCCGCACTAAACAATGCATTCCCGAGCGGGTTTAGAAGGTTACCTGACTACGACCGAAAAGCAATTGATCCAGATCAATTAAAACCCGACTAGTCCGGCCTGACAACCGTCTTAGCCGGGTAATCGTTTATCGTCCTTGACGCCTGTTCCATCAACAACTCCACTACCCCTTCAGCGGCGCCCAGGTAGGGTGCCAGAAAAATGTCTACCGAGGGATATGCCTTACGGACAGGCTCAATCTCGGCGGGGATATCGGTCACCACATGGCGCCCCGCTGAAAGAAAATAGGGCAATACCACCACTTCACTCGCCCCCTTGGCAATGGCCTGGCGTAAGCCGTCGGCGATAGAGGGTTCGGCCAGTTCGAGAAAAGCACAGTCAAGATGATCAAAGCTACCGGCCGCCGCACGCAAACGCCCGATCAGCGCGCGAACCTCGTCATTGGAAGCTTGACGGCGGCTGCCATGCGCCACCAGCAGTAAACTCTTCATCACTCCAAAGCCTCTGCATTTAAGCTCTTGCCACCGGTATACCGCCTCAATCGGCGGCCCCGGTGGCGACAGCACGCGCCTTGCGTTGCGCAAGTTCCTTTTCCTGTTCCACCCGCGTTTGCGTGGGCAGCCAGCCCTGAACGTGTTTCATCACCAGCCCGGAAAGCATCGCGATATGTGCGGGCCGGTCATTGAGACAGGGTATATACCCATAATTCTCACCGCCTGCTGCCAGAAAGGTATCGCGGTTCTCCATGGCAATTTCCTCCAGGGTTTCCAGGCAGTCGGCACTGAACCCCGGACACATGACGTGGACATTCCTGATACCCTCTTTAGCCAGGGCCTGCAGGGTTTGATCGGTATAGGGCTTGAGCCACTCTTTCGGGCCGAGTCTGGACTGAAAAGTCAGTTGCCAGTGATGCTGGGGAAGCTGCAGTTTTTCTGCCAGCAGGCGCGCGGTCTTGTGACACTCGCAGAAATAGGGGTCTCCGGCCAGAAAATAGTCCCTGGGTATACCGTGAAACGACATCACCAGTTTGTCGGGTTCGCCATTCACCGACCAGTAGTCACGAACACTTTCTGCGAGTGCGTCGATATAGGCCGGCTCGTCGTGATAGTGATTGATAAAGCGCAGTTCCGGCAACCAGCGCCAGCGCCGTAACGCCAGGCTCACGGCGTCGAAAGTAGCCGCTGTGGTGGACGCGGAATACTGTGGATAGAGCGGCAGGACAAGAATACGCCGCGCCCCGGCCGCGCGCAGTTGATCGAGCCCGGCAGCAATCGAGGGATTGCCGTAACGCATGGCCAGCACCACTTTCACCGGTGCATCGAAGTGCTGATCCAGTTGCAACTGCAGCGCCTCTGCCTCGCGTTGCGAAATCACCAGCAGCGGCGAACCTTCGGCCGTCCATACTTTCGCATAGGCGGCCGCCGAACGGCGTGGACGGGTATTCAGAATCACCAGGTTGAGCATCAGCCACCATAACGGACGTGGCACCTCCACAACGCGCGGGTCCCACAGGAATTCCTTGAGATAGCGCCGCACGTCTTGTGTTCGCTGTGAATCAGGTGTGCCCAGGTTGGTGACAAGAACACCGAGGGCGTCCGCCTGATCGTGGCTGAAGTGCAGGTTATTCACTGTTTTCATTGTCTGCCATCCTGTCGTTTTGTTAGGCTCCGTAGAGCTGAGGATGTAAGAATACACCGTTCTTGCTCGCCGCTCCCGTGTCGACATGCCACACAGATACTACGCATTTACAGTGTATCCGCCAGAGCACACGGACGTGGCCGCGACAACCCGGCGCTGGAAGCTGCCGGAGCATGGCGGTTACAATCCGCGGTTGTTGAATATTGAAGCCCCATACCCCCTGTCAAGCCAGGGTTTAACAATCGACCGAGACCGGAGATCGACATGAGCGACGCGTTGAATTACCTGATAGCTGCCCGACCCGACGCTATCACACCCTACTTCAAATTTCTCAAGGAGGCCGGCAAACACCTCGACACCCGCACGCGAGACCTGATATCGGTCATTACCAAGGTCGACGCCCAGACTGAAGGTGGTTTCCGGCAGTACCTGACGCGAGCCCTGAAAAATGGTGCCAGTGCCAACGAGATCCTGGACGCACTGCTCATGGCCTTTCCGACGCTGGGTCTGGCAAAGATTGTCTGGGCGGTGGATATCCTGCTGGACATGGATATACCCGAATTCCATCCGGACCAGCTGGACGCCAAACCCCTCTGGCACACGGTAGCCGCCCTGGATGAGCTGCCATCCGGCGAGATCAGTTACCTGGACTGCGATGGACGCAGCCTGTTCATCTATCGACAGGACGAGGACTTACGCGTCTACGACAGCCGCTGCCCCCACCAGGTCACCAATATCCCGCACCTGGCACTGGAAGGAACCCGCCTCACCTGCCCCAAACATCACTGGGCGTTTGATGTTGCAACTGGCGAATGTATCGAGGTAGGCAACCGACCACTGAAACATTTTGAACACAAGATCGAAGACAACATGTTACTGGCCTTCTGGTAGCTATCGGGGCCCGAGGCAGCGACAGATTCGCTGCCTCGGGCAACAGGCACTCAGTATCAGGAAGGAGACGCCAGGCCGGCGTGGTTGACTGCCTCAGCGGGTGCGGGGGACATTTCCAGGTCTACAGGCTTATCAATGCCGCCTATACAGTTACTCAACACCAGTTGTGGCGGGTCCATGGAAAAAATAAATGGAGACGCCTGACGCAAAGTGCTCAGCCCCAGGATTTGTCGCGTGTTTCCGGGAAAAACGGCGACCTCGATATTCTTCAGGGGGCACTGACCACCGATGTTCATACTCTGGATCGAGTAGATCGGCAGCATCAACCGGGAGCCATCTGCCAGCATTCCCTCCAGGTCACTGACGTAATCGGCGCGTTGCTGCTGCATCAGCACCGCAAGGGTTTCTTCATTGATAGTGGTATAGCTGGATCCGGTATCTACCATCAGGTCCACGGTGCCCAGCCCGAGGATCTCGGTTGTCACGTAGTAGGTCGCTGAACCTTTTTCGCGCATGGGAACAAACGTTCCGAATTCCTGCGCTGAGGCTGTTGATACAAGCGCCAGAACAAAAATGGCGCCCGGAACCCCGAAGAGGTATTTCGTCATAATTGTTAAGCTTATACCTGACAGAGTACGGCATGACAAGCGCTAACCGTAGTCCGGGCCGTTTTGTTGACGCACCCTGTGCTCCCCGAAACAAAACGCTCAGCGAGTGCCCCCATCACGGAGTGTTCACCGCGGGTTATATCTGCTCCTCGATCCTGATCGTTTTATTCGGGAACGGCAAGCCTGGGGACTGGCACAGAATCGGCTGACTCGTCGAAACCGGCGTCGCCGCTCGGATTCACTATGATAGTGCTGCCACGGCTATAGCCAGGGTAATTGGCCCACCCCCGGTAATCGCCCCAACCGGGGCCCCAACGCGGGTAGCCACCGTACCATGGGCCGCCGTACCAGCGATCATAACGCCTGTCACTGTCCCACCAGCCATTAGCGCTCGTCGAGATAAAGGAAGTGGCGCCTGTCATAACAACGGCAGCCACGATTTTCGTCATCGCATTCATTGTTAGCCTCCCCATTCATCGAAGAGTTGTTGAAACAGTCCCATGCCAAACGGGATCTGATTCCTATAATAGCCGATTTTTTTTACTGGTTTCCATAGATGCAACGGAAGCAAAGCATGGCTGGCCCGGATATTGCGGAAACCCAAACACCCTCCACCTTCCCGTAATTCGTCCTTCCCTGTATCGCGGCGCCTTCTCTCATCGTTCGGGTCCGTGAGCGTCCTGCGCCAACAAGGCGATATTTGACACAAATATGGTATAAAATCGGCCACTGCCATCGAAATGCAAGGTAAATAAACATGATGCGAATTTTATTGTTTCTGGCCACCAATGCCGCCGTGCTGGTACTGATCAGCGTGGTATTCCAGGTGCTGGGTATTGAAGGCATCCTGGCCGAGAACGGCGTGGACCTCAATCTGCAGGCACTGCTGCTGATGTCGGCCGTGATCGGCTTTGGTGGATCGTTCATTTCTCTCGCCATGTCCAAATTCATGGCCAAACGTTCGATGGGGGTGCAGATCATCGAACGCCCCGGCAACAGTACCGAACAATGGCTGGTGGAAACGGTCCGGCGCCAGGCGCAGCAGGCCGGTATCGGCATGCCGGAAGTGGGCATATTTCAGTCACCGGATGCAAACGCCTTTGCAACCGGTATGCGTCGCAACGATGCACTGGTGGCGGTCAGCAGCGGACTGCTACAAAGTATGAACGCCGATGAAGTCGAGGCGGTACTCGGTCACGAAATCAGCCACGTCAGTAACGGCGACATGATTACCATGGGCCTGCTGCAGGGGGTGGTAAATACCTTCGTGATTTTTCTCTCCCGCGTCATCGGTCATGTGGTGGACCGGGTGGTGTTCAAAACCGAGCGTGGTTACGGACCAGCCTATTTTATCACTTCCATCGTCGCCCAGATCTTCCTCTCCATGCTCGCCAGTATGATTGTCATGTGGTTCTCCCGTCATCGTGAATTCCGCGCCGACAGCGGTGGTGCCTCGCTGGCCGGTCGCGGCAAGATGATCGGCGCTCTTCAGGCCCTGCAACGGGCTCATGAACCCGCGGACCTGCCGGGTGAATTCGCCGCTTTCGGTATCTCGGGCGGCCTGAGTACCGGTGTTAAAAAGCTTTTTATGAGTCATCCTCCGCTGGAAGAGCGTATTGCGGCATTGCGGGCATCACAATGAAGTGGTGCCGCACAGCTTGACACCACCTTCAATGGACGGTTTCGACATCGACACCAACCCGCCAACTGCGCCGTATTGATGTTATCGCTGCTCGTTTGCGTGCCCTTTGCGGGCGCCCTGCTTATCTCATCTTCAGCCTCTCGCCTGCGTGTGCAGCCCGCCTGGCTTGCCGGCCTGACGGTAATGCTGGGCCTCGCTCTGCTGCTCACCCAGGGCCTGCCGGTTTACGGCGGCGAGGTGCTGCTGGAACGTCGGGAGTGGATAGCGACGATCGGGTTGTCACTGGCCTTCCGCCTGGACGGTCTGGGCCTGCTGTTCGCACAACTTATCCTGGGTATCGGCCTGCTTGTCGTGCTCTACGCGCGTTACTATCTGTCTACCGCTGAGGGCGGTCCGCGCTTCTACGCCTACCTGCTGTTATTCATGGGTGCAATGCTGGGACTGGTGCTGTCGGAAAATCTGCTGCAGATGCTGCTGTTCTGGGAACTGACCAGCCTGACATCTTTCCTGCTCATTGGTTTCCGGCGCCGCGATGCCGCCGCACGCCAGGGCGCGCGACTGGCATTGTTGATCACCGGCGCTGGCGGGCTGGCACTCCTGGCTGCAGTGATTCTGATGGGTCAGGTGGTCGGCAGCTATGAGCTCTCCATGGTGCTGCAGAGTGGTCAGACAATAGAGAATCACCGGCTTTATCCCGTCATACTGATACTCTTCCTGCTCGGTGTGGCGACCAAGTCGGCACAGTTTCCATTTCACTTCTGGCTGCCGCACGCCATGTCGGCGCCGACGCCGGTGAGCGCCTATCTGCACTCGGCAACCATGGTCAAAGCCGGAATCTTCCTGCTCGGCAGGTTCTTCCCGGTGCTGGCGGGCACCGATCTCTGGTTCTACAGCGTCAGCAGCATGGGCCTCGCGACCCTGCTGCTGGGCGCCTGTTTCGCGCTGTTCCAGCACGATATCAAGGGCCTGCTGGCTTACTCGACCATCAGCCATCTGGGTCTCATCACCTTGCTGTTCGGACTGGGAACCCCGCTCGGGGAAATCGCCGCCATTTTCCATATTATCAACCACGCAGTATTCAAGGCATCGCTGTTCATGGCCGCCGGCATCATCGATCACGAGACCGGGAGCCGTGACATGCGCCGGATCAATGGTTTGTTCAAATTCATGCCCTACACTGCGCTGCTGGCAATGGTGGCCGCAGCAGCCATGGCGGGGGTACCACTGCTCAACGGTTTTCTGTCCAAGGAAATGTTCTTCGGCGAAACACTCGGCCTCAGGTGGCTCAGCGAGGCGAAGTGGCACTGGCTGTTTCCCTGGGCGGCCACTCTCGCGGGTGTATTCGCGGTCGCCTATTCGCTGCGTTTTATCCACGACGTGTTCTTCAACGGAGAGCCGAGAGACCTGTCGCGGACACCGCACGAACCGCCGCGCTGGATGAAGTTCCCGGTCGAGGTTCTGGTGATTCTCTGTGTAGCCGTCGGCACCCTTCCAAACTTCACCGTTCGGCCTCTGCTGGAAATAGCGGCCACCGCTGTCCTGCAGCAACCGCTGCCGGAATTCAGCCTCAGCATCTGGCACGGCTTCACGACGCCGTTCATCATGAGCCTGGTGGCGCTGGGCGGCGGCGTCGTTCTCTACGCCGGCCGCCAGTGGCTGTTTGCTGCTCAAGATCGTTTTCCCCTGCACTTGAGCGGCAAAGCCATAGCCGAGCGTCTGATCAACAGGTTGTTTGACCTCGGCCACTGGATCGACGCTGCACTGGATAACCGCAGTCTGCGCCGCTACAGCTTCTTTCTGCTAGTGAGCGCACTGGCGATAGGTGTTGTCGGGTTCTGGGGCCAGCCCCTGGCCGGCAGCGGTGCACGCACTGCGACCGACCCAGGCACCCTGCTGGGTGGGCTGCTGCTGGGTAGCGGTGCGCTGGCCACGGCGTTCCTGCACCGCGACCGGCTGGTAGCCGTGCTGATGCTCGGACTGGTGGGTTTGATGACCTCCCTGCTGTTCGCGCGTTTCTCGGCACCGGACCTGGCACTCACCCAGCTACTGGTTGAAATCGTCACCGTGATCCTGCTCCTGCTGGCCATGTTTTATCTGCCGCAGGCGACACCTGCCGAATCCGGTCGGAGCCGAGGTAGCCGCGATGCGGCGCTCGGTGTGCTGGCCGGCGCTGGCGTGGCGGCGCTATGCTACGCCATGCTCACCAGCCCGGCGGACAGTATTTCTTCCTTCCACCTTGCCGAAAGCAAGCCCGGCGGTGGCGGCACCAACGTGGTGAACGTCATTCTGGTCGACTTCCGCGCCTTTGACACCCTCGGCGAAATCACTGTACTCGGCATTGCCGCAGTCGGCATCCTGGCCATGCTCACCGGCCTGGTACTGCGTGGTCCACAGCAGGACTGGCTGAGCCGCCCATGGTTCAGCGATCCTCATCCACTGATCCTGGTCACGGTATCCAGGCTGCTGCTACCCATCGCCCTGCTGGTCGCCACCTTCCTGTTCCTGCGCGGCCACAACGAGCCGGGCGGCGGATTCATCGCCGGCCTGGTCACCGGTGTCGCGCTGATTCTGCAATACATCGCCGAAGGCAGCCGTGCGACGCATGCGCGGCTACCCTGGAACCATCTCGGTCTGATCGGTGCCGGCATCCTCATTGTGCTGTTCACGGGTGTGGTCAGCTGGTTGTTCGGCTACCCTTTACTGACCAGCACTTATAGCTACGTGAGCCTGCCGCTGATCGGCACGTTCGAACTCGCCAGTGCCATGCTCTTCGACCTGGGCGTGTACCTCGCAGTGGTCGGCACGGTACTGCTGATTCTCGCCGGCATTGGCCGTCTCAGCCTGCAGGAAAACAGCAGCTGATGGAAATCCTGGTCTCAATTCTCATCGGCGTCATGACCGCCAGTGCGGTCTACCTGCTGCTGCGTGCGCGCATCTTTCCCGTGGTACTCGGACTCTCCCTGCTCGGCTACGCAGTCAATATTCTCCTGTTCGCGAGCGGCAGACTGCAACTGGATAGTGCCCCCCTGGTCGAACACGGCCTCGCGCAGCTGCCCGACCCCCTGCCACAGGCGCTGGTGCTCACCGCCATCGTCATCGGCTTCGGCATGACGGCCTTTCTGGTGGTGCTCGCCCTGCGCGCCCTGCACGAACTCGGCGACGACCGCATGGACGGGGGTGACAGGCCATGAACCACCTCGTCGTGCTGCCGGTACTGATACCGCTGCTGGCCGGTGCCCTCCTGCTGCTGACCGGCCGCGCCGGCAAGACAGTCGAGCGCAGTATCGGCCTGCTCGCCACCACTGCAATGCTGGTGACGGCCCTGGCGCTGCTGTTCCAGGTTTCTACGGGTGAACTCATGGTTTACTACAGCGGCAACTGGCCGGCGCCCTATGGCATTGTGCTGGTGGCAGACCGGCTCAGTGCACTGATGCTCAGCCTCGCCGCGCTGCTTGCACTGGCCAGCCTGCTGTACGCCATCAGCGGCGAGGACAGGCTGGGTCCGCGCTTCCATGTCCTGTTCCAGATGCAGTTGCTTGGCATCAACGGCGCCTTCCTCACCGGTGATCTGTTCAACCTGTTTGTGTTCTTCGAAATCCTGCTCATCGCTTCATACGCCCTGCAACTGCACGGCGGCGGCAGAGCTCGCGTCCGTGCCGCCCTGCATATCGTGGTACTCAATCTGCTCGGGTCGGCGATTTTCCTGATCGCTGTCGGTGCCATTTATGCGGCCACCGGAACGCTCAACCTGGCGGACCTGGCGGCGAAGGTGGCCACGGCGAGTAGCGGGCAGACCGGGCTGCTGCGCGCCGGCGGATTGCTGTTGCTGGTGGTATTCGCGCTCAAGGCGGCACTCGTCCCGCTGGGTTTCTGGCTGCCCCCCGCCTATGCTGCGGCCAGCGCGCCGGCAGCAGCGCTGTTCGCCATCATGACCAAGGTGGGCGTGTACGCCATCCTGCGGGTGCACGGCCTGGTGTTCGGACCGGACGCAGGCGCGACAGCGTCGCTGCTCTCCCCCTGGCTGTTGCCCATCGGGCTGCTGACGGTGCTTGTTGCCACTCTCGGCGTACTGGCCAGTCGCGACTTGCGCCGCCTGCTGGCGCACCTGGTGGTGCTTTCCGCAGGCACGCTGGTTCTGACGCTTGGACTCGATTCCGAGGCAGCCACCTCGGCGGCGCTCTACTATGCGCTGAACAGCACCCTGGTCGGTGGCGGCCTGTTTCTGCTCGCCGACCTCATCGCGCGTGAGCGTGGTGCAGCGCGGACCAGGCTGGACTGCGAACAGGCGGTCGCCCGGCCTGCGCTGCTGGGAACCCTGTTTTTCCTCGGTGCGATCGGCGTTGCCGGTTTGCCCCCGCTGGCGGGCTTTGCCGCCAAACTGTATATCCTGCAAAGCGCCTACCTGCACACCGCTGCGAGCTGGGTCTTCTCCGCCATCCTGCTGAGCGGGCTGTTGGTGATTGTCGCCCTGAGCCGTGCGGGCAGCGCGTTATTCTGGCGCACCGGCGATACAGATGGACTCCGGACACCTGCCGGCCTGCTGCCGGCCGCAGCCACAACACTACTGCTGTCCGGCACCGCCGCTCTCATGCTGGGTGGCGGCGCGGTGACGGCCTTTACACAGGCGACAGCAGCACAGCTTGCCGACCGCACGGCCTATATCGATGCCGTCATGTCAAACCAGGCCGTAGTCCCGCCCCCGCAGCGCAAAGGAGGATCCTGATGCCCAGAGTCCCGAACCTGTTGCCACACCCCCTGCTCAGCCTGTTGCTGTTACTGCTCTGGCTGCTGTTGAACAACAGCGTATCAGCGGGCCAGCTGCTGCTGGGCACCCTGTTCGCTGTGCTCATACCGCTGTTTACCCGGCGCTTCTGGCCTCAGCCGGCACACCTGCGCCATCCGGGTCGCGCATTTCGTTTTATTGGGCGTGTGCTGTGGGACATCATTGTCGCCAATTTCGCCGTGGCGAGGATTGTACTCGGACCGGGCAGCGCCATCCGCCCCGTCTTCGTCCGCGTTCCGCTGGACCTCGAGGGTGAAGTCGCGATAACCGTACTGATGAGTGTGATCTCCCTGACACCCGGGACCATAACGGCGGACCTCGACGACGAACGCAGTCACGTGCTGGTGCACGCCCTGAGTGAGCATGATCCGGATGAACTCGTGCGGGAGATCAAGAAACGTTACGAATCCGTCGTGAAGGAAATATTCCTATGCTGAATGTAGCTGTATTGTTGGCCATGGTGCTACTCGGTGTCGCACTGCTTCTGAACACCTGGCGACTGTATCGTGGCCCGGACGCAACAGACCGCATCCTCGCCCTCGATACACTTTACATCAATGCCGCAGCGGCGATAGTGCTCTACGGCATTCACATCGGGCGAGCGGAGTTCTTCGAGGCCGCGCTGCTGATCGCCCTGCTGGGCTTCGTGAGCACCATGGCACTGGCCAAATTTCTGCTGCGCGGGGACATCATCGAATGATTACAACCATTTTGGACTTTCTCACCGCAGGTTTCCTGCTGCTCGGCGCCAGCTTCGCACTGATTGGATCCATCGGCCTGGCACGCCTGCCCGATATTTACACCCGCCTGCACGGACCGACCAAGGCAACAACTCTCGGGATTGGCAGCATTCTTCTTGGTTCTGTCCTGTTTTTCTCAACGCGTCAGAGCTTGAGTCTGCACGAGGTGCTGGTCAGCCTGTTCCTGTTCCTGACCGCACCGGTGAGCGCCCACCTCATCGCCCGCGCCGCCCTGCACCGGCGTTGCCGTAGTCTTGCCCCACCTCCGAAAGCTGGGGATGTAAAGCGGCTACACATCGACGAATCCTGATAGTGATCTTGCAGTACCCTGATCGCTGCCTGAATAAGATTTCACCAGGAACAGCTCACACTCGACCTGAGTCTTTATCAGGTATGCTTGACTAACGCGACCGGGGCGTTGGCATTGCAATGGGGGGGCGGGGGAAATCCGGCTGGTGAACAGGTGGACGCCGCCTGATGGGGCGCCACCAGTGTGGGTGGCGGTAATAATAGTGGAAGCGAGCACTGGAGTAATCATCCGTAGTCGTATAGCGCCTGATCGTCACCCTGACATCCTTCCTGCGGGTTTCTTTTTCCATCCCCCCTGCCGCCTCGACAGCGGGCGGAGGGTGGAGCACCGGCTCACAGGTCGCTTGAACACTACTGGTTTCCTGAGCCCCGGGACGCCCGGCAATTCCAAGCGCATACAGGCGGGCAATTGAAGGTTCATAGCTCTGCCCGGCCGCCATGCAGTACCACTTGATAGCCTCGGCATAGTTCTGGGGTACCCCCACACCATCCGAATACATATCGCCGAGGCGTTTCTGCGCCCTGGCATCACCTTTCCCGGCAGCCTTTCTAAAGGCGGCCGCGGCCGAGAAATAGTCGCCGCGCGCGTAGGCCCTTTCACCCGTCGACGTCTCTCCGGCACAACAGGTTGCAAATAGCAGCAGGATAAGCCCGCCAAGGGTCCGACGGAACATCGAACAGTCCCGAGCTACTGAACCAAAACAGGGACCTTGGCAAGGACACCGAAATTCTCGCCTCCGGTGCGCCCGCTCGGTTCGTGGTAGGAGCAGTCTGGCAGGAAGTACAGCGTTTTCTGACGCCAGCCGCTATCCTGGGGGTAATCGTCGTAATACGCCGGCGTACCATCAGGCATCAGAATATTGAAAAACTCGACAAAACTGTTCCAGCGCGTGACGCCATCCGGGGACGCATCTGACCACGAAGCTGTACATGCCCCACTGTCAATCAGGTATTGCGGACAATCCATCTGTGTCGGCGCCTGGACATCGATGTTGTTAGCCTGGTCCAGCATAAAGATGACATTGAGGTTAACCGCGCCGCGCAACTCATTGCAGGGTCCTACATTCTGATCGGGACAGGCAATAACCGGCAGCGTCAGGTTCCAGGGAGCGGTCTGATTCGTGGCAGCTTCCCAGCAATCGTAGAGGTCCTTGTATACCGATTGAACCTGACCGCCAATGGTGGCCATATCCTGGCCCAGGATGAGTTCCTCTGCGTTACCCGCGGCACAGATCAGGGGTCTGAGTTCACTGGTATTGGTGCCCCCGCTACAGGCATTGTCCTGGGAGAAGTCCGTCCATCCCCCGGTTTCGTTACTTGATTCATTGGTGCTGCTGGGAATAAATCGTCCCACATTACACGAAAATTCACCGTCATCATTGACAATCTTGTCCTGACAGATCGCAAACGGTTGCTCTGCCTCGAAAGGCTGAAGTCTGCCGGCAAAACCGATATAGGCAACCGCTGATGCGGTCATGGTGGTACTGTTGATGCCGAAGACCTGGGCCAGCAAAGCCTGTACCGGTGTCGCTTCCCGCCGGGTGGTTACCCTGACGGCATTGATGAAATTCGGATCGGCGTCCAGCTCCTCCGTCGTCACGTTCCACAGATCGACGGGTTCAAGCGATGCATTAGCGGTGAACTGGCCGGTCGCGAAGCTCCAGTGCCCCCGTTCCACGTCACCGCTGTTGGTACCGGCAGTCCAGTTTACCTCGACCGCAGTCGTCTGGCTGATATTGCTTGTCGCCGTGTCGAAGGCAACCTGGTTGGCACCGGCATTAACCTGGGTGCCGTTATTATTGTACAGGACGCGGGTCCCTGCCAGGGCACCGGCATCCGCTGCGTTCTGCAGTTCATTACGGGCCACAAACAGGAGGCTCGAATCCAGGGCCAGGGAGGTAAAGCCAACCAGCATAAACAAAGCCAGGCCCGCCAACACCAGAATCGTACCCTGTTGTCTGTTTTTCTGTGCTGGCAACTGCTTGTTCAACATGAATAATGCTCCACGCTGCTGTTATTCCGCACGCATCACCGTAACGGCGCCCAGGGTAAAATCGGAAAGACCGGCGGCGAAAGCGGGCAGGACCAGAAAGTTGTAAGGATAGTCCACGCTGACAGTCAGATCGTCGCCGACGTCGAACACACCGTTGGCGTTTCGATCATTGCGTGTCACGGTCGTGGTGATGGACGAACTGCCGCCCAGGGAAAGCAGATAAGCGCTGGCATAATCATTGACAACATTTTCGATAAGCGTCTTCTCGGCTGCGATGTCGGCGCCACCGATGGTCCTGTCACCATCCCTG
>Ga0316201_10000186_pt1 | contig 30270 bp, 19 predicted proteins | sample CS6wburrow_MG_FD_204516 | JGI IMG/M metagenome (GOLD analysis project Ga0316201, IMG submission 204516) | Coastal sediment microbial communities from Delaware Bay, Delaware, United States - CS-6 worm burrow | ecosystem: Environmental > Aquatic > Marine > Coastal > Sediment | place: USA...
AGAACGTTGATTCTAGCCTGATCGGGCTGATTAACACTGATTTTTTAAGAAGCCGAAATCAGGATAATCAGTCAAATCTGTGTTCTATTCCTACAGACGTAATGTAGAGGCTATTCTACGTGTTCGTCAAAAAATGATTATTGCCTGAAAACCTATTCACATTCAACTCTTTTATAATTGTTTGAACATGTCATATTTTAGTAATATTCTTCCTCTAAAAATGGTCATTATTGGCTTCCTTTAGTAGCCTAAAAAGCGGTTTGTTCACGATCAAAAAAAGCTAACTCTTCATCTAATGCGACAATAGTTTGTAAGTCGGGTAAGATTTCTCCAGATTCGACTTTGACGACGTCATCTTTTCCTTGAGCAAGACTAAAAAATTTAGCCGGAATATTCCCTTTTGAATTATTGACTTGTAGAGACAGTTCTTTCATCAAGAAAAGGTAATGTGTCGTTAAAATAATTTGGACACCATTTTTGACAAATTTCAATAGTAAATCAGCAATTTGTTTCATTATTCTGGGATTCAAATTGGTTTCTGGCTCATCCCAAAATAGTATAGTGCCTGTTTTTAGGGAGTCATTTGCTATGAGATAAGTCAACATAGCGATTTTACGTAGTCCCTCGGCAATCAAGGAGATTTCTCGGTTGCCTTGTTTTGGATAATGAATATAAAAGCGATCTAATTCTAATTTCACTTGTCCCCCTATAATCTTTTCTAGTGGCTCGATCAACATTGTCTCAGGGCTTTCCAATAAAGGATAACTGAGTGCTTCACAAAGATCATAGTAAGTTTCTTCAATCGCCAACCTATGTTTCTTATAAAATCCGGTGAAACCAGGATACCACGATAAGACTTCTTTTTCGGGCAAAAACAGAGGCATCGTGGCCAGAAAAAAAATCGGCTTTTGTATGAGCTTGACTTCCGTTTTGCTCGTTTCAGAAAACTGAAATTTTAGAGTACAGCCATAAGCTTCGCTTTCGCTGGCACTTGATAGGGTGGCTTCTATTTCGGTTTCTGTTCCTTGTCCAAAACGATGTAAATGGCCTAATTTATCAGGTTTAAATACCTTGACCAATTTTTCGGCAAGGCGACGTTGCCACCAACTGTCACTGCCACCAGAAGAAATGTATCCGGGTATCTCTTTTTGTTCTGCCTTTGCTTCATGCCAAACAGACGCTATAGCGTAAAACAGTTTTAACAGATGAGTTTTACCAGTGGAATTGTCTCCAATGATGACGTTAAGTCCGTCAGAAAAATCAAAATGCGCTTGTTCAAATTCTGTAAAATTTTTAATTTTCAAAGAGTTAATCATATTATATTGCTTTTTGCCTATAAACTGGGGCAACCACAAGGGATTGCCCCTACCGACGCTTTTGTCTGGGCAATCCCCCAGCCCTTTTGAAATAACAGGGCATTTAATGACAACCATTACTGCTTTTGACGGGTAGACGAATAACAACATGGGTGCCTTGATTTTGTTCTATCCATACGGCGCCATGATGTTCATCAATAATTTTTTTGACTATGGCTAAGCCTAATCCTGTGCCTTTCGTTTTGGTTGTCACATAAGGTTCAAAAATCTTTTCAAGCAGAGGTTCTGGAATACCTGGCCCTTTATCAGAAAAACGTAATTCTACACAGTCAAAACACGATTCGATCAAGTAGCGGGAAGTTACTGTAATCGCATTCTCTGTCGATTTAGCCTCTAGGGCATTTTTGATGATATTGTGTAATACTTGCCGTAAACGTCCACGATCAGCTTCAATATTTGGAATCTTATTATCCAAATCGGTGTGAAGCGGAATGGGTATATGATGGTATAAGTCTAAGACTTCTTTGATGAGCTGATTGATATTTAACTGTTCTTTGTGTATAGCGGGAATTTTGGCGTAGTCTGAAAAGACATTAACCATGCTTTTGATCGCATCGACTTGTTGAATAATGGTATGCGTCATGCGATCTAAAGTCTCAGCTTCTTTCTCCGGTAATTTATGCAAACATTTCTGCCGTAAACGTTCTGTGGAAAGCTGAATCGGTGTGAGCGGATTTTTGATTTCGTGCGCTAAGCGACGGGCTACTTCACTCCAAGCGGCATCTCGCTGGGCCTGAATCAAAGTGGTCACATCGTCAAATACGATGACATAGCCTTCAGATTGCCCTTGTACCGGTGAACGTTGTAATTGTGTTCCTCGACAGATCAGTATTTTACGCCCATTAGCACCAAATAAGGTTATTTCTTCGCGCCAATCTTGAACCTGCTTGAGTAAATAAGAATGGATTGAACGGCAGAAAGGTTGTAACGTGGAATAATTGTTTTGCAGTTGTGTTAAGCTTTGCCCTAATAAATCGCTTAAAGGCAAACCGAGAATCTGATCGGCTGCGGGATTAGCCGTGCGTAAGCGTTGTTTATAATCTAGCGAAATGACACCTGAAGATAAGCGTTCGAGTACGGCTTCTAGGTAAGCACGTTGCTTATCAGCCATTTTTTGACTTTCTTTGACTTCATCGCGTGCTAGTGCAATATTGTGAGTCATTTCATTAAAAGATTGCACTAAAAAACCGAGTTCATCTAGGTGTTTAACGGGTAATTTTTTCTCATAATTACCGTGAGCGACAGCCATCGTGCCTTCTGCTAAATGATCTAGTGGGGCAACAAAACGACGGGCGGCAAAAAAGGCTATCCATACCGCGCTGAAAAGCGTTAACAGTAATACTAATGATAAAACGAGGGTGAAACTTAATTTCAGGGGTTGGCGCAAATACGCTTTTTTCTTATAGTTGACTAAAGCAATCTCTACACTTTCGGCTAATGATCGAAGACGTTCAGGTACGGGAAACCAGGCCTGTAGCAAACGTGTCTGTTTAGTGTCTGTGAGTTTAAGCACCACCCGAATGTGTAAATTTTGCTCGGTTTTCTGTTCTAGTTTAATGTAATGATTATATTTTTCGAGGTGTAATAGCGCATTTTTATCAGGTTTATTAGGTAACAATTGTTCTGTGTCAAGACTATCAGAAGCAATGAGAACTCCACTTGGTGTCAATAATGTTAATTCAGAAGCCTCGCAGCGATGACGTAATTCGTCCAATTGTGAGGCTATCAGTTCATCGCTTTCCCAAGCGATGTCTTGTGCAACGGTTTCAACTTTTGTCAAGGCTTCACGCAAATGTGTATTGAGCGCCGCACGACTTAAATCAAGCGCATTAGTCAGTGCTTGCTCAATATTGGCCTCAAACAAATTATCCAAGCGTTGATGTAAAAATTCTAAAGAAAAATAATAGACAACAATAACAGGTACGCTAGATAATATCACTAATAAACTGACTAAACGGACTGTTAGCCTTGCGCCTATACGCTTTTTGTGGACTTGATGGAGCAGGCGATGTAAATTCAGCGCTATTAATGCCAATAAGGCTAATAGTGCCATGCCATTGATAATTAATAGGCTTGAGTACAGATGCTCAAAGCGTTCTGAATTGAGTGCATCAACAATCATCAATAACGATGCTAACAGGCCTACAAATAGGCCGGCTGTTATGCTGATATTGAGCACTCTTTTCAGTGTTACGGTTCTAAAGGACATAAATACCAATTGCTACTTAAACGCCATTGTGAAGAAAGATAAGCTATCGGACGCAAGGGAACAGGTAAGGATTCAATATCTAAATGGGTTTGTAAATAAACCCAGTAACGCTTATCAGGTTTGGTTAAGTGTTGATCCAACAAGGGAAAACTTTCCAGTTGCCCAAGGCGAGTTAAAGCGGCATTCAAACTACCAAATGTTTCTTCTATGCCGGTGTTCAGGTATTCAACAACGTATTGATCACTGAGCGTGTAATATTTGACTTGATAACGTTGTTTAAGTGTAGCCATTTCTTCGTTCCATAAATACCAACGATCACGCTCAATCACCATCGTGAGAACTAAAGTCAATGATATCCCATTTTGTAGGGCATCACGAGTCACCTCTGTTAAATCATAACTGATTTGTGCATCCAATACATACACGTCATCAATTAAGCGTGTTTTGGCATAATGTATTGAAAATTCAGCATAAATCACTTGAGATAAGCATAACAAACCTATTCCTGTTAGTACACGCCAGTTAATTTTTTTTAGAAAGGCACGCATAATAAAAACCATCAAGGTTATCCTCACCGGGTAAGATTTGCCGTCCATTGGGCAGTGCGTGACCCCAGTTTACTGCCAATATTTCTTCTTGTGCGTCTTTGTTGTCGGCTAAAAACTTTTTTATTTGTAAGTGATTTTCTTCTGCAAAAACGGAGCAAGTCACATAAAGTAATTGACCTCCCGGTTTGAGTAGGGGCCACAATGTCTCAAGTAAACGCTTCTGCTGCGCCGCCAGCGTTTTGATATCACTTGGTTTGCGTAAATATTTGATATCGGGATGACGGCGAATAATACCGCTACCTGAGCAGGGCACATCAAGTAAAATCCGGTCAAAAGCTTGACCATCCCACCAAGTGTCGGGCTGAGTCACGTCAGCACAGCGCACTTGAGCTGATAAATGTAAACGCTGCAAAGTATTTGCCAATTTTTGCACACGTTCAGGTTTATTGTCTAAAGCGAGTAATGTATCTATTTCATAATGTTCTAATAGGTGTGCTGTTTTCCCGCCTGGGGCTGCACAGGCATCTAAGACTCGTGCGCCTGCTGGTACATCTAATAATGATGCGGCTAATTGTGCGGCACCATCTTGTACTGAAATCCAACCTTGGGTAAATCCGGGTAGATTAAAAATACTGTTCTTTTTTTCTCTATTAAAGGGAGGCGTATTCGTTTCCAATAATTTTTTTGCAAGCTTCCCGTCTTCTGTTCGCTCCCCTTGTTGGGAGGAATTGGCTAGGGTTGGATTGATGATTTCATCCTCTGCGACTAAAATCAGTCCAACCTCTGTATAAGCTGTCGGGGTTGCTGCAATCTGAGCTTCTTGCAGAATATCAAGATAAGCATCACGCGACAAACAGCGCGTATTAACCCGTAAAGTTAAAGGCGGATGTGTGTTATTGGCTTCTACTATTGTTTCCCAGAACGCGGGCCAATCAGCTTGTAAGCGTTCCAATAACCAAGGGGGATGGGCCAGTTTGGCGTTAATCTGCTTATCTACTTGGTTCAATAACACATTCCGTTGGCGTTGAAAATTGCGTAATATGGCATTGACTAAAGGGGTTGCCCAAGGTTTTTTTAGTCGGCGCGTGACTTCTACAGTTGCCGCTGTTGCGGCATGGGGTGGAATGCGTAAATACAGGTGTTGATACAAACCGATAAGGAGTAAGACTTGAATATCACAATCTTGCGCGTTAAGCGGTTTACGAAGCAAACATCGCAACAGTGTCTGCAAACGCGGTAACCAACGTAATACGCCATAACACAAGGCTTGTGCTAAAGCACGATCACGCCCATCATTTAAACTGTCGAGTTGAATATCCAGACAATCTGATAAGGAACGTTTATGTCCTATTACATCGGTTAATATTTGGGTAGCCACGCTGCGAGCGTCCATGAATGTTTCCTTTGGCAGTTTCTGTACAGACTTGAGTTTGTTTGGTTTGGAGTACAAACTTTAGTGTTTGGAGTACAAACGTTAGTGTTTGGAGTACAAACTTTAGTTTGTTTCAATCAAATTGCAATTCAAATTCAAACTAAAGTTTGTTTGAACTCAGATTATACTCCAAACGCTCAAGTTTTAGCGTAGCACACCTTCGGTTCTGATTTTTCAAAGGGGCAACCACAAGGGTTGCCCCTACTTAGAAGCCCGTAGGTTGCCCAATACCAATAATCTGAACGTCAGAAGTATAATTCAAACTAAAATTGATCTCGCGTAGCTCGGAACGTAGTGTGAACTCCAATTAATAATTCAAACTAAAATTGATCTCGCGTAGCTCGGAACGTAGTGTGAACTCCAATTAATTCAAACTAAAGTTTGAACTTCGATTCTTTACGAGAGTTGAATGGAAAAACATTAATCAAAAATCAATTCGGGATGAGCATTGAGAAACTCGCCAACCGAAAGGGGTTTTCCGCCGGCCCTTTGAACCTTCAATAAACGCAAAATGCCATCGGCCGTGACAACATCAATGCCATCACGCTGACAACGTATCACACAGCCTATCGGCCCTGTTGTTGGGGGCGAGGGCAAAGTTTGAGCTGCCCATAAGCGTAGGGTTTGATTGAATAAATCCGCTTGAGCAACCGGCCAAGGATTAAAAGCGCGTATTTTGCGTTCCAAAACAATTGCCGGATTATTCCAATCTAATTGTGCCTCTGCCTTTTCCAATTTTTTGGCATACGTTTTTTGGCTGTCATCTTGTGGTGTTGCCGGTAAATTTTCAATATCATCTATTGTATTCGCTAAGACTTGCGATCCTAATTTTGCTAGGCGATCATGTAAAGTTTGCCCTGTATCATCTGACAAGATTTCACAACGTTCGGTTTTCAACATCGGGCCCTTATCAAGGCCGATACCCATTTGCATCAAAGTGATGCCCGTTTCCGTGTCACCTGCCATTAAAGCGCGTTGAATCGGGGCCGCTCCACGCCAGCGTGGTAATAAAGAGGCATGTACATTAATGCAGCCTAAGCGCGGGGTTTTTAAAACCACTTTGGGTAACAATAACCCATAAGCCACGACAACCATCAAGTCAGCCTGTAACCCTTGTAATTGTGCTTGCGTTTCGGCCTCTTTCAAACTCATCGGCTGATAGATATCAATGCCAGATTCTAACGCGACTAATTTGACGGGACTCGCTTGTAATTTACGCCCTCGCCCCGCTTTGCGATCCGGTTGCGTATAAACAGCACAAACAGTGTGTTTTGAGTTCAAAAGGGCAAGCAAACTTGGCACCGCAAACTGCGGTGTACCAGCAAAAATAATACGTTTTTTGCTCATTGAATTTATTTATCGTTTAATAAGTGACAGCGTGTCGTTTTTCCGTTTTACGATTGTGATTTGACAAACTTGATGATCATGTTTTTGAGGGTTAGTCCAAAATATCGCCTGGGGATAAATAAATCCCCAGGCTAAAAGCTCAAGTCTGCTAAAGCAGACTCACCCCCCCCATCTCTGGGTTAGTACCCTTTAGGGTAGTTGAGCTTTGAGCCATGAGCTTTAGCTCATGGCGGCAGTGGAAAACTTGATCATCAAGACAAAACCATGCCAGTATTAAAAATCTATCCTATCATTTGGAAAGAATAATCGGTTGGCCTTAGACTCACTGAATATCAAAAATATCAAACTGTTATGAATTGATGTGTTCATTGATAATTGACAATTGATATTTAAAAAAAGGGGCGACTAGCCTACCATAATATCAATAATATCAAAGCGTTATAAAATAATGTGTTCATTGTTCATTGAACAGTGATAATTGATATTACGCCGCTTGACGTTGTTTTTTAAGCAATTTTTTACTAATGCGTTCCCGCTTAAGGGATGATAAATAGTCTACAAACAATTTACCTTTGAGATGATCTATTTCATGTTGAATACAAACCGACAAAGTCTCATCAGCTGTTAGCGTAAAAGTTTCTCCCTTTTCATTAAGTGCTTGCACTGTGATATGTTCAGAACGTTCTATCTTTTCAAATATATCCGGTACAGATAAACACCCCTCTTCTGTATATTGTATACCCTCAGAGGTTAGGATTTTGGGGTTAATGAGACACAAAGGTTGATTTCTCTGCTCTGAGACATCAATCACAATAATCTGTTTATGAATATTGACTTGCGTAGCTGCCAGTCCAACGCCCGGTGCCTGATACATCGTTTCAAACATATCAGCAACCAGTGATTGTATCGCTTTATCCACTTGTTGGACTGGTTTAGCCTCAGTACGCAGTCTCGGATCAGGAAAGTGTAATATTTTCAGTAAAGCCATGATCTATATATGCAGAAATTCAGTCATTTATAAGTTCAACCGTTCATACCTATCATGATAACACAAGGGCCAATATGAATGAGGTTAAATGAACTCCTCAATAATCAATAGGTTATCAAACCGAATTCAAAAATCAATTTATTTAATAAGTTATTGTTTATGGTTCAGTTTTTCACTTTTGACTTCATAATTTGTATTATTATAGCGATTTCAACTCTTAATTCGCATTGACAATTTTCATTGTATCATCACTGAATAAAACACAATGATGGGATATCAATGTTCAATTATCAATTCCACATTTAGCTTCGCTGGCCTTCGGCTCACGCGCAAAAGTTTTTGCGTGGAACCTTCGGTGCGCTACGCTAAATCAATTATCAATTCGGTGATAACGCAGGAAAGGCACTCATGATATATGTGGGCTGCCCGACGTCTATGCCCTTAACTTAATGAGATTGGGGTTGGGAGATTGAGGGGATTTTTTTTGATAGGGTTATTCGACATTAAACCATTACATTATTATGGCTATTTTAGATTTGTTTAACGAAAAAGGGGAGTTGGGGGAATTTGGATTTTCACGTCAAAATCTACGTCACTCTTCAAAATCCCCTAGTGAGCGTTTAATTGAACAATTGCGTACACAAGGCATTATTAACGCCAACGTTTTAGAAGTCATGCGTACAACGCCCAGGCATCTATTTATTGATGAAGCTTTGTCCAGTCACGCCTATGCTAATCACCCCTTGCCTATTGGATATGGTCAAACCATTTCACAACCTTATATTGTGGCACGTATGACCGAAGCCTTATTAAGTCAAGGAAAATTAGATAATGTATTAGAAGTGGGCACCGGTTGTGGTTATCAAACCGCTATTTTGGCCCAATTGGTAGGCAAAGTGTATAGCGTAGAGCGAATTAAAATTTTGTCTGATAAAGCCCGTGATCGCTTGAATTTTTTAGGCCTGAATAATGTACAATTACAACATAGTGATGGCCATTGGGGTTGGGCCGAACAGGCCCCTTATCAAGGTATTATCGTCACGGCCGCCCCCCTAAACGTGCCAGAGGCTTTGTTAGAGCAATTGGCGCTAGGCGGGTGTTTAATCATTCCAGTGGGTCAAAAAGATAAACAAATATTGCTTCAAATTATTCGTACCCGTACCCACTACGAGCAATATTTATTAGGCCCTGTTAATTTTGTCCCTTTACACAAAGGATTAAAATAATTCAGTTTTGTATTCATCGCTTTAGCGATTTCCCGTTTTGATTGATAAGTGAATGTCATTTTATTTTCAAGCCACTTTAAAAATAGACATAAAGATAAATTTTTTGATACCATTAATTTTATTTAATGCAATCACTTTACAAAATTTTGTAATCCATATAAATAATAATGTTTTTAAACTGAAATGTGATTTCCATTTTTAGGTAGACAGAAAAATCAGCGCCAATAGAACGCTGATTGAGCAGATTATCAGGATTAAAAAAATCCGTGCAGATCAGCTTAATCAATCAGCGTTCTATTTGGAATGGTTTTTTTTATTCACATAATGATTTTCAAAGAATGCATCACGCAAAGGCGCAAAATATAACGCTAAGCTTTGCCTCGAAGCACGAAATGTGAAGCATTGAAAAGGTGTGCCTGTCAAAATTTTTATTCTAATTGTTTTTCAATCTCTATTTATTTGATCTACTTACTATTACTATGTGGCAAAAACGGGCATTTAAAATACTCTTGCTCCTTTGCAGTACCAGCCTATTACTGGTTTTATTTATGCTGTATGATTATGAACAGAAAAAAAACCATCTGGACCAAACTGCTAAAAACGGGGTAAAGCATGAAACGCAAGCCGCTGTACAGCAAGTAGACAAAGCACTGAATCTGTTTTTGTCCCTTGCTCATGGCATTGCGGAAGATATCAGTACAGGGAAATTACCGCGTTCTAAGATAAAAGAGCGACTCAAAAAAACGATGGAAAAAGCGCCGAAGCTGTTTGGAATTGGAGTCGCGTACATTCCCTATGTTAATGATCCACAAAGTCGACGGCTTTCATCTGATTACATCAATCGCCAAAATTCATCGGAAATAGTGGAACACCTTGAAACCTTCACAGTTCCCTGTTTTTATCGTTTTGCAAACCCGCAGCATCATATTCCTAAATGTGTCGTATTCGTAGAATACGTTTTGAATGATATCACAACTGGCATAAGTACCCTGAGCTTAGGTCAAACGGGTTATAGATTTATCCTTTCAAAAGAAGGTGTTTTTATTAACCATCCTATTGAAAAATATGTTAAAAATCGTCAAACCCTCTTTAATATAGCTGAAAAAAGGGATGATCAAATATTGAAGCAACTTGGTCAGCGCGCTATCAATGGTGATAGCGGCATGATAGAGTATATTGACAAACTGACAAAACAATCGACTTGGCTCATCTACCAGCCTATTCCGGCAACAGGGTGGCTGATGTGTACCGTCATTTATCAAAACGAACTATTCGATCAAACCCCTTTGACACCGAAATTGATCAAAATCAGTCTCTGGCTCATGGTTTTTATGGTCTTTTTTTTCGCGATACTGTTTCGAGCTTATAGAGGGGAAACTCATCGTCTTTGGATGGTAGCGGTGACAACGGCTATACTGTTATTAATCGAGATAATTTTTGTCTACTATACAGCATTGGGTAATCAAGCAGATCGTGTTATCATGCTTAATAAAGCCAGCTTACATCACTTTCTCACATCTCATGCTAAAAAACAGTCATTATCTAAAACTCAAACGATCTACATTCCAACCAAACTGACAATTGAATCCATAACCTTTTCTGGAAAAGATCAAGTGTCTCTCACCGGCCAGATTTGGCAAAAGTACGATGATGAGAGTGATCAGGGTATCACTCATGGTTTCAGCTTGCCAGAAGCCACATCATTCAAAATAAATAACATTTCTCACAACAAGGAAAAGCCGACAGAGCATCACTGGCATTTTGAGGCCACCCTACCTCAAACCATTGATGACTCAAACTACCCTTTTGACAAAAGAGAAATAAATATACAGATACAACCTCACCAAGCCGTTGAGCAAAACGTCCAATTGCTGCCAGATTTAGAAGAGTACAAAGAGATCAATCCCCGTTTGCTACCCGGTATTCAACCCGAACTTGTTTTACCTGACTGGCACTTGAACCGTAGCTTTTTTAACTACAGAATAGAACAGACTGACAAAGCGGGAAAAGAACAGCCGCTGTCTAACCTGTATTTCACCGTATTGATGCAAAGAGACTATTTCAGGCCCTTTATCACCAGTATGCTACCTGTCTTAGTCGTCGTTGGCTTACTGTTCGCACTCCAATTACTTTTAGGAAAAGTCAACCGCTTTGCTAACGTGATAGCCCCATTAATCGCCTTATTTTTTGGGAACCTCTTTGCACAAATGGCTGTCAGGAAAAGCATCAGCACCCCCAGCTTATCTTACGTTGACTATTATTACATCGTCATGTATTTCGCCATTTTAGGCGTTGCCATGAGTTACTTTCTTTTTCAGACCCACAAAGACCTGATTATTATCAACTATCACCAAGGATTAATACCCAAACTACTCTTTTGGCCACTCATTTTGGCCAGCATTTTAAGCATTACGATCTGGACATTTTAATTTATTGTCGTTTTTTTTCCCAGGTTCCACCTTTTCAGGCAAAAGAAAAAAATGGGCTTGGTGGAACCAGGGACTATTCACTTTGAGAATAGAAAAACGAAAATCAAAAATACCCATCAATCAAAAAGGAGCCATTTAACAATGAATACCACCATCAAAACAGCTTTACTCGTCCTGTTTTGTTTCGTCATGGCGTTAATCATTGTACTCACATTCACCATTCATCATATCACCGAAAGTGGTGATGAAGAGATTAACAAATTCCATCAAGAAGAAGTTGAGAGAATCAAAAACGTTCTCAAAAACTATGTCGATATGGCATACGCCACAATAGACACCCATTACAACAATTCTAGGGATAAAAAATTCTTAGAAAAATACTATGGTCGTCGTTTGATCAACATCATTGACGTTGCTGAAACCCTGCTGAAATCGAAAGCAGAAGCCGTTAAAACCGGCGAATTGACGCTTGAAGATGCCCAAGCGCAAGCCATGCAGGAAATTAAACGGCTTCGATATGACAATGGCAACGGCTACGTTTGGATCATCGACACCGCTTTGCCGCCAAAAATGATCATGCACCCAACTCAGCCCTCACTTGATGCTCAGGTTTTAGATGATCCAAAATACAACACAGCCAATGGCAAAAAACAAAATATGTTTGTTGCAGCCGTCGAGCTTTGTGAAACACACGGTAAAGGTTTTATTGACTACCTCTGGCCTAAACAAACTGAAAACGGCCTAGAAGAAGATGTACTGCAACTGGCTCATGTCAGATTATTTTCAGAATGGAAATGGGTGATAGGCACCGCAGTCTTTGTTGATGAGGCAGGCCTAGATGCCATAGACAAGAGTCTCAATGATATCAGACAATTGAAATACAACAACGGCAAAGGTTCTTTTTGGATAACCCGAACTCAACCCGAACTCAAGCTGATTGTGTATCCCGAAAATCCCTCATTTGAAGGTCAAACGTTAGAAGAGGGAAAACTTAAAGCCTTACTGGATTCATTTGCCAAGACTGTTGAAGCCAAAAATGGCAGTGCTTTTATCAAATACACCTGGCCCAAACAGCGCGGATTAACGACAGAAGCCCAAAAATGGGCTTATGTCAAGCGTTATGAAGCACTCAACTGGATTGTGAGTACGAGTATCGACATAGACAATGTAGAAGAAGGGGTTTTTGAAAAAAAAGGCATTGTCAACGCACAAATCAAAAACTTAATCATCCAGATACTACTGGTTTCTATCGTCATCATTTTATTGGTGAGTTTACTGAGCTACATGTTCAAAGAATATTTTCCTAAACTCAAATCGTTTAATAAGGCACAACCGGCAAGAACAACGTCCCAAGGGATGTCGATTTCTAAAGCCCAACCCACTTTAGTTACCTCACCCCGTGGCAAGACAATAACACCGATTGTCACCCAGGAACCAGAGAGAATGTTGCATACTGATGAGTGCATCAAAATGGTTCAAGAAATCAGCAAAACGTTGATAGCCGAACAGAGCAAATTACTGGCAGTGGCCATGAACCGTCAACTTCCTGAAGAAGACATGGCGACTCCCGAACAAGAGCGTCAAGTCACAAAAGTCAAAAACTTAGCCAATCAAACCTACCAAACCATCGAAGAGATGAAAAAAATGGTTGAAGGCAAGCAAGCCGCTCCCAAAGAGCAAAATGCCAATAATGTTTTAAACACCGAAACATTCAACAAAGTCGTTGGCAACTTAAACAACATGGTCGGATAATCCTTGTAAGGTGGGCAAAGAGTGTTGCCCACCCCTATCAGGATAGAACACTGATTTAACTGTAAAAATAACACTTCTAAAAAAGTCTGAACGACCAGCGGCGGCTGTATCAACTTTAATGGGTTTCTCAACATTTTTTGTAACTTACCACCTATTCTATGCTTTTGTCGTTGACTTCAGATCAAAAAAGATTAAAAACAAGCGTCAAAGGGTTAACCCATTTACACCTGAAGCTATTGGAACGGCATAAAGTACCTTTATCAGCCCATTCATTATTTAGTCGCTAGACATTGCTGGTTATTTGCTAAGTACTGAAGCATGCATAAATTTTCAGGTATTTTAATAGAAGCAATGTTTATTTGTAATTAGAGACGCGAAGCATCGCGTCTCTTTGCGGTAAAATACCTGTTTATTTGTGGTTCAGTACTTAAAACATCACCTTGAGTATTTATTTCAAACTTTTTTAAGTCGATATTTTAGTGCGAAATGTAGGATATATTATTAACGACAATATTTTTTAAAGAGAAAAAGGCTATTCAAATGTATCTGGTTTTATTAGAAACCTCTGGCAATCAAGCCTATTTATTCGCGACTAATCGCTTACGTGAAAATGTGGGAGCCTCTGAACTGACTTATCGGGCCTGTACACAATTCGTACTCAAGGCGGTTCAAGAGCAAGAGGGGCCTCAAAATTTGTGGTCAGATGACCCCAATAGACTCAGGGCTAATATCAGTCAGATTAAAACGAATCCACTGATAGCACAAATAGAAGTCATTGTCGCGACTTCGGGTAAAGCCTTGTTATTGGTTAAAGACAGAGAAGTGGCTAAAAAAATTGTTTCATCTGTCACAAAACAGGCCTTAAAAGAGGCCCCTGGTTTAGACATTTGCGGTGTCATCTCCGAACCTTTTGATTGGGAAAACGATTCAATTCATGAGCAAATCAAAACCGTACATCAACAATTTGAACAAGTGCATAGTACTCGCCCCCATCCTGCTGCTAGATTTCCGAGTTCACCTATCACCGCTTTATGTCAAAGTTCAGGATTACCCGCACGGCAACTTGATAATGACGGTGTCGCAATCTCAGCCGTTAGTCGAGTCAAACTAGAAGCAGCCAACCATTGGCGAAAGCGGATAGCTCATATTTTAAAAGGCTCTGGACATGACGTTCTGAAGACGATTCCAGAATTGGAAGAGGATTTTGTTCCAAATTGGTTTGCTGTCGTTCATGCCGATGGTAATGGTTTAGGCAAAATATTTCTCAACTTTGATCGCTATATCGACTATCAGGGCGCTGAACAAAACCGTCATTATGTCAACCAATATCGCTCATTTTCTCTGGCTTTGGAACAGGTGACTGAGAATGCGTTTCGTTATGCACTCAATGTGTTAACCGAACTGAAAGGCAAACACTCTAAAAACAAAATCTTGCCTATTGTGCCCCTAGTCTTAGGCGGCGATGATCTGACTGTGATTTGTGATGGAGAATATGCCTTAGAATTTCCCCGCATTTTTCTCAAAGCATTTGAGCGGCTAACGGAAAAGTCAGATATTTATAATGGCATCATACCTAACATTGCCGAAAAAGCCCACCATGCCCGACGCTTGTCAGCCTGTGCCGGTATTGCCATTACCAAACCTCATTTTCCCTTTCATAATAGTTATAATTTGGCAGAAGAACTGATTAAATCAGCCAAAACCGTTAAAAAGCAATTTTATATCGACACCCCTCAAAAAGAACGGCTACCTTATCCCTGTTCCGCTATGGATTTCCATCTGCTTTATGATGCCTCGTTTTCGCATTTAAGGGAAATCCGTGAACATCTCAAAGTGGATCAGAATCTGGATGAGGATAATCAAACCCGATTAACTGCCAAACCTTACGTCGTGACGGCTGATGCCAATCTTAAACAGGCGTTGAACTTTAATGAAAAAGCGGAAAGCTTCCATGTTGTTGGCTTTAATTGGGTATACCAACACCGTATTAGCGCCTTATTTGCACGTATTCAAGCACTCTTGAAAACAGATGACGAAGGCCGCCGTCAACTGCCCAATAACCAAGTGCATAATTTACGCGATGGCCTGTTTTTAGGGCGTGATGTCGCGAATGGACGTTTTAAATTGATGCTGGAACGTTACCATAGCTTCAGTAGTTTTGTAGAACAACCAGATAAAGACATCAAGGTAGAAGGATTATTTCGTTATCTAAAAAAGGATCGTTATTGGGAAACCCGGTTTTTAGATGCCTTAGAAGTCGCAGAACTTTGGAAAGATTATTATCGTGAAGAATAACGACAAGGATTGTATATAAGAAAGGATTAGAGTAGAGACGCACGGCCGTGCGTCTCTAGCTACAAAAACACAGATGCGAGGCATAGAAACATCGCATTATAGAAAACAGATAGGTGGTAAGGTACCTATCCTTTCATGCCCTTTCCTTGTCGTTATACTTTTTGCGTGAAATGTGAAATATGATATACAAACCCTGTCGTTCTTATGATCTGGAAATGACTATTGTGAAAACACTTAAAATACGCTTTCTGAGTGACTGGCATATCGGTGAAGGTTCTGGACAACCAGGGCATATTGATAAATTAGTCCGTCGTCATCCTCAAGACGGTTTGCCTTATGTGCCCGCGAAAACGATTACCGGGATATGGCGTGATGCCTGTGAACAACTGGCAGTTGGCCTAGATAACGAGCAAGCGAATGGCGGTTGGCAAACTTGGGTAACCACCTTATTTGGCGATCAACCGAATGAACGCGGTAAAAGCCAACCTGAAATCGCACCACAATCTGCCCGCTTAAGCATACGTTCAGCCCGTTTTCCAAAAGCCTTGCGGCAACAATTGGAACACTGTCTACCCTTAAAAGAGGCGCTGACTTGGATCAAACCCAGTGCCCGTATTGATCGTAAAACGGGTCAAACTATTGATAAACATCTACATTTTGACGAAGTGGTTCGCACTGGGGCGCTATTAGAAGCGCAAGTTGCCCTTGACAAGGGCTTGAGCGAGAGCGAACAGCAAACTGCTCACGCCTTATTATGGGCAGGCGCTAAAGCGGTTGAAAGGCTAGGGGGTAAACGGCGACGCGGTTTAGGGCGTTGTGAATTTCAATTTGACACGATGACTCAAGAAGACGCTTTAAACATTCTCAAACAACAACCCATTGCCCCCGAACCGCAATCACACGATAAAGTGCGTCAATTCGTCGTAGGCAATAACGCTTCACAAACCGATACTTGGGTACAAGTTCCCCTCTATTTAACCCTCAAAAGTCCGGTCATTGTACTCAAAGGTGAACTTGGCAATGTGATGAGCAGTCTTGATTATATTCCCGGTACCCATTTACTTGGGCCCGTAACAAAACGACTTAAGCAACACATTAAACTCAATTTATTTAATGAGGTGGCTAAAGGCGATATGCAAATCAGCCCTGCTTATTTGGACGTGTTCAATACTCGTGGCTTACCTGTGCCGATGGCCTTATTTCACGAAAAAGAAAATAAAGGCTTGAATAATAAAGATAATCAGGGTGGCCCCGTTTGGAATCGTTTAGAAGAAGGGCTTGATGAGTCTGATAAAATCGCTCAGTTAAAGCAACATCGCGAAGGGTATATCAGCCCATTTAATGAAACAGATAATACCTTACCCCGTTTATTTGAAATGGATTTACAAGTGACGACACACGGTACTATTGAAGATCAGGAACAGCGTCCAAGCGAAGAAGTAGGTGGTGTATTCACTTTTGAAGCCATTAAAGCGGGTACTCGCTTACAAGCGATTTTGAAAGTACGTCAATCCCTCGCTAATCAATTGCAAGCCGTGAATGAAAAGTGGTGGGAAACATTAAATAGCGATATTCGGATAGGCAGTTCCAAAAAAGATGATTATGGCTGGGTGCAATTATCCGTTGGCCCCTGTCAGCTTCTGCCCAGTCAACCGTTACAACACGATAATCAAAAGCTGGTTGTGTGGTTATGTTCCGATTTACTGCTACGAGATGCGCGTTTGCGCCCTAGTACCGATCTGAATGATTTACAAAAAGAACTGGAAACACAGTTAAATGTCACCTTATCACTGCGACAAAATCAGGCGCTATCAGCCCTGATTCGCACCAACCGCACTGATGGCTGGCATCAAGAATGGGGACAACCGCGCCCTTCTTATATTGGATTAGCGGCCGGCTCATGCTTGGTTTTTGAATGTCAAGCGGGCAGTTTAGACGATAATCAATTACAAGCCTTAATGCAGCGTGGTTTAGGTGAACGTCGCGCAGAAGGTTTTGGCGAAGTGCGTTTTAATCCGCCCTTGTTAATGCAAGCATTATCAAGTTTGCCCCCAGCAATCTGGGAAACTGCCTCGTCAGAGGAAGGCATTTCACATTTTGCTCAAGATAATGACGCATTTGTCAGTATTTTGGAAACAGCCGCTTGGCGTAAAGACATCCAACATGCGGCCCTCGCCTTATCAGAAGAGACGGCAATACGCCATAAAACGTTTGCTTGGCAGAATAACAGGCCCCCTAATAGTCAATTAGGCGCATTACGTGCTACCTTAAATCGAATGCAAAATGCGGCTGATAAACAGCAGGTGATAGAGTGGTTAGCACATTTGCGTAAAACGGAGAATCGCCGGGATAAATGGACAGTTCAAGCTTTGAACCTGATTAGCGATGTCATACAAAAACCACAGCTTATCTGGGAGACATTACAAAAAGCGGGGGAACAAAACGGTTTAAAACAGATGTTTCCCACCTTACGCGCAAATGGTAAGGCCAATTTAGAAGAAACACTTTGGGCCGAAGCGGTGCGAACCTTGTTTGTGGTTGCTATCCATTATGAAAGAGAAAGCTAATTGGCTTTTCCGCTTTTAAGCGCCTTCTCTAGGTTTCAGCTCAATGTCTTCCTGTTTTAAACGATCATACAATACTGATTCTCCATATTAATGACAAATCAATTAAGGAATCAATTATGATGCAACAAACATCAACAGAGCAGCTATCCATCGAACGGCCCGTTGATGAAAAAGGGGCAAAAAGAGGTCAATGGACGTATGCAGACTACCTACGTTTACCCAATGATGGCAAGCGTTATGAAATCATTAATGGAGTCCTTTATATGGCGAATGCCCCTAGTTATAATCACCAATTTGCCGTCACTAAACTGGCCCGCTTACTTGATGAACATGTTGATCAACATAAATTGGGTGTCGTACTCGTAGCGCCTTTTGAAATCCATCTCTCTGAGACAGCGAAACCTGTGCAACCTGATGTGTTTTTTATTCCAGCAGAACGACAACCTAAAATGGGTGACAAATACTTTGAAGGTGCGCCTGATTTAATCATTGAAGTCATCTCCCCTAGTGCCATTCGCACAGATCGTTATATCAAATTTGCGGCTTATGAGCTTGCGGGTGTCCGAGAATACTGGCTAGTTGATCCTCGCCTTCGCTTTATTGAAGTGTATACCCGTTCCAGTGACACTGCTGAATACGAACTAGAAGGGCAATTTGTTAGGCGCGAACAGCTGCATTCAACCGTATTACCTGATTTAGTGTTAACCGTTGATTCCGTTTTTGTACCTTTGCCCACTTAGAAGCTGTTTTAAGAATTTGTTGATAACTGATAACTGATAACTGAAAACTGAAAACTGATAACTGAAAACTGAAAACAGATGGCCAGAAAACTTTCAACACGCTTAACCTTCACAGGGAAGTTACAAGCAAAAATGCCGTTGCACGTCGGGGGAATAGCTGACAGTGTTGAGGAGGATATGCCTTTAGCCAGAAATGGGTTAGGCGAACTTTATGTGCCTGGCACTTCACTGGCTGGCGTATTTCGTTCTTGGATGGAAAGACATTTTGACGATCAAGATATCTTGACAGAAATCCTAAATCAATTATGGGGCCCTCAACAACCTAAGAAAGAGCCTGATGAAACGCGATATAAAAAACCTGAAGGTTGGGCCAGTCGTGTCTTCGTTGAAGAGGCTAAAGTCATTTTACCGCGTGATTTACCAGAAGAACTTTGGAACAGTGTCGGCATTAACCGTAAATCTGGAACGGCCGAGGAACATGTTAAGTTTGATCGCACCGTTCTCCCTAAAGGCACTCTGTTAGATTTAGCATTATATGTCGATTTACCGCTTGAGCGTGATCAAGCGAATACGATGCGAGCCATGTTAGGCTATCTGATGAAAGCGTTGCAGGATGGGCAAATGGCATTGGGGGCGGCTACGACACGCGGTTTAGGACAAGTTAAATTAATGGCGCCGCAATTGCGTGAAGTCGATTGGACAAAACAGGTTTCTATTTTAAGCTGGTTAGCAGACAAGACAGATAGTCAAGATTTAGATTGTGAAGCCTTGATTGCAGCAGATAAAAGCTTGATTTGTCGTCATCCTAACATTTTACAGGTCGAAATTGATTGGAGCCCTGTTGGCCCTATGATGACTAAAGCCAGCTATGATGGCATTGCTGTCGATATATTACCGAGAGTTTCAGGCGTTGACAACGGTTTATTGACTTTAGTCTTACCCGGAAGCACTTTGAAAGGCGTATTACGCAATCAAGCCGAGCGAATTGTTCGCACAGTCTTAAACCGTCGAGATTTTCCAGAAAAGTGGCTCAAATCTAATCATTGGATAGAACAGCTTGAAGTGCCCTTGGTAGACTATCTGTTTGGAACGGCAAAAAAAGCAGAAAAGACTTCCAAAACGGTTCAAGAGGGCAAAGATATTCAAGCTGCTAATCCAATAGCCGCACCCGGTAAAGGTTGTTTAACGGTTCGTACTTGCTATGCTCAAAATACAGAGTGTACGACGCAACAATGGCAAGAGGTTGAAAATGCCAAATCGACATTGCAAGAATGGCACAAGATTAAAGAGGCAAGGCCCTCTGAAATCAATCCGTTGTATACGGCACTGGATCAGGCTGGACTTAGACAAGCGCAACAATCCTATTTTGAGCAAGCTTTTCATCTGGGTATTGATCGTTGGACAGGGGGCGCGGCTGACGGTTTTCTCTACAGTGCCCTTGAACCTTTTCAAGTCAAATGGGAACCGATTGAAATGCGCTTAGATTTAGGCAAGGGTGATCAAGATCGTTTGCCGAACGATTTAAAAACCCCGGCTGTGGCTTTACTCCTCTTGCTGTTACGCGATTTAAGCGAACAGCGTTTACCAATCGGTTTTGGTGTCAATCGGGGTTATGGTACTTTAAACATTAACAAAGTGACTTTCAAACAAACGGGCGAAACGGAGAACCCACATTGGTTAAATGGCCTGTCTTTAGAAAAACCTTTTTCTTTAAATAAGTTACCTGAAACGGCTCTGAAACAACTGCAAAGCCTACAAAGTGAGTGGCAAAATTGGGTTAATGCTCAAAAGGAGTGTCCAAATGGCTAAATTATTTTATTATCAACATGCCGGTATCACACTTCAGAATGTGATTGAGTTATCCTTAGCGAAAGGCAGCATTGGCTTATTTTATACCCCAACACAATGCCAATTCGGACGCTGGGAAGAATCGGCTCAAATCAGCGATGCTCATGGTAAACCCTTTGCGTTAGAACAGGTATTTGAAGCGCGTTTATTTCATGAGCAAGCCGAATTGCGTTGGTTGAGAGAACCCAATACGGATGGATTAGGCCGTGCCGTTTATCTATTCGATGAGGCAAACAAGGCACCTGATTGGCAGGGCTGGCAACGCGCAGAGCCCTTAAACGAACTCTCCATAAATGCAAACCAATATTTATTATGGGGTGAACAGTGGCAAGCAAGCGATCAAGCACGCGAAATCGACGATTTCGATCAAGACAATTGGTCAATTCTTGCCACGGCGCGTATTGGAAAATGGTTTGTACCGGTTCCCGGTTTGGAGAAAAATCAGCGAGTATGCTTAAAAACGCAGGAATATTTTGGCTTACCTCGTGATGCTGACGGGAAACTCACTTTAGCCGGTCAACATGGCAATCAAGTGGTTCTCGAAGAACGTTGGTTAAGTTTAGTTTAAATTAAAACCAATTTATTAGCTTTCCCCAGGTTTCACCTCAATGCCACCTTCGTTTTCGCGTTTTTGCGCGCAAAAACGTGAACATCGAAAGCCAGGGCGAACACGCAAAGGCAGCCACTACAGTCCCTGGATACGCTGGGTTTTGTAGGGGCTGACCTGCGTGTCTGCCCTTAAATTAATGGCATTAAGGTTTTACCTTTTCCCTGAAAACCTCTTCAGGCTTGTTTTTTAATCATCAAGGACACAAAACTTTAATAGCCTTCGGGCAGTATACAAAGCTCTGCCCCTACGAAACCTTTTACAACAAACAACGAGTATTAAAATATGTTTTTCCGTCTCTTTTCAACTCTTTGGTATCGGCTTCTCAGACGCGCCCGGCTCAACCCGGTACTCACCGGTTTGACTCTCTTTTTACTGCTGAGTGTGGGCAGTTTAGTGATTGGCCTGATCACAACATTTGATGAACAAGGGCAATATGGCCCCTGGATTATGTGGTTTAACAATGCTTCTGTTCTCATGGGCTGGTTATCTATCATGGCCGCTTGGGCGCTTGCCTTACTCGCTTGGGCACATCGCAAAGAGGCTGCCACAGCTTTTCTGGGCACCGGTAAAGAAGTGAAAGAAGCTAAAGAAGCTTTTGATGCCAGTCTGATCTTGGTGAGCCGGAATTGTCAAACGGAATGGCACTTACGCCATATTCAACCCAAACGAATTGAATTCGTTTGGACACCTCTAGTCAAAGATCAAACGAATACCTTGTTAGACAAATTTCAAAACATTGAATGCTTTGAAAGCCGCCATCATAGCTTGAATAATGAACAAGCTTATGACATCATGGCTACAAAACAGCATTGCTTATTTTTGCTCAGAGGCCTGTTAGATCAGCATAAGAGGGAGAATGTGTGTGTTGATCTCACCGCGGGCACAGCGATTATGACGATTGCGGCTTTTCAAGCCGCAGAAGAAATGGGGGTCACCTCAATTTATTTGTTAGGTCAATCCGCTACTAAATTTCAGGCGCGTATTATTGATGACAAAAAAGTGGATGATCCCAATGAAGCGAAAGTGATCATGTTGTCAGATCGTCGTGGGGGAAAGAATTAAGAAAAAGCGCACTGGAGTACAAAGCGTAGTATAAATTGATTTCACTTTTGTTCACGCAAAGGCGCAAAGGCGCAAAGCTGCTAAGCATTATTAAGCGTAGCACAGGTTCTTAGCGGCTTTGCGTGATTGATATTTATATCGAACCCTCCTTTGAGAATATCAAATAAATAGGAATATTATGCCTGAAGAACCTAAAACGTCAACATTGAGTATCATCACGACTAGCAAGGGAAAAAAGAACGTGATGATTACCGTACAGACTAAAAAGGGTAGCGATCCCCGCCCTGTCAGTGAAAAAATTTTGAGTAGCGAATTGGTGCCTCTTCTCAACAAAACACCTGATGACTTAAAAGATATGGAGGTGGCGTATGAGATGGAAAATGGCATCGTCCGCAAAGTGTGGAAAAAAGGGGGCAAGTGGTCGGGTGAAACACCCTCACACGATTCTTCGCGTAAACCCCAACAACACAGAGGGCAAGATAAATATGCCAGAAATAACAGGCAACAGGGAAGCAGAATGCAGTCTCGTCAAGCACCATTTCAAGAGAAAGAGGCTTTTCATAATCCCTATAATTTTGTGTCTGTTTTACCTAGAAACAAGGTTATCAATGACTTAGGTGATTCTGAACCCAAAGGCCATCATGCTTATCATGATGATCATTGGTCAGGTTGGATTGATATCCAATTAACGACGGCGACGCCTTTGTTAATGCCTAATGCCGCGCTGGTGTCAACGAATGAAGCTGATCATAAAACGTTTCCTGTGCGTGTCGATGCAAGCGGTGCCCCTTATTTGTCACCCACTTCTCTTAAAGGCATGTTACGTTCTGCTTATGAAGCGGTGACTAATAGTCGTTTGGGTGTGTTTGAGAAACATGATAGCCGGTTAGCTTATCGGATGGATGCGCGTAAAGGTATTGAAATGGTGCCGGCCGTGGTAGAAAAAGGTTCTGCCGGATTACAATTGCGCTTGTTATCCAATAACACAACCATTGGTTCTAACGGCGTACCAGTGAATGGCCTAATGTATGCCGCATGGCTGCCACGTTACCAAAAATACTCTTCCAGAGATCATCATCCTAAAAAAGATAAAGAAGAATCTCAACGGGCTTTACATTACCCTGATCAGACCTTACCGCAACATGGTGATAGGGTGTGGGTACGATGTGAACAACAGCAACATCGCTCTGGGCGCTTTTCTTTTTTGAGGGTTACCGATATCCGCCAACGTACTCTAGAAGAAGCTACGCCAACCCACTTTCAAGCCGGTATCGTGTGCATTACTGGCCCCAATATCATGAATAAACATGAAGAACGGGTGTTTTTGCTGACACAAAATGATCCCAGCTTAGATTTAACCCCTCGTTTGATTGCGGGTTGGAATACTTTGATTGAAAACTATCAACGCATCCATGCTGATGAGTTAGAAAAAAGAAACAAAAACGGCGATTCTGCCAATGACTATTTGGGACATGAACCGGCTAAAACCGCTTGGTCACGCCATATTGATTCCCGCAATCAGACTCAACTGAAAGAGGGCAGTGTGTGCTATGTTCGGGTAGCGTGTGATAACAAGGATTATGATGTGTTAGGCCTGTATCCTGTCACGATTTCGCGTGATTTATTTCCTGAAAAACCAGCTGATTTGCTGCATGATAGCCTACACTCTGCTACTGATTACAAGGCACTTTCCCCCGCAGATCGCGTATTTGGTTGGGTACATCAACAGGGTAAAGGGGCTTGGAAAGGGCAATTACGCATTCAACAGGCTGTGTGTGAAATCGGTTCACAGGCCATTGAACACTTTGGCAATGATGGCGTACCGCTGGCCATTTTAGGAGAAGCTAAACCGCAACAAACTCATTTTTATGTGGCCCATAATTGGCAAGGCGATCCGTTACCGGATGGTCGTGAACGATCTGTCGGTTATCAGGAAAGAACGCAGGGGTTACGAGGGCGTAAGGTGTATCCTCATCATGCTCATCTCGCGGGTTTACATGAGTATTGGCTTCAACCGGAAGCTGATCGCACCCAAAAGCCGATGCTTTATCAGGGCAAAAAGTATTATCAAGAATATCGTCGTCCCCCACTACAAGAGGGCAGTAAAGATAAAACCCGCGATAATCAAAACCGTTCAATACTGGGTTGGATAAAACCGGAAACCGCGTTTAGTTTTAAAATACAGATCAGTAATTTGTCTAGTGTGGAATTAGGCGCGTTGCTGTGGCTGTTGAATTTGGAGAAGGATTATTACCATCGTTTAGGCAATAGTAAACCATTGGGTTTTGGCAGTGTGCATTTGCAAGTCAAGAGTATGGCATTGCGAAAAGGGCAAGATTGGGCTGAGTTTTATCAACATTTTCTTGAAACTGACACGCCTTGTTTATGTGATATCAATGAGGCTCAACCGCATATTGAGGCTTATAAACAGGCCGTGTTTGAAGCTTATGGCCAGCCTTTTGGCAAAAAATCGTTTGAAGAAGTGTCGTTTATTAAGGCTTTCAAGGTGGCTTTACGCGGCTTTCGTAATGGTTTACCGGTGCATTATCCACGTCAGGATGAAAAACCAAATCCCAAGGGCGAGAGTTTTAAATGGTTTGTGCAAAACGAGAAAAGCAGAGGGCCTCATTTAGCTTTACCTGCTTTAGAGACAGAACGGGGTTTGCCGTTGTTAAATGAGTAGAGACGCACGGCCGTGCGTCTCTATAGCCGTGCGTCTCTACAGCCGTGCGTCTCTACAGCCGTGCGTCTCTACAGCCGTGCGTCTCTACAGCCGTGCGTCTCTATATAAAAATAATTTCACAGACGATTTTTTAATATGCTTTTACTAGACATTTTTACCCTTTTTTTGGCAATACATTGGTCACTCATTAGCGTTTATGTGATTTTAGGTTGGAGTGCCTTTTTCTTGTATCAAGTCAAACAAAGTGGAAAACGCGCAACGCATGTTGAATTGGTTATCGTGAGTAAAGCTTCAAGCTCAGTAAAAGAGTCGTTATTTGAATGTATACGATATCATCTAACAACATTTGGTTGTGATATGACGCTTAATATCGTTATAGATGAAGGCTGTGATTTAGAAGAACAAGTCTCACAGTGGCTTAAAGGCAGACTGGATTGTCAACTCGTCATTGTGCCTAATGATTTTCAATGCGAAGCGATTGCTAAAGGTCGCGCCATGGAGTATTTCATCAGAAATCATGTTGACTCACGTCAATGGTATGCTTTTATCGATGATGACAATAAGCTTTTGACAGATGACTTCCTCTATGAAGTGCCCTATTACGAAAAGCAGGGCTATTCTTGTGCTAACGGCATTTTAAAACCGAGAATCGGACGCTCTAAACTCACTTACATTGCCGATCACTTGAGATGGTTTGATGATTTGTCCCTGTTTCGATTTGGAACCGGGTTATTGGGTTCTGCGATTAATGGGATACATGGCGAATTATTATTGTGTCAAGGTGAGGTGCTGAAGACGGTTTCATTCAACAGAGAAACGATTACCGAAGATTTTGCCTTCGCTAGGGAATTAATCAAAAAAGGTTATCAATTTTGGCAATCCAAAACGGTTATCTCAATTTTATCACCTCATAGCTTCCTAGACTTCATCAAGCAAAGGGGCAGATGGTATAAAGGTTTAGCACGGGATGTGCGGACGGCTGAATGGAAAACGATGTTGTTTTCGGGTGTCAGAATTGTGATCTGGAAATTGAGTATTTTAGGTTCATGGGTATTATTTCCAATCTGGTGGTTTTTGATTGATCTACCCCTGTCTGTCAAATTGTTTTGTTTAGTCGGGGCATTGCATTATTATATCGCGTATTTTGTTGGTGTCGTTAGTTTGAAAGAACGATGGACTCAGAAATGGCCCTTTTTATTGTTGGTACCGTTGTATTCAGTAATGGAAGCTATACCCCCTCATTACCATTCAAAATACAAAGGATTTTTTGTGATAGATAAGTCATAAGGGGGCAACCCTACGAATTACCCCTACCAAGACAACGAGATAGTGGCAAACCCTTGTGCTTGCCCGGCCCCAAGTCTTCCACTCAAAAAATCTGTTTAATCCCCAAATCCGCTGTACTCTCATCATGTTGTCAATTCATATTATAGGAGTGTTTTATGCTATTAGGAAACTGGAAGCTTTTATTTGACTCTTCGGGCAAAACGACACTGCCGCCCATTACTGGATTAGACAGGGTAGGGCATGGCATCACATTTAAACCTCATCAAGCTGATGAATTAAAAGCAGGGTTATTTAAAATAACGCGGGGAAACCGTCTTTTTCAATCTGCGGAAACGGGAAAGACTTACTGGGTGCCTGAAGGCTATGACGTGACTGATGATTTGCCCTTGACAACACATCAAATAGTCAATCAGGTTTTGATTGAAGCATCATGGGAAGACTTTGAAAAACACTTTTGCAGAGAGGCCCAACGTGCTGCCAGTCATCAGGTTTTGAGTGTTGATGTGATTCAAGCGGAACAAATCAAACGATTGCGTTCTGATGAAGAGGCTTATTATGCCATCAAAACGGCTTTCATGCCTTTTTGGACGCTGTCTATTGATGACGAGATGACTTTAGTTTCAGTGCAAACGGCTTTGAAACGGCTTCCAATCCCTTTCCAATATAAATATAGACGAGAATATGAGCAATTCTTTCAGCAATACGGTACGCATTACATTAAAAAAGCTTGGGTAGGGGGTAAAGCGATGCTGGTTTTAAGTATTGCTAAGTCAACGGGCATGACAGAATCAGAAATCAGAAAAGCCCTCAATTCTTGTTCTGGCTTACTCAGAAGCGGCAGTCAAAATGAGGTAGGCAGTCTGGCAAAATTACGACAACACGCTGACTGTATGCTGTTAGTGCAAGGTGGCGATTCGACTAAGCTGAATGTGCTCAGTTCCCTTGAGGAAGCCCGTTATCATGAATGGTTAGCGACTATCAAAGATAATCCTAAAGTGGTGGAATTTGAGGCTGCGGGTATTTGGACGCTGTTCCGTAATAAACAAAAAGCGACGGCCCTTTTGGAAGCTTACAAAGCCAGCACGATTTTCACGCCCTTGTCAGCCCTGTTCCGTTATGATCAGAAGCTTTATTTAATCAGAGGCCAAGAATGCAGGTGTTATAGTATTGAAACCGGTAAGACTGGAGAAGCAAAGCGTCTCAGTGAACTCTGGCCGGCTTTATCAGACATCACGGGATTTAATAGTGTGGATGCGGTTATAACAGGAAAGCATATCCGCTCGTTTGAAGGGGAAAGCCTCAGTAATAAGCTGTTTTTCTTCAAGGGCAACCAGTGTATTCGTTTGGATATTGAGACGAAGCAAATTGATGAGGGCTACCCGAAATATATTGCTGAACAATGGCCGGGAGTGAGTTTTGATCGGATTGATGCCGCCTTGACGCTGGATTCAGAATCGCTTTATTTCTTTAAGGGGGAACAGTATATTCGCTATAATCTGCTCAAAAATCAGGTTGATCCAAGTTATCCCAAGCTCATTCGTGACAAGTGGGTAGGCATCACTTTTGATAGGATTGATACGGCGATCACTTGGAAAGAAAATAAGGTTTACTTTTTTAGAGGGCATAAAGCGATGAGCTACGATAGTGTTCAATATCGTGCGGATGTCGGTTATCCTAAATTGTTGGTTAGCAATTACTGCGAAGAGTGGGATTTATTTGAGACTGATGCAGTATAGGTGAAATGATGGAAGGTTAGGGCGAACACGTTAGTTAGGGCGAACACATTAGTTAGGGCGAACACGTTAGTTAGGGCGAACACTTATGTTCGCCCCTACGAACGCAATGTAGGGGCGAACCTACGTGTTCGCCCTTTTGAACTACCAAAACAAAATGATAGGAGAATAATTCATAATGACAGCACTATTCAAAACACGGCTTAAATCAGAAACTGACTTCAGTTCCTCCAAAGTCTACCGACAACTTCTGACACTTTGCTTCCTAGCGGGAACATTGGCGATTTCTCCATTCTGTGCTGGGGAGGAAGTGATCACGTTTTCTGATCTCAAACTGAACGGCAGTGCAACCACCGTTTCCATACCCAACACGATTTTTCTGCGCTTGACGGAGGCTAAACCGAATCAAACGGGTAGTGCCTTCAGTCAAACCAAAGTGGATATCCGTGATTTTAGCACCTTCTTCACTTTTCGGATAACCGAATCAAAGTATCAAGGTGGTGATGGACTGGTTTTTGTGCTTCATTCTGATAAATCAACGGCCTTAGGTGAAAAAAGTAATGGACTTGGTTATGGCGGTATACCCTCAAGTGTTGGGATAGAATTTGATACTTGGGATAACACCGCGTGGCGGAATGATTACGATCAAAACCATGTTGGCATCAACCTTCATGGCCGATTTCAAGGCCCAAGGGCCTCAATAACCCCGTCATTTAAAAACGGTTCCTTATGGTATGTCTGGATAGACTACAACGGCCATGAATTAGCAGTGCGTGTTAGCCAAACGAGTGATCGTCCCAAGCAACCTCAGTTATCGTATTCTCTGAACCTTCAAGATATCTTAGGAAGTACAAAGGCTTTTGTCGGTTTTACGGCCGCAACAGGCGGTGCTTACGCGAAACATGAGATTATCTCATGGAACGCCCTACCGCCCGCCGTGACAGTGACACTAGAAGAATATGAAGCCTTAAAGCAAAAATACGCTGATTGTCAGAAAAAAGGAAAATAAAAACAATAAGTTGTCTTAAAAATCCCTTATGGTTTCCCACTGTCATTGATAATTTCTCAACAGATTTGCTTTATCTCATCGATTGTATGATACGATAATGTCATTCAAATAAACGGAGTTAAGCATGATGAATACGCAACAATTAAGAGAATTGATGTTAAAAGAATTACCCGGCATGATGCTAAATGACAGTGCCTTTCGGGAAACGATATTGTCTATAGGCCATGCCCAATTTGCCGATAAAGCTGAAACAGAAAGTTACTTGGGGGATTTGATGGCGCGATTTGAGCGCACCTTGAAAGAAGAACACAAGACACAAGCTAAGCTGGTTTCGGCTATCGACAAATTAGGGCAACGGTTTGATCTCAATCAAGCAAAACATCAAGAACAAATGTCCTCCTTTCTCTCGGCTCTTGAAAGCTTTGAAAAGCGGTTTGAAAACCTTGAAAAGCGGTTTGAAAGTGTTGAAAAGCATCTTGAAAGCTTTGAAAAGCGGTTTGATCTCAAGATAGAAGAGGATCAGAAAACGTGGAAGGATAATAGCCAGCTATGGCAAGCAAATCATCAGCAAATGGCCTCCTTTCTCTCGGCTCTTGAAAGGGTTGAAAAGTGTCTTAAAAGCGTTGAAAAGCGGTTTGAAAGCGTTGAAAAGCGTCTTGATAGCCTTGAACAGCGGTTTGATATCAAGGTAGAAGAAGATCGCAAGAGGTGGGTGGAAAATGATCAGCTATGGCAAGAAAACCACAAGCAAATTGCCTCGCTCACTTCGGCCGTTCAAAGCCTTGGAAAAGGCCTTCAAAGCCTTGAACAGCGGTTTGATATCAAGGTAGAAGAAGATCGCAAGAGGTGGGCGGAAAATGATCAGCTATGGCAAGAAAACCACAAGCAAATTGCCTCGCTCACTTCGGCCATTCAAAGCCTTGGAAAAGGCCTTCAAAGCCTTGAACAGCGGTTTGATATCAAGGTAGAAGAAGATCGCAAGAGGTGGGCGGAAAACGACAAACGCTGGGAAGATAACGAGCGGCGCTGGGAAGAAAATCACAAGCAAATTGCCTCGCTCACTTCGGCCATTCAAAGCCTTGAAAAACGTCTTGATAGCCTTGAAAAGCGATTTGAACTCAAGGTAGAA
>Ga0316201_10000187_pt1 | contig 30168 bp, 23 predicted proteins | sample CS6wburrow_MG_FD_204516 | JGI IMG/M metagenome (GOLD analysis project Ga0316201, IMG submission 204516) | Coastal sediment microbial communities from Delaware Bay, Delaware, United States - CS-6 worm burrow | ecosystem: Environmental > Aquatic > Marine > Coastal > Sediment | place: USA...
TTTTCAGGTTATTCCTACAATTTCTGAGTTATCATCTAAAGGTACAACTAAAACCTTTATAAGCCTGTATTACGTGCGTATTACGCACTTATTACAGAACGGGTCGCACACACCTTATCACTATAGGATTTTTTCCATAAATATTCAACACTGGTTCGCAAACTTAGGCCATCATCAGTCGGCCATCTGCGTTCTATCTTCATCCACAATAAAATTTAGTCATCTCATACCTCATCTGCTTGAGACAAAACAGATTCTATGAGTACATCGCTCATCCACAAACCTGCGGCACGTAGAGCATTGATAATAGGCTTAACTTCATTGATATATCCCGCTTGTTTCGCTTTCAGTACGACACCCAAAGTGCCCGTAAACGTCATATTGTTGACGGCGGCAATGCGTCGCGCTAAAAGATCATCTAAAATCATCCGACTACCTGGATGTTCTAAAGCTAAACCAATCACTTCTGACTCACCTTGTCCCAAATCAGTGATAATTGGCATAAAAGCTTGCGCTTTAACCGGGATAATACGAATCCAAGGTATTTTTTGCGGTTCAGGCACATTGATGCCTTGGCTTGCGCCAACGGATAATTCTGACTGTACAGCAGGTGGAATGATAATCTCATCGTACAACAGGTACAGTAGCTCAAGTTGTCCAACGACATGTAGATACAATAAAGGTGAGGTATTACAGAATGTTAACATCAGGCATTTCTCACATCTTGTTCCAATTCTGCCGCCGTAAGGGAAAAGGGCGAGACTTGGTAACGTCCAATATTCATCAAAAAGGCGACACGAGACATACCGGCCAATTGGGCGGCACGAGATGAAGATAATCGCCCTAATTCAAATAGCTTAACCGCCGCTAAGATTTTCATTTCGTGAGCAAAAGTAACGGGGGTTTCCTTTAAGCTAATCAAAGGTTCTTCTGGTAATTGAATGGCTATCGTTTGCATAGTGTTCTAATTGAGTTTGTTCAGTATTTTGGTTAAATAATGTAGGATGGGATCGCTTAGCAGCAATGAATTAAGGCTCAAGCCAAAAACTCACCGCCCGCTTGCTCAATCCAATTGTTTGGGGGTTTTTAATAACATTGTTTTTTCTCCTGTTGTTAGTGATAGTTGATATTGTAGTATAGTATAGTTGATATCGTGACTTAGTTTAACGAAAAAAATAAACGCTAAAGACGCTAAAGACGCTAAAGACGCTAAAGAAGTTATCAAGAGAAATCTTGCCTCTTTGCGCCTCTTGCGTCTCTTGCGTCTCTTGCGTTATAAATAATACTAACCTAGAACAGATAAAAGGATAAATGGCAATGCCAAAACAAGAACAAACACCCAAAACGACTTATTTATCTGATTATCAACCGCCTGATTATCACGTTGAGTCGATTGATTTGCATTTTGATTTACACGAAACCCAAACGGTGGTGAAATCAAAGTTGTCAATCACTAAACGGGTTAATGGCTCGCAAACGCCGCCTTTGATTTTAAATGGTGATGCGTTGCAACTGAAGGCCGTTGCCCTCAATGGCACAATACTGTCTTCAACGGATTATCAGTTAAACGAGGAAACTCTGATTATTCATCAGGTGCCGGAGGCCTTTGAATTAGAAATCGAAACTGAAATTAACCCTGAAAATAATGCGGCTTTAAGTGGTTTATATCTCTCAGGGGGCAATTTTTGTACGCAATGCGAAGCGGAAGGCTTTCGACGTATTACTTATATGTTCGATCGGCCTGATGTGATGGCGCGTTATACGACAACTATTGTGGCTGATGAAGCCCGTTATCCGGTGTTACTGTCCAATGGCAATTGGTGTGGTGGAGGTAAAGTAGACGCTAATCCTAAGCGTCATTGGGCTAAATGGGCTGATCCGTTTCCAAAACCGACTTATTTATTTGCTTTAGTCGCTGGCGATTTAGCACACATTGAAGATCAGTTTGTCACGCAATCAGGGCGTGAAGTGACTTTGCAGATTTATGTGCAATCGCACAATATTGATAAATGTCAACATGCGATGCAGTCTTTGAAAAAGGCGATGCGATGGGATGAAGAAGTGTATGGGCGCGAATACGATTTGGATATTTATATGATCGTCGCCGTTGATGATTTCAATATGGGCGCGATGGAAAACAAGGGCCTGAATGTGTTTAATTCCAAATATGTTCTCGCTAAGCCCGAAACCGCGACAGATGCCGATTATGAAAACATCGAAGCTGTGATCGCGCATGAGTATTTTCATAACTGGTCAGGAAATCGGGTGACGTGTCGAGATTGGTTCCAATTGAGTTTAAAAGAAGGCTTCACCGTCTTTCGCGATCAAGCCTTTACGGCCGACATGACTTCGCGTGCCGTGAAACGCATTCACGATGTCAATTTATTACGCATCCATCAGTTTCGAGAAGATGCCGGTGCGATGGCGCATCCCGTTCGGCCCGATAGCTATGTTGAAATTGATAACTTTTATACCGTCACGGTTTATGAAAAAGGGGCAGAAGTGGTGCGTATGCTCCACCGTTTGTTAGGCGCTGAACAATTCCGCAAAGGGACTGATCTGTATTTTAAACGGCATGATGGGCAAGCCGTGACGACTGACGATTTTGTCAAAGCGTTAGAAGACGCGAATCAAATTGATTTGATTCCCTTTCGCTTGTGGTATACACAAGCCGGTACACCTGAATTAGAGATCAACCGGTATTATAACGCCGATGCCAAAACCTACACCTTGACAGTGAAACAAAGTTGTCCAAGCACCCCTGGGCAACCGGATAAAAAACCGTTTATGATGCCGCTGGCGATAGGGTTATTGGATAAACAGGGGCGAGAGATGCTTTTGCAATTGGCCGGTGAATCAGAAGCGATTGAGGAGACACGGGTATTGGTTTTGACTGAAGCTTCGGCATCATTCACCTTTGAAAATATCAGCGAACAGCCGATACCGTCAGTGCTGCGTGGCTTTTCTGCCCCCGTGAAACTGAAGATCGATTTAAGCGATGACGAACGCTATTTCTTGATGAAACACGACAGCGATGAGTTTAACCGCTGGGAAGCGGGGCAACAATTGGCGGTTAAAATCATGACCGCGTTGGTTGAAAACGTTCATCAAAACAAGGCCTTACAAGTCCCCGATGCGTTTATCGACGCTTATCAACAGATTTTGAATGATCAGCACTTGGATAAAGCCTTGATATCACAGGCCCTCAGTTTGCCATCAGAAAGTTATCTCGGTGAATTTGTGGCACCGATTGATCCGGCCGCGATTCACCAAGTACGGCAGTTCATGTCAGAAACCATCGCACAGCGTTTACAGGCAGATTTCTGGCAAACTTACCAGGATTTAACCGAAAAAGGGGCATACCGGATTGAGCAAAGCGCGATTAAGCAAAGACGCTTAAAAAATGCCTGTTTGAGTTACTTAATGAAATTGAATCAGGCCGAGATCATCAAGGTGTGTTATGAACAATTTTTGGAAAGCAACAACATGACGGATGTCATGGCGGCCCTGGTTGCCTTATCGAATACCGATTGCCCTGAGCGTGAAACGGCCTTAGCGCATTTTTATCAACAATGGCAACATGATCCCTTAGTCGTTGATAAATGGTTAGCGATTCAAGCGAAATCTCGTTTACCGGGTACCTTGGAACAAGTCAAACGCCTGACACAACATTCGGCTTTTAACCTGAAAAATCCGAATAAGGTATATGCGTTGATTCGCACATTTGCCAATGACAATCAAGCGCAATTTCATGATATCAGCGGTGCCGGTTATGCCTTTTTGACCGATATCATTTTGCAACTTGATCCGATGAATCCCAATGTCGCCTCACGCTTAGTGAAATCGTATACCCTTTGGCGCAAATATGATGTGCAACGACAAGCGTTGTTAAAACAACAACTGGAAACGATTTACAATGCGCCTGGTTTGTCTAAACCCGTTTATGAAGTTGTGTCTAAAAGTTTAAGGTAAATTTTTTTTCAACACAGAGATCACAGAGTAGCACAGAGTTTCACAGAGTTATCCCGTCAAAGCACCCTCTGTGGTACTCTGTGTCACTGAAGTGATCTCTGTATTGAAGAAAAAATCATTAAGTAGCTGAGAAATGAAAGAGGAATTAACACGCTAAAGACGCTAAAGACGCTAAAATAAATCTTTGCATCTCTTGCGTTTCTTGCGTTATTAATTAGAAAATATGAAACGAAAACATCAAAAAACGCTGGAACTCATCTTTAAAATACCCGTTAGCGGTAATATCCAGTGGGCTGTATTCAGTATTCGAGAATGGTTAGCGCATCACGGAATAACACCATGAAGATTAAACTGATGATGGCCTGATTTACACTTATTAAAAAAAATCAGCGTAAATCATTGACAATCAGCGTTCTATCAAAAAATCTCTGGTTCCTTTTACGATTCCAAAGGAAGCCTTTTTCTAATGTTTTTTTTATTTTAAATCGTCTTTTTATGAATTCTAGAAAAGTACTGGCTGAAAGACGTTATACTTCTATTCGCTATGATGTCTATCAAACAGTCGAACAGAAACTCCTTTTTCTTTTTAATAAGTCTATAAGATTAACCAGTATAGACAATAATGCTCTCTTATATTGGCAAGACAAATGGATGCCTCATAATCATAGATATCCTCCTGAAGGGGGATGGGATTGGCGAAATGAGATAATAAAAGTGAGACAAACCTTACCCAATAGATTTGAAGTGGCTATTTGGCACGAGGAAATACTTTGTGGCTTGGCTATGGGTAAACCGTCAGGAGGCTCTAGCCATCTTGCCATTTATCTTATGGAAGGGTATCCCTTGAAACATCCACTTAATGCTTTAATCACAAGAATAGTACTTGAAGTGGGTACGACTTATGCTGTCGCTCTAGGCAAAGAAAATTTAATGCTGATTGATCCTTTAGAAAAAATGATAAAAGTTTATACTAAAAGGTATGGTTTTGAATTCAAAACCGCTAAAAATCATCCTAAACACTTTTGTATCAGAAATATAGTGATAACTGATAACTGACAAAATGAACAATTTTTATATTAAAAACAATGATTTGACGTTTAATGAAGCAGACGAACAAGACTGGTGTTTGTCCCATGATATATTCCTTCTCGCTCGCGCCTTGACAGAAGATGAAAAAAAGCAATTGTATGATCCAGCCAAAGATCAAATACCTAGTCTTGCACAAGTACGGAAAAGACTCAATCAGTATCAGAGTGCTTTTAGTCAAAAGCCAAAAGTGCTGACTAACATAACCCTGACTCCAGCAGACGAGCATGATCACGCTCTCAAAACCTTAAATAGTGTTAAGACACTGCACGCTAAAGCCAAGGAAATCGCTACTGTGGCTTTTACCGCTAAAATGGAAAAACAAACGGATAAGGTTAAACTGCTGTATAAACAAGCGTTTGATTATGAGCGTAAAGCGGCTATGTTGTCAGCAGAGGATATTGAACCAACCCATTTTATGCTATTTAAGAGTGCCGCCAATTTGGCTTTGGAGGCTGATAGGTATGAGGAGGCAATAGAAATAATTGAGTTGGGTTTATCTCATGATCTAACGATAGAAATGACTGAAGAATTATTAGGGTTATTGGATTATTTGGCCGATATCTATTACGAAAACGGCGAATATAGTAAAGCTCAACCGTTGCTTGAAAAAGCCTTAGCGATTCGTTACGAAAAATTGGAAGAGGAACATTGGGATATACCCAATTCTCTCAATAGCTTAGGTTTACTGTATCAAGCCCAAGGTGAATACGACAAAGCTGAACCTTTGTTGGAAAAAGCTTTAGCGATTCATGAAAAAAATTTGGATGCCGAACACCCAGATGTCGCCATGTCGCTTAATAACTTAGGTTCTTTGTATCAAAAACAAGGTCAATACGACAAAGCCCAACCGTTGCTTGAAAAAGCATTAGCGATTCGTGAGAAAACATTAGAAGCCGATCACATTGATGTAGCCACTTCTCTCAATAACTTGGGATTTCTCTATCAAGAACAAGCTAAGTTATTGTTTGATAAAGCATTGACGATTTTGCAAAAAAGACTGGGTAATCATCATCCATACGTTAAGATAACCCATAACCACCTTGTATGGCTGTTGCAAGGTAGACAATGAGTTATGCTGATAGAACGCTGATTAAACTGATGAGGGGCTGATTAATACTGATTAAAATCAGCGCCGTCATGATAATCATGACAATCAGCGTTCTATCAAAAAATCAGCGTAAATCAGGAAACAAAATGGTTTAGATGAATAAAATCTAGTATAATCAGAAGCTCAATCAAATTGGTTAAATGAAAATGATACGAGAAAAGCATGATCAATTTTCCAAACAATATCTTGGCGACTTACTCGAACCTGATGGGCTAGTCTATCTGAATTATGAAATCCAAGGGGTTTCCCGTTATGCGGATGTTTACTTTAAGCCGACTCAGGTTGAGCAAGAGCTTGGTTTACTCACGCAAATGACGACAAAGGCTTGTTTATTAGAACCTTTTAGAAAACAACCGAGTAAAGTAGAAATTCGTCAATGTATGCTCAAACTTTTCGCGCTGCATGGTGAGTTAATCCGTCAAGCAAATAAAAGTACGCCCAAAAAATCCTTGTCCGAAAATACACTGCCTAATTTATGGATTATAACCACTTCGGCTTCGGACAACCTATTGAATTTCTTTGAAGCCAGACTCAACACCCCGTGGGGCGAAGGCGTTTATTTTTTGAATCAAGGCCTTAGAAGTGCGATTGTCGTGGCAGATCGCTTACCCCCAACAGCAGAGACACTGTGGTTAAGGATTTTAGGAAAGGGAAAAACCCAACAACAGGCGATTGATGAAATCATGGCGTTGCCTAAAGGCGATGCAAAACGCAATAACGTATTAGAATTACTGTCTACTTGGCATATTAACCTCGAAACCAAAAACCGATTAACAACAGACGATAAGGAGTTACTCATGAACTTATCACCCGCTTATTTGCAATGGCGAGAAGAAACCTTAGAAGAAGGTGTGAAAGAAGGTGTAAAACAAGCGCAGCGCGTATTTGTTAAAAGCTGGCTCAGGGCCCGATTTGGTAAACTGGACAAAGTCTTATCGCGGGTGGTTGAACCCTTAGTCCAACTACCCCTCGAAGAATCAGCCCGTTTGTTGCCACGCTTGTCTCGTGATGAATTGTTAGCCCGATTTGGGAAGAAGTCCTAACTCTAGGTTGCACCGATATCGTTATACATAAGCGAAACCCCGCATTTTCGGTTTTCGTAGGGTGGGTAAAACGTTTAGGGTAAATTTGAGAGAACGCTGATTAAACTGATGATGGCCTGATTAAGACTGATTAAAAAAATCAGCATCAATGATGACAATCAGGACAATCAGCGTTCTATCAAAAAATCAGCGTTCTATCATGACTCATCAGGAAATTCAGCTTCACCTGCATCAAGTTCATCAAGCCCTAAAACCAGTAAATCTGTAAATAAGGCATCTTTTCCATTGACATCATTACTATTAACACTGACATAATTTTCGCCACCTTGTTCAGAGGCTAATTTCTCAAGACGTTCCATTAGATGATCTGGAATATTAATTTGTAATGTTTTCATTGAGTTGTTTCCTGTTTATGTCTTTAAGTAAAAAAAATCAGTGTAGATCATGATAAGAAGCAGAATCAGCCTTCTATCATATCTATTATTATTACCCACTACAACTGATGTATCACCAAATGCTCATTAGGCACCGTTTCTTTAGCCAATTCTAACAAACGTGGATGATGAGTCAAAAAGAAAATCTGCGTTTTTTGGCATAATTCGCCTAATATCGACAAGGTTTCTTTTGAACGCTCATCATCAAAATTGATCAAAATATCATCGACTAATAAAGGCATTTGCGCATTTTTCTCAATATAACGTTCAATACTCGCCAACCGAAGGGCTAAATAAAGTTGATCGCGTGTGCCATCACTCATTCCCGTCGTCGGAATGACAAGATTATCAGGGGTACGCAATCCCACCAAAATCTGTTGATCATGGTTACCCATATAATCCGTTTTCAGTCCACAAAAACTATTTAAGGTAAAGCGTTGAAATAATTCGCTGGCCCGTTTCAGCACAGGGCCTTGATTTTGTTCACGATAACGCTCCATTGATTTTCGCAACACCGAAGCGGCAAGATGAATTTGCATATAACGTGTACTTAAATCCTGCATTTCCGCCAACGCCAATTGTGCATCATCAGCCGCGATAGCCGCGATAGCATTACCATCCATTTGTTTTAATAAGGTGCGTAATTCACCAATACTTTGATCAATACTAAAACGCTCTTCTTCTAATTGCTTAATGTGCTCTTTGCAACTTTCCAATTGCCCCGGTAATTGATCAATATCCACGACAGCCGCAGCTTGGGCTAAATCGGCTAACGACATGCCTTCCCCTTGTTCCAATAACTGTTGTTCAACTTCAATCAATTCGCGTTGCCGCTCTTTTTTCCGTGAAGACGCTTGTTCTGCCGCTTCTAAGGCTGGCAGATCACGACAATGCGCTTGCTCCAATAAGGCTTGTAAATGCGCTTGCGAGATTTGTAGTTGTTGACGCGCATGAGCTAAGCGTTGCTGTTCAACCTGTAAACGTTGTTGCAATTGTTCATAGCGCGTTAAATCTTTTTCGCTTTGATTCAAGCGGTTAGATAATGTCGGCACCACTTCTTCAGCAAGCTCATTAACCAATTCAGGCGCAATCTTTTGCGCTAAACGCGCCACATCACTCCGAAACAGCTCTGCATCCCTTCGCATCAGATCAACCCGTCGCCGCAAACCATTCGCTTTATCCATTTTATTCAAAACCTGATCTAAATCATTAAGCACATTACGCGCTGTTTCAGGTTTGGTATCGGCTGGCAATTGTAAGGGCATCAAGACTTTTTCCCACTCGTTTTGCCACTCTTTCAAAGCATCGTTAGCGTGCTGTTGGATAACTTGTGTTCGCTGCTGTTCTCTATGTAAAGTATTGATTTCTAATAATAAATGTTCACGTTGACGTTGTTGATTCGTCACCGAAGTCGCACACACCTCACCTTGTCTAATTAAATCGGATAGGTGCGTTAAAATCGTCCCTTTAAGAAAGGCTTTTAAGGGCGTAATGGCCTGCGTTAATTCTTCGCAAAGCGCAGCGATTAAGTGCTGTCGTTCCTGTAAAAATTGACGACGTTCTCGCAACACACTGGCTTGTTGACGTAAATTGAGAGACTCATTCAACCAGCTTCGCATTTCAGCCACAGTCCAAGGTTTAATGCCAATCGGTTGCCAACTGCTTTCCCATTCATTTTGTAAATGCGTGATTAAGCCTTCGACAGTATGCCATTTTTTAGTTTGTTGTTCCTGTTCGTGCTGAGCACCCTGTTGTTCAGCTAATAACATGCTATATTCAGCAACGCGACTCGCTTCACGACGTAAACGATCTGACAAGTCATCAACAAACAACATCGCGTCTTCAAAGACTTGATATAATTCATTGATTTCTCCTTTCCCCCCTTTTTTCTTGACGGGCAAACTCATTTCATCGTCGTCAAAAGTCAGTGTTTTTTTATCACTATTATCCAATAAAGGCGGCGAAGCTTCCGCTGTACCAAAAAGGGATAAATTAGCCTCAACTTTATGTTTCCCTTTTCCTTTAGCCGTCACAGCTAACTGCTTAATTTTTTTCCAATGCTGTTCCCGCCCCTGTCTCGCTTTAGCCAGCGTCTCTTCGGTAGGGATTTCCCCAGCCCAAGATAACGCATTGATTTTCTGGGTAGCCCGTTCATTACGCTGTCTCGCGTCTAAAAGACGCTCTTTAATACGCTGCCGATCAATTTCATAGTCATTAAAGCGCCGTTCAAAATGTTCAATTCTTTCCATCTTAGGCAAGGCCGTTTGCTCTAAGGTTTCTAAACTGCCCGTCCAGCCAATTTGTTTTAAGCCCATTTCCGCCTTTTCTGTTAATCGACGCACCTCACTCTCATCTTTAAGCTGAATGTCTTCCAAATTGCCATGCTGACAAGCCCGTGCCAAGGCCGCCTTTAACACGGTTAAATCGGGCACCTGCGGCAAAGCTTCTAAAGCCGCATTGTGTTGTGCTAACTGTTCAGTCAATTCCGCAAAGCGTTTAGTAAAACTGTGCTGTTTTTCACGTAATGCTGGCGCTTTTTCTGCCAATTTTTTTAAAGAGTCACGTTGAGGATTGGTTATCGCCAATTTGGTAGACACATCTTGTAAATCGAACTGGGGATAAAGACGTTGTAACAAAGCACGGGCCTCACTTTCCACAGTCCGCATTTCAGTGCGTACCCCCGGCAAATCACGCGCCGCTTTTTGATGACTCCCTAAACGCCCCCGCAAATCATCAATCGTCATTTTTTGAGCTAATAACGTCTCTGGAATTGTGATTGCAGCGATTTGGTTTTGTAATTGCTCAATATCTTGAATAGCTTGTTTTTCTTGATTTTGTGCTGTCAACAACCCCAGTTGCACTTCAGATCGTTTTGCGTTCGCATTATCGGGTAATAAAATAATGTGTTCCAGATCAGCCAATTCTGTTTTCAATTCTTGATGGCGTTGCAAGCGAGGGCGCGTGCGCTGGATACGTTCAAAACGGTGTTGTTCAGCACGGATAATTTGTAATCGCTGACTTAATTGAATATGTTGTTGTTGTGCGTCATCTAACTTTTTAGCCTGTTCACTCCATTGATTAGCCGGTAGCGAATTATCTTGAACCCGTTTACAAGCTTCTTTATAAACCCGAATGCTTTTATTTAACAAGGGTTTAGTACCACGCGCCTTAAACAAATCTTCCTTTTCTTTATCCAAAGCCGTCAACACCTCATGGACTTTCAAAGTGCCTGTACCAGCTTCAAATAAAGTTTCGCCAACATTGCCCCCCCCATTGAGCAAATCCTCCCCCCCTTGCCGTAAACGCTCATGATCAAAACAACATAAGGCTGTAAATTGGGCTTCTGTCATATTACCTAAAAAGGCTTGCAAGCAATCCTCGTCTAAGGCTTTATTATTGACATCCAATAAGGTATTTTTACGGCCCTTACGCCGATAAAAAATGAATTCTTCCTGATTATCATTGACTAACTGTGCGCCGATGCGTAATTGATCATTAGCATGAAAATAAGCATCAGCGGTTCGTTCAGGAATACCAAAAAATAAATGCGTAAAAGCGCGACGCAGGGTACTTTTACCGGCCTCATTCGCACCATAAATGAGATGTAAACTAGGTTGTTCAACTGAAAAATCTAAAACCTTATCAGTAAATGATCCAAAAGCGACTAATTCTAATTTTAAAATTTTCATTATGTCTTTATATATTCAAGTGTTCATGTATTATATAATTGTATGGTATGTCAATATTATTTATAACGCAAGAGACGCAAGAGACGCAAGAGACGCAAGAGAGGCAAAGATATCGATTTCTCTTAACACTTCTTTAGTGCCTGTTGCAAAAACGCGCGTTTCCTTTTATAAAAATTACCCCGTTGAAACGTCGCCATATTGCAACGCATGATCATCCAGTACATCAATAAAAATATGAGCATAACGTTCTAATTTATGGGTACCTACTCCAGACAATCGTGCAAATTCTTCATTCGTATGAGGCTTTTTTTGTACCATTTCCTCTAACGTGCTATCATGAAAAATGGCGTAGGGCGGGATAGTTTGTTCGAGTGCTAATTCCATACGTTTACGACGCAAGGCTTCCCAAAGCATTTTATCATGGCCCTCAAATTCTATACGTGAAGAACGGCTATATTTTTTATTGGTTTTTTTCTGGGTTAAGATATCTTTGCGTAACTCAATAGCTTGTTCACCGCGTAGGAGGGGCCGGGCTTTTTCAGTGAGTTGTAAACCGCCATAACCTTCGACATCAACCGTAGCAAAACCCCTTGCAATCAGTTGTCGAAATATAGATTGCCATTGCTTGTTATTCAATTCTTGACCGATGCCAAAAGTACTGACGCGATCATGTTTAAACTTTTCTATGCGTTCATTGCTTTTACCGAGTAACACATCAATCAAATAATGAACACCAAAACGCTGGCCGGTTCGATAAATACAAGACAGGGCTTTTTGGGCGACATCTGTCGCATCCCACGTTGCTACCGGTTCTAAACAAGTATCACAATTTCCACAAGGATTGGACAAGTGTTCACCAAAATAGGCTAATAAGGCTTGACGACGGCAAGCCGTCATTTCACAATAGCCCAGCATAGACTCCAATTTATGGCGTACTATCCGTTTATGTTGTTCATTGGCCTCTGACTCATCTAGTAAATTGCGTAATTTGACCACATCTTGTAAGCCATAAGCCATCCACGCATTCGCGGGTAGGCCATCACGCCCGGCCCGGCCGGTTTCTTGATAATAGGCTTCCATACTTTTTGGCAAATCTAAATGAGCGACAAAACGGACATTGGGTTTATCAATACCCATACCAAAAGCGATAGTGGCGACGATAATCAAACCGTCTTCGCGTAAAAATCGCATTTGATGCTTTTTTCGTATTTCTTTGTCTAATCCCGCATGATACGGTAAGGCCGACCAACCTTGCCGGGTTAACCACGCGGCAATTTCATCCACTTTTTTCCGTGATAAACAGTAAACGATACCGGTATCGCCACGATGCTCGGCATTAAGAAAGGTCAAAAGTTGATCACGCGCTTTGTCTTTTTGCACGACGCGATAACGAATATTGGGGCGATCAAAACCGGCAATAAACACTTTCGCATTTTCCAAGCCTAAATGGGTTATGATATCTCGTTGTGTTGGGCCATCGGCCGTGGCCGTGAGTGCAATACGTGGAATAGTCGAAAAATGTTGATGTAAAATAGAGAGTTGTACATACTCTGGTCGAAAATCATGCCCCCATTGCGACACACAATGCGCCTCGTCTATGGCAAAAAGCGCGATTTGTGCTGTATTCAGAAATTCTAAAAAACGGGGTGTCATCACTCTTTCGGGGGCGACATAGAGTAAGTCTAATTCTCCTTGACGTAATTGCTGGGATACCACACGGGCACTTTCATAAGTTAAACTCGAATTGAGACAGGCGGCGCGGATGCCAAATTGTTGCAATGCACTCACTTGATCTTGCATTAAAGCAATTAAGGGCGAAATGACGATTGCAATGCCTGGACGAATGAGGGCGGGAATTTGATAGCACAACGATTTGCCACCGCCTGTTGGCATTAACACTAAGGCATTGCCATCCGCTAAAATGTGTTCAATGATATTTTTTTGTTCACCACGAAAGTGCTGATAGCCAAATATTTTTTCGAGTATATATTGGTGGGTCATTTTCGGTAGGCCATTTAAGTTTTTAATTTTTTTAGAATTATACGGAATGTACTGGGTAAAAATCTTATGATGAGTTTGATAAGAAAAACGATATCTATTAATTCCACGCAAAAACTGTATTTCACTTCGCGAAACTTTAGTGTGAAATCGTGAACCGAAGGGAAGCTACGCTAAATGTGGAATTGACTTTCAATCCTTTCTATTAAACCAATAACAAATTCGTTTATTTTATAATTAAGTTTCGCTTAACGACGTTTCAAAGTACTCTCTTTTAATTATCCGTTTTCCCTTTTCCGTTTTCAATGAATGTGTTCAATGTTCATTGATAACATAATGATAAACGGTGAAAAGGTGAATAGAGAATGGTTTATTAATAAATAGTGAAGAAAGTACAGCGACACTTTGGATAAACGAATAAACTCATTTCTTCAGCGGCCTTATTCGTTTATTAAAAGTCAATTTGTTGTGCTCATTATCAGTGATCACTAGGGTGAGGAAAAGGCACATTGATATTTGGTTTGATCTCAAATCATACTGACAACGATCCCACCACAATATCGCTCTATTGGTATATCAATGATTAATGATTAATGATTAATTATCAATATTCACATCCGTTCTCAAAACATTCAGATATAGTGGTGTTTAAGGCCAACTGATTATTGAACAAATTCAACTGGGGAAATGACCCAATATTATTTTAAAAAAAACAATAGGTTAATCCGTTAAAAGTGACGAATCAATATGAACCATTCCTAATGAATTAAAAATAAGCTTTGCAAGAGACTTTAATTGAAAAAGTGATTTGAACCGTTTTTGTTCATTTTTCATCTTTCATTCTTAATACGGCTATGTGATTCATTATTATAAATTAATGAACAACTGAATCATTGTCATAACGCCTGAACTCCTGTCATTTTTATTAAATAAATATGTTAAAAAATAAAATCGCTTATAAATTGAATTTTTATGTTATTTTGTTAAGTGTTGTGATGGCTTTACTGATGACTTCTGTGCAGTTATTTGTTTTTTATGAACAGGACATCAACCGTATTGACGAGCGTTTTCAAAAAATCCATGATAATTATCTGCAAACTATTACCTATCATTTCTTTGAGTCTAATGAAAAACAAATACAGAGCTTACTAGACAGTCTTTTAGTGATGGCGGATGTGCAATACCTTTCTATCACGATCCAAGATCGGCTGCTTGCCTCAAAAGGTACAATTGTTAATAATAAGCGCGTTATTGTCCGAGATTTTCCCCTATTTGATAATTCGAGTTCTGCCCCAAAAAACCGTGTTGGAACACTGCGTCTCGTTTTGAGCATTGAGCCTGTTTATAAACGCTTACTTGAGAAAACGGTTGTGAGTTTGACTACCAATGTGGTTAGTATTTTGTTACTAGCTCTGTTCAGTTTATGGATTTTTCATTCAATTGTCATTCGCCATCTCAAGAAAATCGCGGATTATGCAGAACTAATCGATTTTGAACATTCAGATACGGTAGTGACTTTGGAACGTCCACATAAGGATGTTGCTAGTGCTGACGAATTAGAACGCATTGTTAATTTGATTAATCGTCTACATCAATCCTACAAAAGCTTATGTTATCGTGAACAGGCTACCCAGGATTTGCTGAATAGTGCGCCGATAGGTTTGTGTTTATGGCAACTCAATGGTTCTATTGTGACTGTGAATCAGGCCTATGCACAAATGATGGGTCGTTCTGTGGAAAAGACGCTGAAACTGAATTATTGGAACGATATTATTGTAGAAGAAAATACGGGAACTTCACTCGCAGAATTACAAGTCTTGAAAGCGGGCGATTGTTATGGGCCTGTTGAACAAGAATATCGACATCAAGATGGCTATTATGTACCCGTCAAATTATCGGCTTTGATTATCGAAAAAGAAGGGGAATATCAAGTTTGGGCTTCTGTCGAGAACATCAGTAGACAAAAATGGGAGATAACGGGATTACGCCAAGCAAAACAAAAGGCAGAAGAAGCGAATCTGGCTAAAAGCCAGTTTTTTGCTAATATGAGCCACGAATTGCGTACACCGATGAATACCATTGTCGGTTATACCGAGATGCTCGAAGAAGAAATTAAAGAGTGTGAACGAGCGTCTTTGTTGCAAGATGTTAAAAATGTCCATGCCGCTGCAAAACATTTGTTGGGTTTAATTGATGGGATTCTTGATATTTCTAAAATCGAAGCGGGCAAAATGCAGTTATATTCAGAACGCTTTGATTTGAAAGGCATGATTCAAAATACGTTGACTACGATTCAGCCTTTGATCGAGAATAAAGCGAATACCTTACATTTATTATGTGATAAAAACTTAGGTGAAGTCTACACCGATTTTACTAAAATGAGGCAAATTCTATTCAACTTACTCAGTAATGCCTCTAAATTCACGGAACAAGGAATAATTAGGCTAGAGGTGAGGCGCGAAACAAAAAAAGAGGGCGATTGGATTACATTTCGTATCACTGATGAAGGCATTGGTATGACGACAGAACAACAAGCCAATCTCTTTCAAGTTTTTACCCAAGCCGATGCGCCTACCAGCCGCAAGTATGGGGGCAGTGGTTTAGGATTAGCGATTACAAAATATTTTACGCAGATGCTCGGTGGCACCATCAATGTCGAAAGTGAATTTGGCAAAGGTAGCCATTTTATCGTGCATCTACCCACCCATCTTGTCGTCAAGAATCTTATTTGTAAGGATGATATTTCTGTTAGGCTTCCAGACTTTACGACAGAAAGTGGCGTACTTTTGGTTATTGATGATGATGAGGCTGTGCGTGAATTGTTAGATATTTATTTGAGTAAAGTGGGATACCAAGTTGTGGGGGCTGCAAGTGGCGCTGAAGGTTTGGAATTGGCAAAAAAAATACAGCCTGATGCCATTACCTTAGATGTGATGATGCCAGGCATGGATGGGTGGGAAGTGTTATCTGAATTAAAGGCGGATCCCAAGTTAGCACATATTCCCGTTATTATGTTGACCATGACGGAAGATAAAGAAATCGGTTATTCTTTAGGGGCAGCCGAATACCTGACTAAACCCATTACGCGCTCTCAATTAATTAAAGTATTGCGTAAGTATCGCACCAATAAGGCGTCTTGTGTTGTGATGGTTGTAGAAGATGATACGGTTACTCGTGAAATGATGGTTCGCATGCTCCATAAGGTGGGTTGGCAAGTCATTGAAGCGGAAAACGGTGATCTGGCTATGCAATGCTTGCAAAAACATCAACCCGATCTCATTCTGCTCGATCTGATGATGCCAGAAATGGATGGATTTGAATTTATTATCCAATTGCGACAAAATAAATCTTATTCTTCAATCCCAGTGGTGGTGTTAACCGCTAAAGATATTTCCGTTGAAGATCGTATTTGGCTCAACAATCGTGTCGATACGGTTTTTCAAAAAGGGGCTTATACTCGCGATGAATTACTGGTTGAACTTCGGCAATTGCTAGTGGGTACTGTATCTCATTCTTATATTGAACAATAATCATGAGTAAAAAGAGTCGAAATATTGAAAGTCAACGTTGGCTCAAAGAACATCTGTCTGATGTCTATGTCAAACAGGCCGTTCAATCGGGTTATCGTTCACGGGCTGTCTATAAACTGGCACAAATAGATGCCCGTGATCGCTTGTTTCATCCAGGCATGACCGTTGTTGATTTAGGAGCAGCCCCTGGCGGTTGGTCACAATGGCTAAAACAACGTTTACCCAACCAAGTGCGGGTGTTTGCCTTGGATATTTTGTATATGGAACCCTTACCGGAAGTCACTTTTATTCAGGGGGATTTTCGAGAGCAAGTGGTACTGGACAACTTGCTAAATCAATTGGGAAAATACCCCGTTGATCTTGTTATGTCTGATATGGCCCCCAATATAAGTGGCTTAAAGGCGATTGATCAACCTCGTGCTATGTTATTAGCTGAATTAGCGAGAGATTTTGCTTATGAGGTACTGACTAGTGGAGGACATTTACTGACTAAAGTCTTTCAAGGGGAAGGTTTTGATGCTTATATTAAGGCATTAAGGCCTTATTTTAAAAAGGTTGTGATTCGCAAACCGGAAGCATCACGCTCTCGATCATCCGAAGTTTATGTGCTTGCGAAAGACTATGTTGTCAAATAAGCGTATTTTATTAATTATCAATTATCAATTTCACATTTCACGCTTTTCGCGAAGCGAAATTTTCGCATGAACCTGTGCTACGCTAAATACCGTTTTTGTTTGCCTCAACTTTTGCTTGGAAGCTGTGCTACGCTAAATTTATGACATCAGTTCTCAAAACATTGATATTCTTTATATCTTTTAATGTCGGCTATGCCAACAAATTGTTCTTTCAAACGATATGTTCAACTATAAATAAATTACCCTGATACACGATTGTCCTTGTAGGATCAAATCCCTTATGGTTGTTTCCTTAAAAAAATAGAATCGAACGACAAGGATTGTATATAAAGGAAAAAGATTGGGGTAAACTTTTGGTTTAATCCTTTCATATACAATCCTTCTCGTTAGACAACCCATTCTAAATCAACTTGATTCTACAAGATACACATAACGACAAAGAGGCACACCTTCGTGAATGATATTGCCAAAAATCTCTTAGTATGGGTCGTCATAGCCCTTGTTTTAATGATGGTATTCAATAATTTTGGACCCAAAAAACCCACTTCCCTGTCGATAGAGTATTCGCAATTTATTAGCGATGTTAAACAGGGGCGAGTGCAAAAGGTGGAAATTGAAGGTCGCACCATTCGTGGGATCACACAAAATGGTGAACATTTCGTCACTTATAATCCAGGTGATCCTGGATTGATGGGGGACTTACTTGATAATAACATCAAAATTAAAGCTGGCCCACCAGAACAACAATCACTGCTGGTGCAGATATTCATTTCCTGGTTTCCCATGCTGTTATTGTTTGGGATACTGATTTTCTTCATGCGCCAAATGCAAGGGGGCGGTGGGCGCGGTGCGCTCTCATTTGGCCGAAGTCGTGCCCGGTTGATTGAAGAAGATCAAATCAAAATAACTTTCTCTGATGTGGCCGGGGTTGATGAAGCCAAGGAAGAAGTGACTGAATTGGTTGATTTTTTACGCGATCCGGATAAATTCCAAAATTTGGGCGGTAAAATTCCACGCGGTGTGTTGATGGTAGGTTCCCCAGGCACGGGTAAAACCTTACTGGCAAAGGCCATTGCAGGTGAAGCAAAAGTGCCCTTTTTCACGATATCAGGCTCTGATTTCGTCGAAATGTTTGTTGGTGTCGGTGCATCACGAGTGCGCGATATGTTTGAGCAAGCGAAGAAACACGCGCCGTGCATTGTTTTCATTGATGAAATTGACGCAGTCGGTCGCCATCGGGGTGCTGGCTTAGGGGGAGGGCATGATGAAAGAGAACAAACGCTCAACCAACTGCTAGTGGAAATGGATGGTTTTGAAGGCAATGAAGGCGTGATTATCATTGCGGCTACTAACCGCCCTGATGTATTAGATCCCGCTTTACTGCGTCCGGGCCGTTTTGATCGTCAAGTGGTGGTGCCTTTGCCTGATATTCGGGGACGTGAGCAAATTCTCAAAGTACACATGCGGAAAGTCCCTATTGCTGATGATGTGAAACCCAGTTTGATTGCACGCGGTACACCTGGTTTTTCTGGAGCCGATTTGGCTAACCTTGTCAATGAAGCCGCCTTGTGGGCTGCCCGCGTTAACAAGCGTTTGGTAGAGATGGAAGAATTTGAAAAAGCCAAGGACAAAATTATGATGGGTGCCGAGCGTAAGTCTATGGTGATGAGCGAAGAAGAGAAAAAGCTTACGGCTTATCATGAAGCGGGACACGCTATTGTTGGGCGTTTGGTGCCAGATCATGATCCGGTGTATAAAGTCACGATTATTCCAAGAGGTCGTGCTTTAGGGTTAACGATGTTTTTGCCAGAAGCTGATAGGTTGAGCTACAGTAAGCAAACCTTGGAAAGTAAAATTTCCACGCTGTTTGGTGGTCGAATTGCTGAAGAACTGATTTTTGGTGCTGAGTCTGTCACGACTGGTGCAAGCCAAGATATTAAACAGGCGACAGAGATTGCACGTAATATGGTTACGAAATGGGGTTTGTCGGAACGTTTGGGGCCGCTGACTTATAGTGAAGACGACAGCGAGGTGTTTTTAGGCCATAGTGTCACTCAGCACAAAATGCTGTCCGATGAAACGGCACATGTCATTGATGAAGAAATTCGTTCTGTTATTGAACGCAATTACGTTCGTGCTGATGGCTTGCTCAAAGAACATTTGAATATTTTGCATTTGATGGCAGAATCTTTGATGAAATACGAAACCCTCGAAAGTGAGCAAATTGCTGATGTCATGGCTGGAAAAGCGCCTAGACCACCGAAAGATTGGAACGACAACAATAACGATAGCAATCTTTCTAAAAAGAAGCCCAACGACACAACGGTACAAACTCTCAAACCGAAGATTGGTGATCCTGCTAGTTCCCACTGATAAATTTTCAAAAAAAACCTTTTCAAAAGGGCTTAAACAACCCAGAAGGGGGCTTGAATGCGAATAGAGGTGGAGGGAAACGAACCGGGGAAAAAGATCGAACCTACCCCCAGAAGGGGGTTGAATGTGAATAGTCCCAGATTGAAGATGGGGAAAAAATATAGAAATTATGCACCCTGAAAATCTTGAAGCATTCCCTCAAGTGATGGGTATTCTCAATGTCACCCCCGATTCGTTTTCGGACGGGGGTTATTTTTTTTCTATGCCTTCAGCCTTAAATCAAGCTGGCCTAATGATTGAAGAAGGGGCCAAGATTATCGACATTGGGGGAGAATCCACTCGTCCAGGTGCTGAGTCGGTGTCAGTACAAGAGGAACTTGATCGCGTTATCCCAGTCGTGGAACAAATCCGCGCTAGGTGGCCTATTTTAATTTCGGTTGATACCAGTAAAGCAGAAGTCATGCGTGAGGCGATCACAGCCGGAGCCGATATGATTAATGATGTGATGGCTTTACGTGCTAAAGGTAGTTTAGCTGCTATTAGCGCTTCCGAGCGGGTGCAGGTTTGCCTCATGCATATACAAGGTGAACCACGCACCATGCAACACAATCCACATTATGATGATGTTGTGAATGACCTTAAAACTTTTTTTTTAGAACGGCTCAAAGTGTGTTTAGATGCGGGTATTGCTTCAAATCGTCTCTTGATCGATCCGGGTTTTGGCTTTGGTAAAACGGTGGAACATAATTTACGTTTAATGAAGCAATTAGAAGTGTTCACTGAATTGGGTTACCCTGTGTTGGTCGGAGTATCCCGTAAATCATTGATCGGTATGATATTAAACAAACCTGTGACTGAACGTTTGTATGGCAGTTTAGCCTTAGCTGTTTTAGCCGTGAGTAAAGGAGTTAGGATCATTCGTACTCACGATGTTGCCGCGACAGTTGATGCCCTGAAAATGACTCATGCTGTTTTGCAATAGGCCGTAGAGACGCGATGCTTCGCGTCTCTAATGTTTCGCGTCTCTAATGCTTCGCGTCTTTATTGAGGCATCGAATTGAGACGCGAGGCATCGCGTCTCTACAAAACAATTGAAATACAATCCTGTAGATAGGTAGTACAAACTTCTTTTTATGAATCAAAAGCGTAAATACTTCGGAACAGATGGCATACGGGGTACGGTGGGTACGCCACCGATTACACCCGAATTTGTATTGAAACTAGGTTGGGCTGCCGGCCGGGTTTTGAAAAATGGTTCCAATAAAAACAAAGTGTTGATAGGCAAAGATACTCGTATTTCTGGCTATATGTTTGAGTCGGCCTTACAAGCTGGTTTATCTGCTGCGGGTATGGACATTTGTTTGCTTGGCCCTATGCCAACACCGGCGATTGCTTACCTAACACGGACTTTTCATGCCGTTGCCGGCATTGTCATCAGTGCTTCACATAATCCTTTTCAAGACAATGGTATTAAATTTTTTTCTGGCAATGGAATGAAATTACCTGATGATGTCGAACTGGCTATTGAAGCAGAAATGGAAAAACCGATGCAGACTGTCGCCCCTGATAAATTAGGTAAAGCACAGCGTATCGACGATGCGGCAGGCCGCTACATTGAATTTTGTAAAAGTACGATTCCTTACGATATTACCCTTAAAGGGTTGAAGTGCGTTGTTGATTGCGCTCACGGTGCAACTTACCACGTTGCTCCGAGTGTCTTTCGCGAATTGGGTGCAAGTGTTGAAACGATTGGTACCCAACCCAATGGACTCAACATCAATGCAGGCTATGGTGCAACCCAACCCCAAGCACTGCAAACAGCAGTTTCATATCAAAATGCCGATATAGGTATTGCTTTAGATGGCGACGGGGATCGGGTTTTGATGGTGGATGCTTTGGGTGAAATAATTGATGGTGATGAATTGTTATTCATTATTGCTCAAGCTCGTCATAAGGCAGGCACATTACAAGGTAGCGTAGTCGGTACCGTGATGAGCAATTTAGGATTAGAACAAGGGCTTGAAAAAAAAGGGATTTCATTTACAAGAGCCGCGGTAGGTGATCGCTATGTTTTAGAAATGATGCAACAAAACGGTAGTAATTTGGGGGGAGAATCCTCTGGACATATTATTTGCTTAGATCGCACGACCACTGGCGATGGTATTATTACGGCATTACAAGTGTTAGCTGCTAGTGTGCAAACCGGTTTACCTTTGCATATTTTAAAAACGGGTATGCAAAAATGTCCACAGCGGATGATTAACGTAACTATTAAGCCAGATTTAGAAATGACTTCTCTACCATCGGTGCAAGCTGCTGTGCGTGAAGCTGAACAAGAACTGAGTGATCAAGGACGAGTATTATTGCGCCCTTCTGGTACAGAGCCATTAATAAGAGTAATGGTTGAAGGGCTTGATGGGCAAAAAGTTGAAAGACTTGCTCAGCATTTGGCAGAAGTCGTTAGATCAGAAGCAAATCGTCAATCCTAATTCTGGGCAACCACAAGGGATTGCCTCTACCGACGTTTCTGTCTGGGCAATCCATTGTGGTTGCCCTTTTGAAAATTTTAAGTCGGAAACGGATTATGAGAATCTTATGGATTGAAAACTTTGGTGAAGCACGTCACTCTGAAAGTGACGTTTTAGCCCTCTTCAAAGCGTTGTTATGATTAAAAAAGTATTTTATAATCAATTGGTTTATCGCCACTCAGATTGTATGAGCGGGGTACTCGATAACAACAAAAATGTCGTTTTGAAATATAGCCTTTGCTTAAACGATTAAAACAGGTTACTTTTTTATTTGTTTCGGTGCGTGCATTTGATATGGCTGTGAGTAATTTACCAAAGTCTTCGCCGTGAAAATCACCTTCTGAATCCGCGAATACTTCACTATAGCCTTTATCTACACCTATCACTTCTGTTAAAACCCTTGCCTATTTCCCCTTGTGCATTTTTTTTATTTTGACACAATAAATCTGTCGTACTCATCACCTGTTGCAATCGCATGAGTTTGTTCGATGCTATAACTATTCTCATGGTTGTTGAATTGCTCAACATAAAACTCTTGCGTCAGTTCAGGTTTGTCACGGATATCAACTTTCCAGAGTAAGTGTATTAAACCCAGTATCACACCCATGGCTAAAAAAGAGATGTTTTTGTCAACTGTCGGTGGATACATGCGCCTAAATCCCACGCCTTCGTAAGAATTATACACCCGTATAATAAATTCATTTTCCAGGTCAATTTTCTCAACACGATACACCCCCCAGCCCAAAATATTGATAACCGCTACCATGCCATGCAACCAATCTGCTTTGGTATCGCACATCGGTACGACTATTTCATACCATTCTGAGCTACTCATTATTCTACCAAAGGTATTAAAGGCACAAATATGGCCTGCCTGAATAAACATTTCTTTGCTATCTTCTTCAGGAATCCCCGCTTCGCGCAGGGCAAAGTAGGTTTCGTAGGAAATTCGATTGTAGTAATCAGCAAAGTGATTAGTCAGCAGTGCGCCAAAAGCTTCGATCAAACAGGTTTCTTCTGGCCCACATTTTCCATATAATTGTACGTCTTTTAATGCCGTTTTGATTTTGTCATCGTCAACACGGGTGTTAAAATTTTGACAACCCTCAAAAGCAAAACGCGCTGGGATGGCCGTTTGTAATTCAAATTCGCGGGTTAAGTAATTTTCAACATTGATCGGCTCATCAAGCACCGTAAATCTATCCGTGTTAGCCCCCTCAATTTGACATGCCGTTTCGATAACTTTTTTTTCTAACACGCCTTGAAGATAACCACTTGTAAAATAACACCCTTTTTGCGGTTTACCGTGTACGCAAATCGCTTCACCATAATGCGAACGAGGCGTTTCCCAAGTGTTATCATCAACTTGATGGAGGAAACCAAAACCACAGTAGGCAAATTCATGCCGTAAATCACGTTCACTATAACCCCGTTGTTTTAAAAGGTGAACTAAGGCAGTTATAGCATCCGTTAATAAACGTTCTGGATTGTGGGCACCTAAGCCTTGCGTCATCAACACTGTCATTTGTAAGTAAGCATTGTAATGATTACAGTGAAAAACGCGACTTAATCCCCCAATGAGATTGTGTCCATCTGTGGTAATGATTTCAGGGTGCATATCCTCTGATGCACTCATGCAGGTTCCTCCTGTATTTTGGATTTCATTTTTAGAAATCCCTTGATTTTATTGAACAAACCATTGCTCTCAGCTTGTAATGATGACGAGCGGCGGCGAATATCAACAACTCGACTGACTTGCAATTGTTCTTGCGTGACAACAATGGCGCGGATTTCATCAGTCATCTCAGCATTGAAATGCTGATCAAGAATCTCTTGTAAAGCAATCAGTTGAGCATCGTTTAACTCAACACGATCGCTCTTAAAATTGACATAGCCGTTGGTTTTTAAAGCAAATAAGATGCCCAGTTTGCTGGCTATCAGAGGATTGTCAATTTCTATGAGCCCCTTGCTTTTTCGATGGGTATTCAGAGCATAAAACAATGCCCCAGTGTTGATAGTATAGATATTTTCAATCATAGTGTTTGTACTCCAAATAAATACCCCCCATTTTAAAATGGCTCTATTACCCACAAGTCGCGTCACTAAAAATGAACACTAAAAAACAACTTGTCAGTAGATAAGTTTTTCAAAGAGGGTTTTTTTACGGTTCTGTGTTTTTGTAGGGTGGGCAAGCGGATGACACTTTTTAAGTGATTTCCTCATACCCCACCCACTTGCCCACCATGCCCTTCACTCTATTAGATAGAGGGGAAAATATTTTTTCCCCTTACCCCTGTTTCGCTTTACGGCACAATCGCCATTTGTATCAATTGCGTGAATCATTTACTTATGTAAAGCGACTCAATAAAGTTTAGTTAATGAAGACTTATGACTATTTTTTTAGTTTAATACTTATTAGCAAGAAAGCCAATAATTAAACTAATATTAGAATATTAGTCTTTTATTATTTAGTCAGATTTGATAGAGGCCGTTTTAAGTTCACTTCAATCGAAAAGAAAAAAATAAAAAAACTAATTGATAAATTCCAATTTTCGCATTATTCAATGACTCAAAAAATATGCAAGCACTTTGGCTAGAAAATAACCAATTAAGTTATCGAAATAATCTCCCTATTCCACAACCGCTTCCTGGTGAAGCCTTAGTACGTGTTCGCTTAGCTGGGATTTGTGCAACCGATTTGGAATTAATAAAAGGATATTATCCTTATACAGGCGTTTTAGGCCATGAATTTGTAGGGGAAATCGTGCAAGCTCAAGACGCGCCAGAGCGTCTTGGGAGAAATCAATGCCACTTGTGGCGCATGTGACAGATGTTTGGCAGGGCAACCTACGCATTGTGAACAGCGCACCGTATTAGGTATTCTCAATCGGGACGGTGCTTTTGCTGAATATCTACGTTTACCCTTAAAAAATCTTCTCCCAGTGCCCGCCTCTATTTTAGATGAGATGGCCGTTTTCACAGAACCTTTAGCGGCCGCTTTAGAAATTGAAGAACAACTCGCCATCCATCCAAGCGATCACGTTTTAATCGTAGGCGCAGGGCGCTTAGGGCAATTGATTGCACAAACGATCGTGTTGACGGGATGCCATCTGCAAGTTGTTGCTCGTCACGATAAACAACGGCAATTACTCGCCACACGTCAAATTGCTTGGCTTGATGAAAATACAATACCGATGCGTACTTTTGATATTGTCATTGAAGCGACAGGAACAAGTGGCGGTTTTACACAGGCGCGTCAAGCGGTGCGACCGCGTGGTACGATAATATTAAAAAGCACTTATGAAGGCCTCATGTCTGTCAATTTTGCGAGCCTTGTTGTCGATGAAATCACATTAATGGGATCACGTTGCGGCCCCTTTGCCCCCGCTTTGCGCCTACTTGAAAATCGCTTTATCGACCCCACTTCGCTGATTGAGGCTGGTTTTCCCCTCAAAAAAGGATTACAAGCCTTTGAGTATGCAACACAACCTGGAAGACTCAAGATATTATTGCATCTCAACCAGGGCAAATAGTTTTAAAGCTTAAGTTGTTTCGCTGCAAATAACTTAAACCTTGAATAGTGAATCACAATAAAACGATTTTCCACATTTTTTGCGTGGAAACAAATTTCAACACTTAATTCAGGAGATTTGAAACGATGGGTTGGTTTAGCTCTAACAAAACACCGGATTCCTCAGATACTTTTAGCAAGCAAGAAGCTTTTTTAGGCATTGCGCTCGCAACCTCAGCTGCAGATGGCAATATTGATGAGTCAGAAGCCAAGGGCATTTTCGCTTACTTACTGCAAATGAAAATGTTTGACAGCTACACAGAAAAACAAATGTCTGATATCTTCAACAAATTGGTGACTGTGCTACAGAATGAAGGTATCGGTGGCTTAGTCGCCATTGCGAAAAGTAGCCTACCTGAAGAATTGCGGGAAACCGCTTTTGCTTGCGCCGTTGACATTGCCATGGCCGATGGCGTTATTACAGATGAAGAAAAAGCCTTGTTGGAAGAACTTCAACAAGTTTTAGAAGTGTCTGACGAGGTTGGGGGTAAGATTGTCGAAGTGATGGAAATAAAGAATCGAGGCTAGTAGAGACGCACTGCCTGCGTCTCCACGGCAGTGAGAGACGCAAATTGCAAATCGACACTGTGCAAATTGCAAGATTCAAATCAAATCTTGTCCCAAAAACAAAAATTCACGCAAAAACTTTTGCGTGTAAATAGTTAATTTAAATATGCCCTATTGTGTTAGCAATAGGGCTATTTTTTTGTCCGCCAAAAAAAAACCTCTCTATAAAATAGAGAGGCCAAAAACATAAGGAGGAATATACTGCTTATTAAATAAGCAATATATATACCAAATTTTAGTTGTCGGGTGGGCAACGTGGTTGCCCACCATTTTATCAGTTATCTGTTATGCTCATCCTACAAACCAATGCTGTATCAAGGCTTCGTCAAAGTCATTTGCAAATTATTGATGTCATAATAAAATGAAATGACGATATTTTGTTTAAACCTAATAATAAACAATAGCTTATAAATGATGAGTTTTGTTATGCCAAAATGTGAACTAAAAACCTTTAGTATTCAGCTTATGAGTCTCGACTTTCAGTCGCCCTGATGCAGATATTAAAAATAAATTCTTTACGAAAGTTGGAGCGATACAAAACTTTCGCATAGAATAGGCTTTAAAAACACGTTGCCCACCCTACAACTATAAGGATTTATTAGTATATGAAAAAACCCTTTATCGCTATTACACAAGGTGATCCGGCGGGCATCGGCCCTGAAATTGTCGTTAAATCGCTTTCTAATCCCAAAGTGTATCAAGTCTCTCAACCTTTGGTGATTGGAGATAAAAATGTTATTGCTAACGCATTAAGTTTATGTCACAAAACCGCCCAGATTCATATTGTTGAAAAACCACAAGACGGGAAATATGAACTCGGCACCCTTGATTTAATTGATCTCCAAAATATTGATCTATCCCAGTTGCAAATGGGCACCGTCCAAGCGATGTGTGGACAAGCCGCTTATGATTATATTGAAAAAGCAGTCAAATTAGCGATGGCAGGAGAAGTTCAAGCACTGGCCACTACCCCTATTAATAAAGAATCACTCCGCGCAGCCCAGATTGAACAAATTGGTCATACTGAAATCTTAGCCGAATTAAGCCAAACCCGCGATCCACTCACCATGTTTGAAGTACAGGGCATGCGAATCTTTTTTTTATCACGTCATGTTTCGCTACGGCAAGCCTGCTCACTCGTCACCAAAGAACGTGTTTTGGAATATATCATTCGCTGCACACAAGCCCTCAAAAAATTAGGTATAACAAAAGGCACTATGGCCGTCGCCGGCCTCAATCCGCATAGCGGTGAACATGGATTATTTGGCGAAGAAGAAGTGAATCAAGTTGATCCTGCCGTGAAAGAGGCCCAAGCGCAAGGCTATAACGTTGTCGGCCCCATCGGAGCCGACTCAGTATTTCATCAAACGTTACATGGAAAATATAATGCGGTTTTATCGCTCTACCACGATCAAGGGCATATTGCGGCCAAAACCCTAGATTTTGAAAAAACGATATCGATAACCAATGGCCTCCCCTTTTTAAGAACATCAGTGGATCACGGCACCGCTTTTGATATTGCCGGAAAAGGTATTGCCAGTGAATCAGGTATGACAGAAGCCATACTATTAGCCGCCAAATATACTGATAAGTACAACGGATAAACTCAGCGAAACTTCGTTACTTAGCGAAGCTTCACATCGTTTGACGGACTAAACGGATTTTGTCTAAGTCTACGTTCCAACTTTAGTTTGCCATTCAAACTAAAATAACCAAGGGCCCAACAACCCCAAAGGCGTTTTCAGGCTAATGTTTTTGCGCGCAAAAACATTAGCCTGAAAATGTGAATAGTCTTAGGCTCCACCTCTCATCGTTATACTTGGCACCATCTGCAATACCAACGTAATCAGCTTGCGGATACGACTCAATTCCCAATGCCCGTTTTTTGCGTTTTGCAAGTTTCTCATTCATAAGGCATCACAGTCAAAATGCGATTTTCTATTATTCAACGTATCTTGGGACAACTCCTCATCTCATTTAGCCTGACTTTATTGCCTCCTATAGGGGTGTCATTATGGTATCAAGATGATGACTTCATCATTTTTATCACTGTCTTTTTGATGATCTTTATCATTGGCGTGCTGTGCTGGTTTCCCGCAAGACAAGCTAAACAAGAACTATTATTACACGACGGTTTTATTATTACAGCCGGCTTTTGGATTCTCCTCAGTTTGCTCAGCGCCTTACCCTTTTTATTTAGTCCCCATTTAGATATGGCTCAATCCGTGTTTGAAGCGGTGTCAGGATTTACCACGACCGGAGCGACGGTGATAAGTGGCCTAGATGAGTTACCAAAATCTATTTTATATTATCGCCAACAATTACAATGGTTTGGCGGATTAGGTATAATAATCTTTGTAATAGCGGTGTTGCCGATATTAGGCATTGGTGGTATGCAGCTCTATCGTGCTGAAACCCCTGGTCCCATGCACGATGATAAGTTAACACCACGCCTCAGATATACCGCCGAATATTTATTGTATGTTTACGTCAGTTTGACGGCAGCTTGTGCTTTAGCTTATCGGTGGGCGGGTATGAATTGGTTTGATGCCGTATGTCATAGCTTTTCGACACTTTCAACCGGTGGGTTTTCTACTCATGATGCCAGTTTGGCTTATTTTGACAGTCCAGTGATAGAAATTATCGCTATGGTTTTTATGGTACTCGGTAGCCTAAATTTTGCCTTACATTTTATGGCATGGACACAGTGGAATATGCGCCGCTATTGGGATGATATTCAAAGCAAAATTTTTTTATTGATTGTCTTGTTTTTAACAACTATTTGCTTTGTGGTATTAATGTTAAAAGGAGTCTATACCGATTTTTGGACCGCATTACGCTATAGTAGTTTTCAACTCATTTCGATGATCAGCACGACCGGATTTTTAACCGCTGATTTTAGCCAGTGGCCTTCGATTTTACCGATTTTGATTTTGAGCAGTGGTTTTATTGGTGGTTGTGTGGGTTCAACCGCGGGTGGATTTCGCGTCATTCGACTTATCTTACTTTACAAGCAAGCTATGCGAGGTGTTATGCGCTTGATTCATCCTCATGCCTTTCTCGTGATTAAGATTGGTCACAGACGAGTATCAGATGACATTGTTCAAGCGGTGGGGGAATTTAGCGTATTATATATGGCAAGTTACCTATTTCTGTCCTTGCTTTTTATGGCAACTGATGTTGATATGATTACAGCGTTTTCAGCAGTAGCGGCTTGTTTTAATATGGTTGGCCCCGGTTTAGGTGAGGTTGCTGTCACTTATGGTAGCATCAGCGATATCGGCCTTATTATTCTGAGTTTTGCTATGTTATTGGGCCGTTTGGAAATTTATACCTTACTCGTGTTATTGACACCAGCATTTTGGCGAAAATAAGACTGAGTATTGATTGACTCCCTCTAAATAATCATTCATAAGTCATTTTTTTTATAGGAATGAGGAACCGAAAATTAACAACGTTAATGGTTCATTAAAAAATAGAGAATACGGAATAGGGCGTTATTATCTTAAAATGATTTGATTTTTTCTGATTATAACGGATTTTGGGGAGGCACGTATTTCAATGCATGAGGTATGGTTTGAGTATTTTTGAAAGAGTCATTTTGTGTCAATACGTTATTTTATTTAGGGTT
>Ga0316201_10000188_pt1 | contig 30130 bp, 23 predicted proteins | sample CS6wburrow_MG_FD_204516 | JGI IMG/M metagenome (GOLD analysis project Ga0316201, IMG submission 204516) | Coastal sediment microbial communities from Delaware Bay, Delaware, United States - CS-6 worm burrow | ecosystem: Environmental > Aquatic > Marine > Coastal > Sediment | place: USA...
TGTCTCCGACTTTGGCACCACTTCGCAATAATGCTTTACCCGTTTCAACAAATGCCGTGAGATGCACTGTCGCCACGACCTGGTTACCGCTGGTCGTATCGCCGCCGATGAGCGCGACATCAAATTCACTGGCTGCGGCAAACAGACCCTCGGAAAATGCGGCGATCCATTCAGTGTCCTTCGGCGGCAGCGTGAGCGCCAGCGTCATATAGGCGGGCTCTGCGCCCATCGCCGCGACGTCAGAGAGATTCACGGCCACAGCGCGATAACCGATGTCAGCGGCAGCTGTTGCAGAGGGGAAATGTACGCCCTCGACCAGCGTATCGATTACCTGCACCTGGTCGCGCCCGTGCTCTGGCCGCAGGACAGCGCCGTCGTCGCCAATGCCAACCGCGATACCCGACGCACTAATCGGGCGATCGAAAAAACGGCGTATCAGTTCGAACTCATCCACCGAGGTTCGCTTGTACCTCTACTTCACGCAGCGTTTGCGCCGCAGCATCGAGGCAGGCATTGATGTATTTGTGCCCGTCGAGTGCGCCAAAGCGCCTGGCCAGATTGACACCTTCGTTGATAACGACTTTGTAAGGGATATCGATCCGCGTTTGCAGCTCATAGATGCCTATCAAGAGAATGCCAAACTCAACGGGATCGAGTTGGTCGAGCGGTCGGTCGATCAGGGTGTCGATGGTTTTCTCGAGTTCGTCTTGCGACTTGCAGATTGCCTCCAGTTCTTCATCGAAATACGCCTGGTCAACGCGCTCGTAGGCAACCTGATCGCGAAACTGCGACAACAGCTCCGAGCGGGAATGATCGGTGAGCTGTTTTTGATACAGCGCCTGCAATAGCAACTCGCGTGCGCGCGTCCTCGCGCCCGTTCCTTTTGAACTGGCTTGAGTCACGATTTCAAGATTCAGTCGATGAGACGAAGCAGGTTGACCATCTCGATAACGGCAAGCGTGGCTTCTTCACCCTTGTTACCCGCCTTCGTTCCGGCACGCTCTATCGCCTGCTCGATGGTATCGACCGTTAGGACGCCGTTGCCGATCGGAATGCCGTGCTTCTGTACAGCGGCCGTTATGCCCTTGACGCATTCGCCGGCAACGAAGTCGAAGTGCGGCGTGGCGCCGCGAATGACGGCTCCCAGCGCAATAATGCCGTCGATACGCCTGGTCGCCGCGACCTTGTCCAGGGCCAGCGGCATTTCGTACGCCCCTGGCACCCGCACGATTTCGATATCGGCATCAGACGCGCCATGCTGCCGAAGACAGCGCAACGCGCCTTTGATCAGGGAATCAACGATAAATTCGTTAAATCGGGAAGCGACGATTGCGAAACGCCCGTCGCGGACGATCAGGTCGCCCTCTGTGGTCTTGATCTTATCCATGGTTTGGCGCTGTTCTCAGACGTACTCAGTGATTTCGAGGTCGAAACCGGAGATCGCGTACATGTGTTTAGGCGCCGATAATACACGGATTTTGCTGAGCCCGAGGTCGCGGAGGATTTGCGCACCGACACCGTAGGTGCGTAGCACCATGTCGCCGCTGCGATGCTCCTCCAGCTCGTTCCTTTGTTCTCCCAGGGTCTCGACAGAGTCCATAAATTCGCGCGATGACTCCTGGTCGCGCAGCAACACGATAACGCCTGCCTCTTCTTTTGAAATCCGCTCGATCGCGCTGTTCAGCGGCCAGCCGAGCGAGTCACTCTTTACGCCAATAACGTCGCCGAGCGTGTCCTGCAGGTGCACGCGAACCAGCGGTGCATCGACAGCGCTGAGATCGCCTTTGACGAGGGCTACGTGTACGGACCGATTAATGTGGTCATCGAAGCAATACATTGTGAAGTCGCCAAAATTCGTCTGAATGAGCTGTTCGGCGATTCGCTCTACGTTGCGCTCTTTCTCGAGTCGATATCGAATCAGGTCCGCGATGGTGCCGATACGAATGCCGTGCTTCTTAGCGAATCTCTCGAGGTCCGGACGGCGAGCCATCGAGCCATCCTCGTTGAGAATCTCGACAATTGCGGCCGCCGGCTCCAGGCCCGCGAGCCGGGCAAGATCGCAGCCGGCCTCCGTGTGTCCGGCGCGAGTGAGAACCCCACCGGGCTGTGCCATCACGGGGAAGATATGTCCCGGTTGCCGCAAGTGCTCCGGCTTTGCGCCGGGTGCGACGGCGGCCTGGATCGTCTTCGCGCGATCCGATGCCGAAATGCCGGTCGTAATGCCCTCGGCTGCCTCGATCGAAATCGTGAAATTGGTGGCGTGATGCTCGTCGGTATCGCTGACCATCAGTGGCAGGCGCAGCTGCTTGCAGCGCTCGCGACCCAGTGTCAGGCAGATGAGACCGCGTCCATGGGTCGCCATGTAGTTGACGTCCTCGGCGCGAATCTTCTCGGCGGCCATGATGAGATCACCCTCATTCTCGCGATTCTCGTCGTCAACCATGATGACCATTTTGCCCGCCGCCATGTCGGCAATGATGTCTTCGATGTTGCTGAAGACAGAGGCATGCACACTGGGGTGCACCGTCGTGTTGTCAGGCATAACCATGCGCCTTTAGTAAGTCCATTGAGATGCCGCTGCCGTCCGGATTCAGCAGGCGCTCGGTGTAGCGCGCCAGCAGATCAACCTCGATATTGACGACAGTACCGACCGTGTACCCATCGATGATGGTGACCTCAGCCGTATGCGGGATGATATTGACGTCAAAGCTGCCTGGCGATACGTCGTTGATGGTAAGGCTAACCCCATCCATGCACACCGAGCCCTTTTTCGCCACGTAGCGCGCGTATTCCTTGGGAATGTCGACGACAAGGCGTATCGACCGGGCATCGGCGCTGCGCGATGTCACCGTGCCGGTGCAATCGACGTGACCGCTGACCAGGTGCCCACCCAGGCGCTCACCAAGGCTGATTGAGGGCTCGATATTCACGGCCGACCCAACCTTGAGCTTACCGAGCGCCGTTACGTTAAGCGTCTCGACGGACACATCCGTATCGAAGCCATCTTCGTGAAATGCCACGGCGGTCAGGCAAACGCCGTTGATAGCGATGCTCTCGCCCAATTCATAATCCGACCATGGCAGTCCGTTTGAACGGACCGTAAGGCGAACGTCCCCACCTCGCGGCTCGATGGCCCCGATGGTTCCTCTCGCTTTTATGATTCCGGTAAACATCAGTAGAGAACTCTGGCAGTTATGCGCGTGTCGTCGCCAAAGCGACGAACATCGCTGATTTCGAGCGACTTGCGATCCGCAAGCCTGAGCCAGGAAGGCGTCTGGAACATCGTCCTGGTTTCACTGCCCATTATGTGGGGTGCCTGATAAATCACAAGTTCGTCGACGAGTTTCTGCTCGAGCAGATGGCCCGTCAGACCCGGGCCCGCCTCGACCAGTACGTCATTGACACCGCGGCCGGCAAGTTCCGCAAGGACCCGTGACACATCGACTTTTGCGCCGGCATCGCCGAATGAGCGCACCTCGGCACCCGCGCGCTCAAGTGGCCCTGTATCCGGCTGCCCGACACAGCAGACCAGGGTTTCGCCCGACAAATCCAGCATCGCCGCCCGCACCGGCATGCGCAGGTCGCTGTCCAGAACAACCCGCAACGGCTGCAAGCCGCTGAACGTTGACGATGGCAGGCGGACATTCAGCGACGGATCGTCGGCGAGCACCGTGCCAATTCCCGTGAGGATTGCGCCGCTACGCGCGCGCAGGTGCTGCACATCCTCGCGCGCCTCTGCCCCGCTGATCCATTGGCTCTCGCCGGACTTCATCGCAATAGCGCCATCGATGCTTGCTGCAACCTTGACGCGAACCCGCGGCCAACCGCGCGTTATGCGTGCGATATAGCCTGCATTGAGCATTTCTGCCGGAGCTCGCATCAGCCCGACCTCCGTCTCAATGCCAGCGGCCTTCAGGGCAGCCAACCCGCGACCCGCAACTTCCGGAAACGGATCCTCAACGGCGGCGATCACCTGGGCGATCCCGGCATCGGCCAGTGCGTTTGCGCACGGCGGCGTCTTACCGTGGTGGGCGCAAGGCTCCAGCGTAACGTAAGCCGTGGCACCCCTCGCTTTGTCGCCAGCCGCTGCCAGCGCGTTTATTTCGGCATGGGCTTCGCCGGTGCGCTGGTGCCAGCCTTCGCCAACAACGGCCCCGTCATTGACGATCACACAGCCGACCATCGGATTCGGATGCGCAGAATATTGACCGCGGGAGGCAAGCTTGAGCGCGCGGGCCATGTGGCCGCAGTCTGCATCGGAGAACGCCGGCATGCTCAGCCCTTCTTCTTGCCCAGGAGTTCGGGCAGCAGCGACATCTGCTCACGGCTGGCAGCGGTCTCCGAAATCTTCTGCAGCCGCTTTATCTCGTCCTCGAATTCGGTGATGTCCTGAAAGCGTCGATACACCGAGGCAAAGCGTACGTATGCAACCTCATCGAGGGCGCGTAGCTCCTCCATGACAAGGTCACCGACCAGCCGCGAAGGTACCTCGCGCTCACCCATGGTGCGCAAGCGGTGAATGAGATGACCGATGGCCTGCTCCAGCTCGTCGCTCGGGACGGGACGCTTCTCGAGGGCGCGTACCATGCTGTTGCGCAGTTTGTTCTCATCGAACGGCTGTCGCGAATTATCACTCTTGATGAGGCGCGGCATAACCAGCTCAGCCGTCTCGAATGTTGTAAATCGTTCGTTGCAGGCGAGGCACTGCCGGCGCCGACGAATTTGCCGACCATCACCCGCGAGCCGCGAGTCAATGACCTTGGTTTCTTCGTTAGCGCAGAACGGACAGTGCATGCGGGTCCAGAATTTATCTGGAAGCAGTGATCAGGCGTATACCGGAAAACGTTGGCAGAGTTCCAGCACCTGCCCCTTAACGCGCTCGATGGTTGCTTCGTTATCGATATCGTCGAGTATATCGGCTATCCAGCCGCTTAGCTGCCGGGTTTCCTCAGTGCCGAAACCGCGCGTCGTGATTGCCGGCGTACCGAGCCTGAGGCCGCTGGTAACGAACGGCGACTGTGGATCGTTAGGCACCGAGTTCTTGTTCACGGTGATATTCGCGCTACCCAGCGCCGCGTCTGCGGCCTTGCCAGTGATGCCACGATCGATAAGGCTTACCAGCATGAGGTGGTTCTCGGTACCTCCCGAAACGATCGGGTAGCCGCGCTCGCTGAGCACTGCAGCCATTACCTTGGCGTTCTCACACACCTTGCCCTGGTAGTCCTTGAACTCCGGCTCCATCGCCTCTTTGAAAGCGATCGCCTTGGCGGCAATAACATGCATGAGCGGACCGCCCTGCGTACCCGGGAACACCAGCGAGTTGAATTTCTTCGTCAGCTCGTCGTTTTTGCGCGCAAGGATGAGCCCGCCACGCGGACCGCGCAGCGTCTTATGTGTCGTCGTTGTGCAAACGTCCGCGTACGGTAAGGGGCTTGGGTAATGGCCCGTAGCAACGAGTCCGGCAACATGCGCCATGTCTACTACGAGGTAAGCACCTACGCTGTCCGCAATCTGGCGGAAGCGTGCCCAGTCAGCGATCTGCGAGTAAGCCGAGAAACCGGCCACGATCATTTTCGGTTTATGCTCGTAGGCGAGTTCCTGAACACGCTCATAGTCGATCAGCCCGGTGTCCGCCTCGAGACCATACTGAATGGCATTAAACAGTTTGCCGGAGAAGTTGACCTTCGAGCCGTGCGTCAGATGGCCGCCATCGCTCAGGCTCATACCGAGAATCGTGTCGCCAGCCTTCAGCAGCGCCAGGTAGACAGCCGCATTTGCCTGCGATCCGGAATGCGGCTGAACGTTGGCGTAGTCGGCACCAAACAGCTGCATCGCGCGATCGATAGCGAGCCGCTCGGCGTCATCGACGTATTCGCAGCCGCCGTAATAGCGCTTCCCCGGATAGCCTTCTGCATACTTGTTCGTCAACACACTGCCCTGGGCCTCCATGACCCGCGGGCTGGCGTAGTTTTCCGACGCGATGAGTTCGACGTGTTCCTCCTGACGTCGACTTTCCTGCGCAAGCGCTTTGGCAATTTCGGGATCGAAAGACTCTAGCGTCGTCGATGTATCGAACATCCGGGCGTTCTCCGTACTAAGGGGTGGGAGCAAAACAGAGGCGATGTTACCTGTTTGAGCGCGGAGATGGCACCGTTTGGGGGCGTCTACCGCGTTTCTACGAAAGACTGCACAACCCGAGTCCAGGCGCGCGCAAGATTGCGCCGATTGTAGCCGCCACCGCCCGTGGCGATGATGCGACCCTGGCAGTATTTGTCGGCCAGGCGACACAGGGACGCCGCAGCCTCGGCATGTGCCTCTTCGGTCCAGCACAGATGCGTGATCGGATCGCCCTCCAGGCTATCAGCGCCGCACTGCATGATGATGAACTCCGGCTGCATCGACGCAAGGTAGGTTTCCACACTCCGCCACGCCTGGCGAAAATCGGCATCGTCGGCACCTGGTGCCAGCGGGATATTGAGTTTCGTACCTAACGCGGCGCCCGTGCCAGTCTCCTCGCTCGCCCCGGTACCCGGGTAAAGAAACCGGCCATCCTCGTGAATATCGGCGAATACGACGTCGGGATCCGACTGGAACCCATAGAAGACACCATCGCCATGGTGTGCATCGATGTCAACATAGGCGACGCGCTGCAGTCCGAACTCGGACCGTAAATATTCGATGGCGATACCGCAGTCGTTAAAAACGCAGAAACCGGCAGCGCCATCTCGCGCGGCGTGATGCAGCCCGGCAATAGGCACGAACGCGCGTTTGTAATTGCCGTGCATGATCTCGTCTACAGCGCAAAGCACTGCACCGACAACTGCCGACGCAGCATCATAAATACCGGGTACGACCGGCGTATCGCCCTCATCGAGCCAGCCCCTGCCATCGGCGGACATTCGTGAGACCTTGTCTATATATTCCGCGGTATGAAAAAGCGCCAGCTCGTCCACGAGTGCCGGACGCGGGTGTGCGTAGTGTATGGCTTCGGCCAGGCCAGCCTTGTCGAGTTCGGCGTGAAAGACATCATGACGATCGGTACCGAATGGGTGCGGATCTCCGAAACCGTAGGCCGCAATCGATTCACCCCGGTAAACCAGCACGGTGTCGCTCACGGGCATGAAAGACCTATAGTGTTTTCTTGTAGGGCAGCATACCTGATAATGCGCGCTCGATAACCGACGGTCTGACTATGGCACAGTACATCTACACCATGAATCGTGTTGCCAAGGTGGTCGCTCCGAAGCGCCACATCCTTCGCGACATTTCCCTGAGTTTTTTTCCCGGCGCCAAAATTGGCGTGCTCGGCCTCAATGGCTCAGGCAAATCCACCCTGCTGCGCATAATGGCCGGCCTGGATACCGAATTCGACGGCGAGGCGCGGCCACAGGCAGGCATCAAGATCGGCTACCTGCCGCAGGAACCCGAGCTCGACCCGGACAAGGACGTACGCGGTAACGTCGAGGAAGGTGTTGCCGAGACCAAGGCGTTACTGGATCGTTTCAATGAAATCAGCATGAAATTCGCTGAGCCCATGGATGACGATGAGATGAATACGCTGCTCGAGGAACAGGGCAAGTTGCAGGACGCCATCGACTCGGCGGGCGCCTGGGAACTGGATCGTAAACTCGAAATCGCCGCCGACGCGCTGCGCCTGCCCGAATGGGACGCGGATGTGACCCGGTTATCTGGCGGTGAACGGCGCCGCGTAGCTTTGTGCCGGCTGTTGCTATCGCAACCTGACATGCTGCTGCTGGATGAGCCAACCAATCATCTCGACGCGGAATCCGTCGCCTGGCTGGAGCGCTTCCTCGACGAATATCCCAGCACCGTCATCGCGGTTACCCATGATCGATACTTTCTCGACAACGTCGCAGGCTGGATACTAGAGCTCGATCGGGGCCATGGCATTCCATGGGAAGGCAACTACTCCTCCTGGCTTGAGCAAAAGGAGGCACGTCTGCAAACCGAGGAGGCCTCGGAGAAAGCGCGCCGCAAAGCGATGCAGCACGAACTCGAGTGGGTGCGCAGTAATCCCAAGGGCCGACAGGCCAAGTCCAAGGCCCGTTTGCGCCAGTTCGAAGAGATTTCGTCGTCAAGCTACCAGAAGCGCAACGAGACCAACGAGATATACATTCCGCCGGGACCTAGACTTGGCGACGTGGTTCTCGAAGTGAACGATCTGAAGAAGGGATTCGGTGACAAACTGCTTATCGATGGTCTGAGCTTTCAGCTGCCACCCGGCGGTATCGTCGGTGTCATTGGGCCAAATGGCGCCGGCAAGACAACTATGTTCCGCATGATCAACGGCACGGAAAAACCTGACGCCGGTACTATTCGCCTCGGCGACACGGTCGAGATTGCAAGCGTCGATCAGTCGCGTGACAGCCTGGACGACAATAAGACCGTTTGGGAAGAAATCTCGGATGGCCTGGACCTGATCAACGTCGGCAATTACGAAACATCGTCGCGCGCATATGTCGGCCGCTTTAACTTTCGTGGCCAGGATCAGCAAAAGAAGATCGGTCTCTTGTCAGGCGGCGAACGCAATCGCGTGCATCTGGCAAAGATGCTTCGCTCAGGCGGCAATCTGCTGCTCCTCGACGAGCCAACCAACGATCTCGACGTCGAGACGTTGCGCGCGCTCGAGGAAGCGTTGCTCGAGTTCCCCGGTTCCGCCGTGGTGATTTCGCACGATCGCTGGTTCCTGGACCGAATTGCAACCCACATCCTGGCCTTCGAAGGCAACAGCGAGGTCGTCTGGTTTGCCGGTAACTACGCAGACTACGAGGAAGACCGGAAACGCCGACTTGGCGCAGACGCAGCAAGTCCGCACAGAATCAAGTATAAGAAGTTGAATGCCTGACGCCACACGCTGAGGACAGCCTATGGATATCCTGCTCGCAGCAAGCGCAATATTCACGATCATCACGCTGTTCTTCGTCGTTTCCATGCTCCGGCATGCGCGGCGCAGACGTCCCCTGCGCGCCACCGGCTCGCTGGCGGGCGGCGCAACTTCGGGGGCGCTCGGCGGTGCCAGCATACTGCTCGCGTTCAGCTATTTCGGATACGGCCAGCTGGTTGACGAACAGGTCGTCAGCCAGATCGAGTTTTCACAATCGGCGCCGGGGGAATACGTTGCACGCCTGATGATCGTCGGTGAATCCGATCGTCTGCTTCCGCTGCGCGGTAACGAATGGCAAATGGACGCGCGCGTCGTCAACTGGAAACCCCCTGCTACACTCCTTGGGCTCGACCCAATTTATCAACTCGAGCGCCTCAGCGGACGTTATTCGAGCGTCGACGACGAACTATCGGAACGACGCACCGTACACGCGCTGTCCGAAGACATGACACTCGATGTCTGGAAAGTTGCGCGGCGTTTTCCGCGCCTGTTACCGGGTGTCGATGCCTACTACGGAACCGCAACGTATTTACCGATGGCCGACGGCGCAAGATTCGAAGTTACAATGACGCGGACGGCGTTGATTGCCCGTCCGGTTAACGATGCGGCACGGCAAGCTGTCGGCGATTGGGGACAGTAAGAATTTCATTATTATGTTAACGACAGATGGCCAAACATAATCTATGGTGCATACTGAAGTAGCTGATTGTTTAGACAATTCTGCCGTCCAACGATAGAAAAACAGATAGGGCGAAATGGCGATAGTTATTGAAGAAGGTCAGGGGATAAAGAGCGAGCTCGAGGAACGCATTGGACTCGAGTGTCCGTACTGCGGCATGTACGCACACATGGCGCCACAAGCGGTGCCGGACGCGGCCTCCCTGCTGCGCGACAAACCCAAGCACGTCGGTCTCGTGTACAAATGCGATGCCTGCGACGCGCCCGTATTTCTGCGTTTCGCAGTCCGCGAGTACAAGGACAACCGCGTCGAGCTATATCGCAATTTCATAGAGCTCGAACGACCTAAGGAACGCTTTTCTTTTTCCTATCTACCGAAACACACCGAAGTACTTTTTCGAGAGGCACTCGCCTGTTACTCGGGCAATCATTTCAATGCCTTTGCGTCAATGTGCCGGCGCGCATCGACCAGCGCTTTCGAGGCGCTCGGTGATGGCGGCAAGCTTCGGGCGTTTGAAGAAGTCATGGTTGCGCAGGACATCGCCGGTATCGACGACGAGTCATTTGCACCGATCAAGTCGGTGCTATTTGGCTCAGGAACACACGAAGATCTGCCGCTGCTCAACCGGGCGCAGGCCGGCATCCTCCTCGAGGTGTTGAAGGATATGTTCTATCAGTGCTTCGTGCGCCACGGGAAACTGTCGCGCGCCATCAAGGTGCGCCGCTTCTTCGTCTCGGAGAATAACGACAACCTAGTCTCCGCCTGAACAACGGGGACATTCTGGAATAAACGGGGACATTCTGCTTTTCTCTTCCAGAGAAAAGCAGAATGTCCCCAAGCCTTAGCCGATCGCGACGCGCGCGTTGCGGAACATGCGCATCCAGGGCCCGTCCTCACCCCAATCTCCCGGATGCCAGGAATTCTGGCGGCTGAGCGCGACTCGCTCCGGGTGCGGCATCATGATGGTCACGCGACCATCCTCGTTACTCAGCCCGCAGATACCGTCCACTGAACCGTTGGGGTTAGCCGGATATTTGTCAGCAACCTCGCCGTAGTTGTCGACGTAGCGCATCGCGACGGTGTACGACGATGCATAGCGAGATGCGTCATCGACAAAGCTCGCGCGCCCTTCGCCGTGCGATGTCGCGATTGGCATGCGAGACCCGGCCATGTTCTGCAGGAAAAATGATGGGCTCTCGACCACCTCGACCAGGCTGAGGCGGGCCTCAAATTGCTCCGACTTGTTGCGCAAGAATCGTGGCCAGTTTTCCGCACCAGGAATCAGCTCGCGAAGATGTGACATCATCTGGCAACCGTTACAAACACCGAGCGCGAACGTGTCGCGACGCTCAAAGAACGCCGCAAACTCATCTCGCGTTCGCGAATGATAGAGAATCGACTTGGCCCAGCCCCCGCCGGCACCAAGTACGTCGCCGAACGAAAAGCCGCCACATGCGACGAGGCCCTGGTATCCCTCCAGCGTCACCTGTCCGCTCAGTAAGTCGCTCATATGAACGTCAACAGCCGAGAAACCGGCGCGCATGAAGGCGGCCGCCATTTCGTTTTGACTGTTGACGCCCTGCTCGCGGAGTATCGCAACGCGCGGTCTTGCAGCGCTGCGAAGGCCGCGCGTGATGTCATCTTTCGGATCGAATGTCAGTACCGCATTGAGCCCGGGATCGTTTTCATCGAGCAGCGATTCGAACTCTTCGGCAGCAGTTGCCGGATTATCACGTAGTGCCTGGATGCGATAGCTCATGCCGGCCCATTCACGCTGCATGGTTGCACGCGACAACTCAAGCACCACGTCGTCATCGCTACGGACGGTCAGTTTTGCCGCTTCCTCGACACGTCCGATCGCCGTAGCGCTGATGTTGTGACGATCGATGACCATTTGAACCTGCGTGAGCTTACTCTTGGCAACCTGAATCACTGCACCGGGCTCTTCGCTGAACAGCGCCTCAAGCAGCTCAATACGCGAGCCGGCAAGTGCCAGCGAGACACCAAGCCGGCTGGCGAACATCATTTCAGCGACGCTCGCGAACAGACCGCCGTCGCTGCGATCATGGTAGGCGAGCAGCATGTCGCGGCTGTTCAATTCCTGAATCGCGGCGAATAGCGCTTTGAGTTGCTGCGGGTCATCAAGGTCCGGCGTAGCACCGCCTGTCCGTTGATAAGCCTGTGCAAGGCAGGATGCGCCGAGGCGATTCTTGCCGGAACCGAGATCGAACAACAACAGGTAGCTCGGCTCTTCGCAGCGACGTAATTCGGGTGTCAGGTGCCGCGTGACGTCATTGACCGGCGCGAATGCCGAGACTATCAACGACACCGGGGCGACAACCTGGTGCTCGCCCGCGTCGTCGCTCCAGCGTGTACGCATGGACATCGAGTCCTTGCCAACAGGAATTGCAACACCGATCTCACGACACAATTCGTCGCCCACCGCTTTCACCGTGTCAAAGAGATTTGCATCTTCGCCAGGGTGTCCTGCCGCTGCCATCCAGTTGGCTGACAGACGCACCTTGCTGAGATCGTCGATCGGCGCAGCGACGATATTGGTGATCGCTTCCGCAACTGCCATGCGACCCGACGCCGGGGCATTCGTTGCCGCGAGCGGTGTGCGCTCGCCCATCGCCATTGCCTCGCCACTTGTACCACGGAATCCCGATGCCGTAATCGCAACATCGCTGACCGGCACTTGCCAGGGCCCGACCAGCTGATCGCGCGCGGTAAGGCCACCGACTGTCCGATCGCCGATATGAATCAGGAATGACTTATCGGCAACCGCAGGAAATCGCAGCACGCCCATCGCCGCTTCGAGCAGCTCAATGCCGTCCAGGTCGAGGCTTTCACGGGGCAATTCGAGATGCTCGACATTGCGCTCCATTTTCGGCGGATTGCCGAGCAGCATTTGCATCGGCATATCGACGACGCATTCGTCAAAGTCGCGATCATCGACGCGCAGATTACCGTCGTCAGTGAGCGTGCCGATAACCGACACGGGGCAGCGCTCGCGCTCGCACATCGCCCTGAACTGCTCAATGCGATCATCGGCGACGATCAGCACATAGCGCTCCTGCGCCTCATTGCACCAGATACCCATAGGCGACATGCCGGGCTCGGCGTTGTCTATAAGTCGTAACTCGATTTTCGCACCATGCTGACTATGATCGACCGCCTCAGGAACCGCGTTCGACAGACCGCCGGCACCGACGTCATGAATCAGCAGCATCGGATTGTTATCACCCATCTCCCAGCAGCGATCGATAACCTCCTGGGCGCGCCGTTCCATTTCCGGATTGCCCCGCTGTACCGAGGCGAAGTCAAGATCCTCGCTGGACGCACCGCTGGCCAATGAAGACGCAGCACCGCCGCCAAGGCCAATAAGCATTGCAGGCCCGCCGAGGATGACGACGCGGGCGCCGACCGGCACGTCGATCTTGTTGGCATGCTGCGCGCGAACGTTGCCAACGCCGCCGGCCACCATGATCGGCTTGTGATAGCCGCGGATCTCATTCTCCGGCAGTCCCGCTACACGGCTTTCAAACGTGCGAAAGTAGCCGGCGAGATTCGGGCGACCGAATTCATTATTAAAAGCTGCTCCGCCGACAGGACCCTCCGTCATGATTTCCAGCGGCGTCGCCATACGATCGGGATGCGGGAAATCATCCTCCCAGGGCTGCTCGTATCCTGGAATACGAAGGTGAGAAACGCTGAATCCGGAAAGTCCGGCTTTCGGCTTTGCGCCAAGACCCGTCGCGCCTTCATCACGAATTTCGCCGCCGGCACCAGTGGCCGCGCCTGCAAACGGAGAAATCGCCGTCGGATGATTGTGCGTTTCCACCTTCATCAGTATGTGGATGGGCTCGTCGACAAAAACGTACTCCCGATCGTCTGCCCCGGGCATGAGCCGCGCGCCGTCCCATCCTTCAATCACTGCCGCATTATCGCTATAGGCCGACAGCACGCCGTCGGGTGTCTTCTCCGTCGTCGATTTGATCATTGCGAACAGGCGCTGCGTTTTCTGCTCGCCGTCTATCACCCAGCTGGCGTTAAATATCTTGTGCCTGCAATGCTCTGAATTGGCCTGCGCAAACATCATGAGCTCTGCATCCGTGGGATCGCGCTCAAGATCGGCATAGCACGCTTGCAGGTAATCGATTTCGTCGTCCGACAATGCGAGCCCCAGGTCTGTATTCGCGGTTGCGAGCGCCTCTCTGCCCTCGGCAGCGAGCGGCACATGCACAACCGGTGAAGGCTCGTGGGCTGCAAACAATGTGGCCGCCTTGCCGACCTCGTCAAATACCGCCTCGGTCATGCGATCGAAGAGCAGCGGACTCAATGTGGCCAATGAATCATCGTCGACTTTGGTGGAAAAGGTCAGGCCGTAGCAGATGCCACGTTCAACGCGTTCGACAGCGTCGATATCGCACGCTTTCACGATATCCGTTGCCTTGCTCGACCAGGGAGAAATCGTTCCGGGGCGCGGCACAACATACAGCTTACTTGCAGCTTTGCTGAACTTGCCGGGCTTATCGCCGGACAGCAGCAAGGCGTTCAGCCTTTCGCGATCCTGTTTGCCAAGCTCAGCGCTGGCGTCTACCAGGTAAATGAAATTCGCGGTAAGCGCTTTGACACGATCATCAACCCGCTGCAGTGCACGGCTCAGTTTCGCGAGGCGGAAATTGGACAATGCCGACTGTCCGGGCAATTCCAGCATGTTGGTTTTCGGACCTTGTTGGCGTTAGCGTGGCATCGGAACCCGGATGATACTCGAACTTCGGTACGGTGTGTCTGCGACCTGCTTGTTATGCCTACTTGTTACGGTCGCCGGGCGTATAGACGGGCAAGGGGAACTGGGCAACGTTACCGCCTTCCAGTTTGCTGATCTTGCTGACGCCCTGTTTTTCGACTTCGTCGATGCGAATGATCGAATGCATCGGCAGATAGGTGCGGCGCACGTTTTCAAACTCGGATTTGATGCGCTCCTCCGACGGATCCACGACCAGCGTCGTGCGCTCCCCGAAAACCAGCTCCTCGACCTCGATGAAGCCAAAGAGCTCCCCGTGATCAACGTGCCGTGCGTAGATCTCGTAGACCTGGCCCTGGCTCATGAAAACGACCTTGAATAGTTGCGTGTTGCTCATAGTGGCGCTGCAGTTTGCCCAAAGGCTACATAATCGCCCCAGTTTACAGGAAATCAAGGCCTTACGGGTTTACTACGGCGTCCATTATGTGAACTGGGTATCAGCGTATCTCCTTGATTATCTGCACAATTAGTTGCTGGCTGAGAGGGAACCCATGGCACTTCAACTAAAGATCGTCAGTGAGCACCGTGAAATTGTCGGTGACGATGCGGAACGCACCTTCTATGAGGAAGGCGGCACCATCGGTCGCTCGCTGCAAAACGACTGGATCCTGCCGGATCCCGACCGCTATATCTCAGGTCGTCACGCGACGATTGACCACAAGGGCGGCGTCTACTATTTGCTGGACACCAGCAGCAACGGCGTCTACTTCAACAATGAGGTTGAGCCTGTCGGAAAAGGCAATCCGCGGCGCCTGTTTGATGGCGATACTTTTCGCATGGGCGACTTCGAGTTCACGGTGTCGCTGGACGCCGGTGAAAGCCTCGTCATGCCGCTTGATTCAGAACCTTCCGTTGCACCGGATCACTCCGAGCAGTTCGTCGATGAGGTGTCATTGCGCACCGGGATGAAGCTGCTCGACGAGGAGGAACTGACCGGCGATGACGAGTTTCAATCCATCCTGTTCGGCGACGAAACGCCTGCAAAGGCGTCGCCCGAACCGGCCAAGAAACCGCCTTCGATGCCCGCAGCGAATGACCCGAAGACAAACTCGAAAGCCGGCAAGCCTGTCAGTGTATCGGCAGACGATCTGTTTGACTCCTTTCTCGATGGCCTCGGCATAAACCGGGCCGAGCTGCATCCCGCTGTAAATCGTCCGCAAATGATGCTGACTGCAGGGCACGTACTGCGTGAGTTCGTTGAGGGCACAATTTCACTGCTATCCGCGCGTGCAAACCTCAAGAACGCGTTTCGCCTAGACCAGACCACGGTGCTGCCGCGGTACAACAATCCGCTCAAATTCTCAGAAAGCCCGGGCGACTTGATCAAGCAACTGCTGGTTGGCGATGAAGGTGACTACCTGGGCGCGAAAGATGCCGTCCACGAAGCGTGTCATGATCTTCTCAACCACCAGAATGCGTTTCTGGATGCGATGAACAGCGCTTTTATCGAATTCGCGGAACGGTTCGAGCCAGAAGAGCTGCAGCAAGGCTTCGATCGTGCGATGAGCAGCGGCAAGTTGTTCGCATTCATGAACAAATCCAAGTACTGGGACCTGTATCGCGACTTATATCCCATCATGACCGAAAAAGGCGGCGGTCGCTTCCCGCAGATGTTCAGCGAAGAATTTGTCCGTGCCTATGAACGCCAGGTTGCGGAATTCCAGCGGCACGACCGTGAAAACCTGCCCGTCAGCCCAGCGGCCAATGAGGACGAACCTGATCTGATGGTGACGCAGAAACTGGATCCGAAGAAATTTGTTTCGCGCGACGATACAGACGCCGATAAAGAAGATGTTGATCAATCAGATATTGATCAGTCGAACATTGATCAGGTCGACCAGAGCTTTATCGATGAACTCGACAACAGCATGGCCGGGGAAAACTCCCCCGACCTGCTGAAAGCCTGAACAGCATTATCAAGCGCGGTTCTGTCGCTTCTCGATAAGATCATCGACGACCGCCGGTTCGGCCAGCGTCGAGGTATCGCCAAGGTTACCAAAGTCATTAGCTGCTACCTTTCGCAGGATGCGGCGCATGATCTTGCCTGAACGTGTTTTTGGCAAACCGGGTGCCCACTGAATCAGATCCGGCTTGGCAATGGGACCGATCTCCTTGCGAACCCAGGTCTGCAGCTCACGTCGAAGTTCGTCGGTTGCCTCGATGCCTTCCATCAGCGTGACGTAGGCGTAGATACCCTGACCCTTGATGTCATGCGGATAACCCACCACTGCTGCCTCGGCGACGTTAGCATGCGATACCAGCGCGCTCTCGATTTCTGCCGTACCCATGCGGTGGCCGGAGACGTTAAGGACGTCGTCAACTCGCCCGGTGATCCAGTAGTAACCGTCTTCGTCACGGCGCACGCCGTCACCCGTAAAGTAGCTGCCCTCGAAGGTCGCAAAGTAGGTATCGACGAAGCGCTGGTGATCCCCGTACACAGAGCGCATCTGGCCGGGCCAGCTATCGGTAATAATCAGGTTGCCCTCGATCGCTCCCTCAAGGACGTTGCCTTCGCCGTCGACGATGACCGGCATGATACCGAACAACGGCTTGGTCGCAGAACCGGGCTTGAGCGCGGTTGCGCCCGGCAGCGGGCTGATAAGAATGCCGCCGGTCTCGGTTTGCCACCAGGTATCAACGATCGGACAACGTGAGTCGCCGACGACGTGGTAGTACCACTCCCAGGCTTCGGGATTGATCGGCTCGCCGACAGAGCCCAGCAGTCGGAGGCTCTTCCTCGAGGTACTCTTCACAGGTTCATCGCCTTCGCGCATCAGCGCACGAATAGCGGTTGGCGCCGTGTAGCAGATATTGACCTGATGCTTGTCGCAGACCTCCCAGAAACGCGACGACGACGGATAGTTAGGCACACCCTCGAACATCAGCGTGATGGCGCCGTTCGCCAGCGGTCCGTAGACGATGTAACTGTGCCCTGTCACCCAGCCCACATCTGCGGTGCACCAGTAAATGTCACCCGGGTGATAGTCGAACACATACTCGTGGGTCATTGCCGCATAAACGAGGTAGCCGCCGCTGGTGTGCAACACACCTTTTGGCTGACCGGTAGAGCCCGATGTGTACAGAATGAAAAGCGGATCTTCGGCGCCCATTTCCTCGCACGGGCACTCTGCATCGACCTCCTTCTCGATATCGTGCAGCCACACATCGCGATCGTCGACCCAACCGACATCCGCGCCGGTGCTGCGGACGACCAGCACCTTCTCCAGCGTCGTCACGTCGGGATTGGCCGCCGCCGCATCAACGTTTGCCTTCAGCGGCACGCGTTTGCCACCACGACGCCCCTCATCGGCGGTAACAACGATGTTGGATTCACAATCCTGGATTCTGCCGGCCAGTGCATCTGGCGAGAAGCCACCGAATACGACCGAGTGCACCGCACCAATCCGCGCGCATGCCAGCATTGCGACCGCAGCGTCGGGGATCATCGGCATGTAAATAGTGACGCGATCGCCCTTCTTGGCACCGAGCTCCTTAAGTGAATTCGCAAATCGGCAGACGCGTTCATACAATTCGCGGTAGGTGATCTTGAGGTCCGTCCCCGGATCGTCACCTTCCCAGATGATCGCAACATCGTCGCCCTTCTCTTCAAGGTGACGATCGATGCAGTTGTAGCAGACGTTCAGCGAGCCGTCGTAGAACCAGCGAATGTGCAGATCGTCCTTGGCAAACGACACGTCCTTGACCTTGGTAAACGGCCTTATCCAGTCGACGCGTTTCGCCTCGTCAGCCCAGAAGCCCTCATTATCGTCGACCGACCGCTTGTACATCGCTTCGTACTTTGCTTCGTCGATAAACGCCCGTTTTGCTACAGCATCCGGAACCGGATAGATTTCATTCGCCATGTTGTTCTGCCTTCCTGATTTTCTCTAGTTCTGTTTGCGCTGCGTCAGTGTCAATAGGCGCTGCGCCTGAATGAGGTGTGGCCGGTCGATCATCTTGCCATCCATGCCCAGCGTTCCAGCGCCAGGATTCTCCGCGAATAACGCCACGATACGTTTCGCCCACTCGATTTCAGCGACCGTCGGTAAGAATGCCGCGTTGATTACCTCCACCTGCGCCGGGTGTATGGCAAGCATTCCTCGGAAGCCATCCCGGCGTGCATTTTCCGCATAGCGTAGCAGTCCTTCGTTATCACGGAAGTCCGTAAAGACCGTATCCAATGCTGTAACTTCCGCCGCCGCCGCCGCTAGAAGGCAGAACGACCGGGCCATCTCGTACAGCGGCAGCCAGTTACCCCCGGCGTCACGATTATTGCTGGCACCTATGGCCGAGCTGAGGTCCTCGGCGCCCCATGAAAGGCCGAACAACCGCTCAGTCGCGCCTGCGTAGCCGCGCAGACTGAACAACGCCTCGGGCCGTTCGGTGCAAAGCGCAATGATGCGGGTATGGCCTTGCTCGATGCCGAGCTGCTGCTCCAGCGCGTCAAGGCGCCGCGATAGCGCGATCACATCAGCCGCGCTTTTTGGCTTCGGCAGTACGATTCCACTCGGCGCGGACGGCAGCACGGCCTCGAGATCAGCCTCCGCATCTTCGCTATCGAAGGGGTTGATTCGAACCCAGACGTTGTCCTTGCCCTTCAGGTACTCGGCGGCATTCTGGCGTGCGATCGGCCGTGCGTCGGCCGCGACCGCGTCTTCGAGATCAAGGATCAGGGCATCGGCGCCGGCATCGCCAGCCTTCGCAAGCTTGCGATCGCTGTCAGCCGGCACAAACAGGAAGCTGCGGTTCATTCAGGTTTTCGCAACATCAGGGCCGAACGCTTACATTCCGCAACGAGTTCGTCGTGCTGGTTGTAGGTCCGATGTGAAAAAATCACGATGCCGTTTTGCGGGCGCGACTTACTGTCGCGCAGCTCAAGCACTTCCGTCTCAACGCGTATTGTATCGCCGCAAAAAAGCGGTTTCGGAAACCGGACCTCGTCCCAACCGAGATTCGCGACAGTCGTTCCATGGGTCGTGTCATTGACAGAAATTCCGACCATAAAACTTAAGGTCAGGCAGCTATTGATCAGCGGCTTGCCGAACTCCGTGTTCTTCATGTATTCCGCGTCGAGATGCAATGCGGCCGGGTTATGCGTCATTGTCGTCAGCAATACATTATCGGTTTCGGTAATCGTCCGGCGTATCGGGTGATCGATGATCTGGCCGACGCTGAATTCCTCGAAGTACAGTCCTGGCATTGGCGGCTCGCTACCGGTTTCGGGTAATCTATGATTGTGCCAGCGTCACGCACAGCAATACAGTAGCAAAAAGTCGAGAAGGAGCACGTATGAAGGTTTCGAGACGCGAGTTTACGAAAGCAGGTATAGGTGCGGCATCGCTGGCTGCGATAGGGGGATGCGGTGCCTTCGCCGAGAGCGATAAAATGCTGAGAAAGGCAGTTCCGTCATCGGGCCAGACGTTGCCGATCATTGGACTGGGCACTAATCGGTACGGAGTAGACGAGTCCGAATCCGCACGCGCTCCTTTGCGCGCAGCAATTGAACGCTTTCACCGCCTGGGCGGCACCGTTATAGACACGGCGCCGATGTACCGCACGTCGGAGTCTGTGCTGGGCGACCTGATCGCCGAGCTCGGCATTCGCGAGGATCTTTTCATCGCGACAAAGACGGACCGCACGGATGGCAGTGCCGCTACGATCGAACAGATGAACGAGTCGATGTCGCGCTTGAAGACAGATCACATTGAGCTGATGCAGGTGCACAATCTTCTCGGTTGGCGTGATGCGTTGCCGGTAATGCGCGAATGGCAGCAGGAAGGTCGTATCCGCTACATCGGTATCACGACATCGCGGGCATCACAATATTCGGAATTTGAACAGGTCATGCAGCAAGAAGAACTGGATTTTATCCAGGTCAACTATTCACTGGAGCAGCGCGAAGCCGCGGAGCGTTTGCTGCCATTGGCCGCAGATCGCGGCATGGCGGTGATTATCAACCGCGCGTTTGGTGGCGGACGAATTTTCGAGAAAGTGGGCGACCAACCGGTTCCCTACTGGGCGGAGACGTTTGGCTGTCAGAGCTGGGCGCAGTTCCTGCTCAAGTACGCGATCGGCCACCCTGCTGCCACGCTCAGTATTCCGGGGATGACCAAGCTGCATCATGTTGACGACAACTTTGGTGCCGCGCAGGGAAGGTTGCCGGATGCCGATGAACGCGCACGCCAGGAGGCTTTCTTCGACGCGCTTTAGAGGATCTCGCTGGCTTGTACAATACCCTGCCCGAAAGCAGCCCGTCAGTTGACGAAACAATGCGGCCTGGAGATTTATCTGTATGACGGGCTTTGTCGATTCTGTTCGCGTTGTACAACGTGGGCAGTACGGCCAAGCTGCCGCTGGCCGAAGCGCCAGACATGGGCTTTTCGATTCATGACCTGACTATCTCACTAGTAGAGGCAATCAAGATGATTTACCGTTTCCTGTTCTCGCTGCTGTTTCTTTGCTGCTGTAACGCGCAGCTCGTGCTGGCTGCGCCTTTTTCGGCCGAACACCTTGTTCGCCTGGATCGCGTCGGCGCCCCCGCCGTTTCTCCTGACGGCAGCCAGGTTGTCTATACGCTGCGAAAGACAGATATGGAGGCCGGTAAAGGCCGTTACGATTTGTGGCTGTCTGCAACAGCGGGCGGAAAAGCCCGGCCCTTGACCACGCACGCTGCCAACGACAGCGATCCCGCCTGGTCACCGGATGGCCGGTTTGTCTATTTTCTCTCTTCGCGCAGCGATTCCTCACAGCTCTGGCGGATCGCGCTCGCTGGCGGCGAAGCCACCCAGGTAACGGATCTGCCGATCGATATTGGCAGCTACCGGGTCAGTGCGGACGGTAAGCTGCTGGTGGTTTCGCTGCAGACCTATCTTGATTGTGAAGATCTTGCCTGCACTGCGGCACGCGACGAGAAGCTCGGGGAATTGACAACGACGGGTGTCGCTTACGATCAGCTGTTCATGCGGCATTGGGACCATTGGTTGACGGACAAGCGTTCCCGATTATTCTCGATATCACTTGAAGAAGGTGTCGCCACGGACAGCAATGCCGTGCTGGTCAGCAAGGACATCGACGCCGACGTGCCTTCGCGGGTCTGGGGCGGCAACGAAGAGTACGCAATCTCGGCCGATGGCTCTATCGTGTATTTTGCTGCCCGTATTCGCGACAGCAAGGAGCCAACCTCGACGAACTTCGACATTTTTTCGGCCCCCGCGAACGGCAAGGGTCGAGCTGTAAACCTCACGCAATCGAACCTTGCCTGGGACACGCAGCCGGTCTTGAGCCCCGATGGCAGTAGCCTTGCCTACCTCGCGATGACGCGCCCGGGGTTCGAGGCAGATCGATTCCGCATAATGATCAGGGACCTGCAGTCCGGCGATACGCGGGAGCTGGCCGCCACATGGGATCGGTCGCCAGCGTCGATTACTTACTCGCACGATGGCACGGCCCTCTATGCGAATGCCAATGACGTCGGCAACCAGACGCTGTGGCGAATCGATTCAGATACAGGGGCCATGGTTAAACTCGTCGCGCAGGGCAGCGTGACTGCTGTCGCCAGCAGCCCGAAAGGCATCGTTTTCGCCCGGGATGACCTTATGACACCCAGCGAACTCTATGTCTTGGTGGATGGCGGCACGGAGCCGCTGCAGCTCACCGACTTTTCCGGCCCGCAGCTCGAGGGCATTGCCATGGGCGACTACGAGCAGTTCTCGTTTACCGGCGCGAATGATGAAACGGTACACGGTTACGTGGTCAAGCCGGCTGGCTTCAAGGCGGGCAAAAAGTATCCCATCGCATTCCTGATCCATGGCGGGCCGCAGGGCAGTTTCGGCAACCATTTTCATTATCGATGGAACCCGCAGACCTATGCCGGCCAGGGATTCGCAGCGGTATTCATCGATTTTCACGGCTCGACGGGCTATGGGCAGGACTTCACGGACAGCATTTCGGGCGACTGGGGCGGCGCGCCCTTAATAGATCTGCAGCTGGGCCTGAAAGCCGCATTGCAGAAATTCAAATTCCTCGACGGTGACAGGGCCTGCGCTTTGGGCGCATCTTACGGCGGCTTCATGATCAACTGGATTGCCGGCAAATGGCCGGAGCGATTCGACTGCCTGGTTAATCATGACGGCGTGTTCGATCAGCGCATGATGTATTACGCTACCGAAGAACTCTGGTTCCCCGAATGGGAACACGGTGGCCCACCCTTCTCGAACCCAGAGAATTACGAGTTGCACAACCCCGTGAATCATGTCGATCGCTGGCAGACTCCAATGCTCGTGATCCACGGGGAACTCGACTATCGGGTGCCAGTAACCCAGGGCATCGGCGCCTTTACCGCGCTGCAGCGCAGGGGCATCCCCAGCAAGTTCCTGTATTTTCCGGATGAAAACCACTGGGTATTGAAACCACAGAACTCGGTGCAGTGGCACAACGTGGTCAACGGATGGCTGCACGAATACCTGGATGACTAGGACGGGGCCCCGCGCGGTCTGCGCCGCACAGCGTGCGGACCCATAAGCTCTGAGTCTGCGCTAATAATCAGCTCGCGACGTCGGCCAAAAGGCCGGCGTTATTTGCCGGCGCGCTCAATCGCCTCGACGATGAGACGCTTGGCCGTAGCGGCACCGTGCCAGTCACCGATCTTCACCCATTTCCCGGGTTCAAGGTCCTTGTAGTGCTCGAAGAAATGCTCAACCTGCTGCATGGTAATTTCCGGCAGATCCGAGTACTCGTGCACGTGATCGTAGCGTTTGGTCAGGGCATGTGATGGCACCGCAATGATCTTCTCATCCTGCCCGGCGTTGTCTTCCATGATCAGTACGCCGACAGGACGCACGTTAATGACACAGGCTGGCACGAGCTCTCGGGTGTTGATGACAAGCACGTCAATTGGATCACCGTCCTCTGACAACGTATGGGGTACGAAGCCGTAGTTCCCTGGATAAGACATCGGCGTGTAAAGAAACCGGTCAACGACGAGTGTTCCGGCATCTTTATCCAGCTCGTACTTGATAGGCTGGCCGCCCAATGGGACCTCGATAATGACGTTGACGTCGTCGGGGGGATTATGGCCAATCTCGATCGCTTCAATGCGCATGTGCTTATTTCCTGGTCAACAAATAGCGTGGGTGGCGGGGAGTTTAGCGCGAAGGCTGAGGAATCGTCGCGAAATGCAGTATATTGACGATCCTCAGCGACTGCCAAGAAAGAATTCCAGATGCTAAATTCAAAGTTCACCGGCGCAATTTTCGCCACCGTATTGATCGCGGCCTGCGCGCCTTTTGATACCGCGAAGCATGATGATGCCGCAGCGACGGGTGCGTGGGACAAAGGCGCCATGGTGACAGCCGCGAATCCGCATGCTGTTGCCGCAGCCATTCAAATGCTGGAAAAAGGCGGCCATGCGGTCGACGCTGCAATTGCTGCGCATGCGGTCCTTGGCCTGGTCGAGCCGCAGAGCTCCGGTCTCGGTGGTGGCGCGTTTATGCTCGTCTATCAACGTGCAGAGGCAGACTTGAGTTTCCTCGATGGCCGCGAGTCCGCACCAGCCGGCGCGACCGTCGATATGTTTGTACGCGACGGCGAGGTAATGAGTTTTCGGCAGGCCTGGCAAAGCGGGCTCGCCGTCGGCGTACCCGGCGCGGTAGCGCTGTACAAGCGAGCGCACGATGAATACGGCAAGCTAACGTGGGCGGAGTTGTTTCAGCCGGCCATGCAGCTCGCGGAGCAGGGTTTCGCCGTGTCGCCACGAATGGCGAAGTCGCTGGAATTTGTGGCGCCGTATAGCCGCCTCGACGAAAACCCGCCAACAGCGGCGTATTTCTACCCTGGCGGCAAAGCACTGCCTGTGGGTCATCTTCTTAAGAACCCGGATTATGCGGCCACCTTGAGCCGCATCGCAAAAGAGGGAATCGACGCATTTTATGAAGGCGAGATCGCCGCAGCTATCGCGCTCGCGGCACAGGAGGGCCCTGATGGTGGTTCTCTGACCGCCGAGGACATTGCCAATTATGAGGTCATTGAGCGGCCCGTTATCTGCGGCAAGTTTCGCGTCCTTAAAATCTGCACGACTTCACCACCCTCCTCAGGGATTGCGCAGATCATGGTCGCAGGCATTTACGATCACCTGGCGTCCGAGGCCGAGGGAGAACGCGGCAGAGTCGCCGCGTTCGTCGACGCACAGCGCCTGGCCTACGCCGACCGAGACCACTATATCGGCGACCCGAAGTCCATCAGCATTCCGCTGGACGACCTTCTCAATCCGGAATACCTGCGACACCGAGCCGGCGAACGTTTTGCACCGGGCGCAGTGCCTCAGCACGGTGATCCCGGAAAAGTCTTGCGCGGCAAACCGGTCGCGAACCTGCTGGCGGAGGACCTGACCTTCGAAACACCGGGCACCAGCCACTTGTCGATCATTGACAATGAAGGCAACGCCATAGCAATGACCGCAACCGTCGAGGGATATTTCGGCTCTTCACGCTGGGCACACGGCTTCCTGCTCAATAACGAGATGACCGATTTCGCCCGCCAGCCGCCAACAGACGGCAAACCGGTCGCTAACGCGATAGTGCCCGGCAAACGGCCGCGCTCATCGATGTCGCCGACAATGGTATTCGACGAGTCGGACAGCATCCTTATGGTTACCGGCTCGCCAGGCGGAAACTCGATTCCCGCCTACGTATCGAAGACCATCGTTGGCGTGCTCGACTGGGGCCTGTCCGCGCAGGATGCGGTGGATTTCCCGAACATCGTCGCGCGCGGTGAGAAAGTGCGCGTCGAGATCGCCACCGATGAAGGAAAAGCGATCGCCGCGGACCTGCAGAAACGAGGCTACACGGTCGAAGAGCGCGAGGGCGAAAATTCCGGCCTGCACGTTATCGTGGTTCGGCCCGACGGACTCGAAGGTGCGGCCGACAAACGCCGCGAAGGTGTCGTCAGGACGACGCAATAAAGCGCAGCGCAACGCGACTTACCGCTTGCGAACGGCACGTATCACTGCACTAACCAGTGGCGCTGCGACCAGTGGCACCAGGCTCGCCGGAACAATCAGCGACCAACCTGCGAAGCCGGGATCAGTAAGCTCGAGTACTCCACTCAACGCAGGTACATAAATTGCGGCGAGCACCAATACCAGGCAGATGAGAAGCGCTGCCCAGATCCAGCGGTTTCGGGAGATCTCATTGTCGAAAAACTTCCCGAGCTCATCACGCATATTAAGCACGTGCCACATCTGCGCCAGAGCCAGGGTGCAGAACGCCACCGTAACCGCCCGGGCGTTGTCGAAGTCGAGGTAGAAAATCGAGATGGCCATAGCCGCCAGCACCGTCACTGCCATAACGACGCCATACAAGCCGATGCGCAGCCAGTGTGCACGGGTCAGGATGCTTTCAGTCGCGGGCCTTGGCGAGCGACCCATCGACAGTCGCGAGCCCCGACCAACTCCCAACGCCAACGCGGGAAATACGTCGGTGACCAGGTTCAGGAACAAGATCTGCAATGGCAATAACGGCAACGGCGCACCTGAAACTGTCGCAAGACTGACGACGAGAACCTCGCTGGTATTGCACGACATCAGGTAGATGACGAACTTCCTGATATTGGCGAAGATTGCACGGCCGTGCGCGACGGCGGTGACGATCGTGTTGAACTCGTCATCCTGCAACACCATCACGGCCGCCTCCTTTGCCACCGCGGTTCCCCGCAATCCCATTGCAATCCCGATGTCAGACTTTTTCAGTGCGGGCGCATCGTTCACGCCGTCACCGGTCATGGCGACGACATGGCCACTCTTCTGATAAAGGTCGATCAGTTTGAGTTTCTGTTCGGGCGTAACGCGGGAAAACACACGCGCCGCCAGCAGCCTGTCATTTTCTCCTTTAACAAACAGCTGATCGACTTCCGGACCGCCGAGGAAGCGATCGGACGGGGCCGCACCGTCTACGATGCCGGTTTCAATCGCAATCTGTCTCGCCGTGGCCGCATGATCACCCGTGACCATGACAACCGAGATGCCAGCGTCATGACAGCGGCGGATTGCCAGTGTGACGCCGGCACGCGCAGGATCTTCCATACCCACGATGCCAATCAAAACCAGTTCCGCGTAGTGGTCGTCAACCTCGGCGGCGCTGATTTTCTCTGCCAGCGCAATCGTGCGCAGGCCTTGTGCACCCAGCGACTCCGCGCGCTGCAACCAGCGCTGTCGTTCTTCAGGCACGAGCGCAATGTCGCTATTGTCGAGTCCGCGAACAGCGGTACATGCTGGCAGGATGCTTTCCGGCGCGCCCTTGACCGCCACGCGAAATCCGCCCGCTTGCTGGTGAACGGTCGCCATCCGTTTCGATTCCGGATCGAACGGGTCTTCGTGAATTTCCGGCTCCAGCGCAAGCTGTTCCTTGCGCCAAATGTTACCCACGCCGGCAAGAGCAAGCAGCGCCAGCTCGGTGGGATCGCCTACGCCTTTGCTCGCCCCTTTGGGTTCGTTTTCCAGCGACGCGTTGTTGCACAGTGCGCCGCATCGCAGGAGATCCTGCAACACGGCGGCCTGGGCTGCGTCCGGTGCATTGCCGTCAACGTGAAATTTCGTGGCGTTCGTATCACCGGCCTTAACAACGTCAACGTCGAAGCCGTTCAGGATTGCTTTTGATACGGTCATGCGGTTTTCAGTCAGCGTCCCCGTCTTGTCGGTCAGAATGACGCTCGTCGCGCCGAGCGTCTCGACCGCTGACAGCCGCGTAATCAGAGCATTGTGTTTCGCCAGACGCCACATGCCACGCGCCAGGGCGATCGTGGCGACAATGACCAGGCCCTCTGGAATTGCGGCGACTGACAAGGCAATGGCAACTTCGATCGCAAGAAACAGCTCGCGTCCGGCGATTATCCCCGCGACGCCGATTAGCACCGCGATTCCCATGATTAACCAGGCGAGACCGGCGCCGAGCGCATTCAGTCGCTCTTCGAGAGGCGTCTGATGTTCCTTTGCGGCCACGACCTGCGCAAATATCTTGCCGAACTCGGTATGCGTTCCTGTACCAACAACAACGCCCTTGCCCGTCCCGCGGGTAATGCAGGTGCCCTTGAAAACCATGTTTTTACGGTCCAGTACCGGCGTTTCCTTGTCCAGCACCAGGTCCTGCTTTTTCACGGGCAACGATTCGCCCGTCAGGGTCGACTCATCAGCTGTGAGTTTCGCTGCTGCAAGAAGACGCAGATCGGCGGGAACGAGATCGCCGGCCTCGAACAAGACGATATCGCCGGGCACAAGTATGTCAGCCGGCGCCTTGGCGACCTTGCCTTCGCGCAGCAGCACGCATTCGGCGCGGGCGAATTGCCGCAGCGCTTCCATGGATCGGGTCGCCCGCCACTCCGTGATAAAACCGATCGTCGCATTAATCAGGATCACGGCGAAAATGGCGAGTCCTTCGACAATCTCCGAAAATGCCAGCGCGAGCACACCGGCAGCCAGTAGCAGCACGATAACAACACTCTTGAACTGTCCGAGCAGAATGGCAAGCACGTTTCGGGGTTGGGTCGGTGCAAGCAGATTCGGTCCCCAGATCCTGCTGCGTTTTGCAGCTTCGCTGGCATCCAGCCCGCGCTCGGCGTCGACGCTGAGCGACTGCAATACCGCTTCCGAACTACAGCTCCACGCGACTAACTCCTGCCGACCGGCCTCGTCGCCCGGTGGGGTTAGCGCGGATCGCATAGCAACGGGATCCCGGCATCTGCATACCATGCGCCGATGCTGTCCCAGACCTGCTCAGCCGTCTCGGCGTACCAGTAGAGACTCGGGTCCTCAGCATCGATCAGTCCGCTGGTTGCGACAAACTCCAGGTCAAGGGCTCGTTGCCAGAACTTCTTGCCAACAAGGACAACGGGTAGCGGATCGATCTTCTTACACTGCACCAGGTTCAGGGTCTCGAATAGTTCATCCATCGTGCCGAAACCGCCGGGGAACACGACGAGCGCCCTGGCGCGCAACAGGAAATGCAGTTTACGAATCGCGAAGTACTGAAAGTTAAAGCTGAGTTCCTCGGCGATGTAAGGATTCGGCGCCTGCTCATGCGGCAGGTGGATATTCAGACCGATGCTCTTTGCGCCAACCTCGCTGGCGCCGCGATTCGCCGCCTCCATGATTCCCGGGCCGCCACCTGTCATCAGCGTCAGGCGGCAGTCGTCCGGACCCTGCCCGGATCGCCCGACGATCGCGCCGAACTCCCTGGCTATCCGGTAGTAGTCCACGTCGCCAGTTTCCTCTGCCGGGCTGGATTCCCGAATACGCGTACCACCAAAGACGACGATAGTTTGCTGAATGCCGTACTTTCGCATGACCATCTCGGCCCGCAGGTACCCCGCGGCCAGGCGACTCGCGCGGTCGATGGCATCGGCAGGTACGCCCTGCCCGGCGAACTCGGGAAGTTGCAGTTCAATAGTCGTGACCGTCGCCCCTATATGTGAATTGTTTGCCCCCTTTCGGGAATAGACACCGGCGCGTCGAGATCCGCACGCATCTTTTTCGCCAGCGCGCTCTGCGCATCGGCCTCGCCGTGAATCAGGTAAACCGGCGGGTGATTCTGGAATGCCGCGTACCACGCCATCAAATCAGCCTGGTCGCCATGCGCCGAGAGGCCGCCAATCGTGTGTAGCTGACATCGCACACGAACTTCCTCGCCGAACAGCCTGACAGTTTCGGCGCCGTCGACGAGCCGCCGACCGAGCGTGCCGTAAGCCTGAAAACCGACGATCACAAGGTGGCACTCAGGCCGCCATGCATTGTTCTTCAGGTGGTGCAGGATTCGACCACCGCTACACATACCACTGCCGGCGATAACGATCGCGCCGGACTCGATCTCGTTGATGCGTATCGACTCATCCGGCGTCAACGTCTGGTGAAAATTTGGCAGCTCGGGCAGACTCGAATCCGGACCGAACAGCTTTACGCCGTAGAGATGACGATACTTGGCGTATACAGCGGTCGCGGCAATCGCCATGGGGCTATCCAGGTAGATCTGCCAATCGTCGAGATGCCAGCGATCGTAGTTTTCTGCCATCAGGTAAAGCAGATCCTGCGTACGGCCGACCGTGAAGGCCGGAATCAGGATATTGCCGCGCCCGGCTTTCGCTGACTCAAACACTGAGGTCAATTCGTCAATGGTGTCATCGAACGGGCGATGTAAACGATCGCCGTAGGTACTCTCGAGCAGCACGGCGTCTGCGTACGGCAGGACGGCAGGAGGATCCATGACCGGAGCATCGCGGTAGCCCAGATCGCCGCTAAAGGCGAGCGTGCGGTCGCCCGTGTCGTCGGTGTACGTCAACTCCACAATCGCGGAACCGAGGATATGGCCGGCGTCAAAGAAACGTAGCGTCAATCCGGGCACAACGGTCAATTCATCCCCGTAGGCAACACCCTTCAGGTGCTTGAGAGCTTCTTCAGCATCTTCCAGGGTGTACAGCGGCTTTATTAACGGCTGTCCCTTGCGCTGGCGTTTCCTGTTCTTCCACTCCGCCTCCTTCTCATTGAGGTAGCCGGAGTCGGGCCACATAATCTCGCACAGCGATTTGGTCGCATTTTGCACGAAGACAGGCCCACTGTAGCCACGCTTGACCAGCAGCGGTACTCGACCCGAATGATCGATATGCGCATGACTCAGGACGACGGCGTCAATAGTCTCGACCGGCACCGGAAATGGATCACCGTTACGCTGTTCGCTCTCTTCGCCGCCCTGTAACA
>Ga0316201_10000189_pt1 | contig 30049 bp, 15 predicted proteins | sample CS6wburrow_MG_FD_204516 | JGI IMG/M metagenome (GOLD analysis project Ga0316201, IMG submission 204516) | Coastal sediment microbial communities from Delaware Bay, Delaware, United States - CS-6 worm burrow | ecosystem: Environmental > Aquatic > Marine > Coastal > Sediment | place: USA...
CATGGTAGAGACATTCGAAGATGTAGATACCTTCCTCGCGAAACGTCACCGTGATGGATTTGCCCGGCTCGGCTTCCCAATGCGTGGCTCCGTCGGGGACGAACACGGACCTTGGCAGATGGTCAAAGTTGGTTACGACGAAGGTCACGCTATCGCCGGGTTCGATTCGCAGGAAATCGGGTTCAAAAAACATCGACTGGTAGTTCCGGTTGTCGATGCCAAGGACCTCGTACTCTTCCGCCTGCACGAGGCCCACCGCGGAGCACAGCAACCAGAAACAGATCATCGGGGCCCGAAGCAGGCCGATTTGTCCTATACCAGTTTTCATGGTTATTTCCTCAATAAAAAAAGGGTTGGACCATGGAATTGCATTCACAACAAATTCACCGCTCACAGCCCAAATCACCTGCAGTTTATGTACGCCACCGGCCCGAGACAACATTACTTTACCAGATCGTTCAGGAGTACTGGCCTGAGTTTCAGACTGAGTTGGCCAGCCATGGAACCAAGAGTAGGCGCCTTCAGGCGAACACTTACCCACTTACGTTACAAAAGGAATTATGGGGTCACCCATAACTTGATTCGCAAACGCATTAAAAGGCGGCAACTTCCGCTACCAGTCGCTCAGCTCAGTTAACCAGATTTCACCGGGTTCTTCTTCAAAGCGCACCCAGACGATGTCGCCATCCAATGTGATGTCGTAAAAAGGTCCCAACGGAAATAGCGGCGCCATAGTCAGCAGGTGACGTTCCTCACCAAGACCATTGGCCGGTGCAACGAACAAGTCCTGGGACAGCCCAAATCCCCTGACGTAGTAAATCTCCGATTCTGTCGCAGAATACATCGGAATCCGTGCGTCGCGAGCAATGATCAGACATCTCGAGCCCGCTACCGGACATCGAGCAATGTCACCTGGAAAACTTTGGTCAATATGCATTGAACCTATGATGTTATCGCCGTTGCGGGACCAACGTGGATACTCGAGCGTCGCGTAAAACGCGCTGTCGTTTCCAGTCTCCAGGTCCCGAACAAGTGTCTGAACCGGGACCTGGCCCGTCAGTCTGGAATAAACAATGCGCTTGCCGTCAGGGGACACGCTGGCGCCGTTCGATACGGTCCAGTCCCATCCTGGCACCACAACTTCCGCGTCGCTACCGCTTGACGCAACCTTGGCAAACGCCGATGTCTCACGCGTAAAGGTTCGACAATGGGGTCGGACCAGCGCAACTGATTGAATAGTAATGATCTGACCCTCTGATGTGGTGATTTCCGATCATTAAACCGACCTTTTTGGTACATATTTTCGGTATCTAAGCCGGAATGACACCATGCCCAGAGCCAATCGCTTCCACGTACCCAATGTTGTTTTGATAGAAAGATGACCGTTAAGCGCTAATGGCGACAAAATACGGGTGTCTTTATATATATATATCAATTAGATATACTGGTCCGACCCCTATACGCCCGAAAACGGGCTTCGATGACCTGGGCAAGGCGATTGAAGCGTGTTTTTGATATACCTAAGGGCACCCTCTCTTGATACTGCGCATGGCCCAGGCCAGCTTCTCGACTGGTTCCCAGTCTCACCTTCTCAATTCACCTTGTTGAGATAGAAACCTGTAGCGAATGCGGCGGTGATGTCAGGATCATACCCAAAGCACTCGCTTCGCTCGCGGGGCAGGCTCTCGCCAGCATCGCCTAAAGGTGCCTACTCTTGGCGAAGATCCGGCAGTGATTCAGAAAATGCTTGCCCACCTGGAAAACACTGCAAGTTCTGCAGCGACAGCGCTGTTGCCGGATTGCCGGGCTTCGCCGAGCCTGCCAGTAGGTTTATTCGACTGAAGAAATAGATTCAATCATGGCACTGATTTCCTGCCCCTTTGGTAACGGAATATTTGATCTCGTCCCGGGTTCAAGGATTGGCGAAAAACCCAGTTGTATGTGGCCAATTGTTTAGATCTGATCGCGCAAATTTGATCAGTTTGTTCTGCATTACAATTGACAGTCAAATAGGAGTGGCTATTTTGTACTTAGGGTTTCAGGTGAATATAGCGTTTGTTTTACCTATACTCGCGGACTGTGCTCTTATACTTTGATAGTCACATGGAGCTGACGCTGGTGAACGATATAGCCGACGAACCAAAGGATCTGACATCACTGATCAATGCTGCATTAGCCGGTGACGAGGAGTCCGCCGAGGCCGCGTTTGCCCATACCTATCCGGCTCTGTGTCGCCTGGCACGCTTGCGGCTGAATCCCAGCGCCCGCGGTAGCACGCTGGACACCCGGTCGGTGGTGCATGAGTCGTTCCTGCGTTTTTCCAGGCTTGGCGAGTTGGCGGTTGAAGATCGCGCGCACTTTTATCGCTACGCCGGTCGGGTGATGCGCTCGGTGATCGTAGACCTGGCACGTCAGCGTGGCGCGGCCCGGCATGGTGGCGGGCTGCAGCGCGTGGAGCTGAGCGAGCAGCAGCAAGGCCCTGACAACATCGACGTCCTTGAATTGCATCTGGCATTGGAGCAGCTCGCCAAACACGACCCGCAAATGGTCCATGTGGTGGAATTGAAATACTTCGCCGGCATGAGTGAGGCCGATATCGCAGCCGCGATGGGTTTCACTGATCGCACTGTGCGACGGGTCTGGACTCGCGCGCGGGTATGGCTCAAAGCGCACTTGTCGGGGTTGGACGTCTGATGGACTCCGCTCGCTGGCGGGAGCTCGATGGCTTGCTGGACGAGGTGCTGGACCTGCCACATGAGCAGCGTGCCGCCTGGGTGCAGAGACAGGCTGCGGAGCTTCGGGAAGACCTTCAATGGCTTCTGGTCCAGGCAGAAGAACTGGGAAAAGACGATTGTTTCGAGGAAGGACCATCCCTGGATTTGAACGGAACTGCGGAGCGTGGGGTTGACCATTCCACCGGTGTTGGCCCTTACCAACTGATCCGGGAACTTGGCAGCGGCGGCATGGGCACGGTGTGGCTGGCCAGCCGGGTCGATGGACAGCCCGACCGGGAGATTGCTCTGAAACTCCCGCGGTTTGCCTTCCCTGATGCGAAACTGGCCGCCATTCTCGAGCGGGAGCGGGATATTCTGGCGTCGCTCAACCATCCCAACATCGCCCGTCTGTACGACGCGGGCCTGACGGAACAGGGCCAGCCGTGGCTGGCCATGGAGTATGTCGAGGGCCAACCGCTGGACCAGTTTTGTCGAACGCGCCGGCTTGGACTGACCGCAAGGCTCGATTTGTTCCTGCAGGTTGCTGACGCGGTAGCCCACGCCCATGCCCGTCTGGTGATTCATCGGGATCTGAAGCCATCCAATATCCAGGTTGATGAACAGGGCAGTGCCCATCTGCTGGACTTTGGGATTGCCAAGATTCTCGACAGTCAGGGTGAATCGGACTCCACGGTGACCCGCCTTTGGGGGGCACAAGCCATGACGCCGGACTACGCCTCGCCCGAGCAGCTATTGGGCCAGCCCCTGACTGTGGTCACCGACGTCTATTCCCTGGGTGTTGTTCTGTATGAACTGCTGAGCGGTCAGAAACCGTACTCGCTGAGCGGTGTGCCAACCGCCAGGCTGGTCGAGACCATCGATCATGGCTCCATCACCCGGCCCAGTTCGCGGACGGAGCAGCCCGCCACCGCGAGGCAATTGCGGGGCGATCTGGACACCATTGTATTGAAAGCGTTGAAGCGCCAACCCGAAGAACGCTATCCATCCGTGCAAGCCCTGGTTGATGACATCCGCCGCTTCCAGCGTGGTTTTCCGGTGCAGGCCCGGCCGGACCGATTTGGGTACGTGGCCCGCAAGTTCTTTGTTCGCCACCGATGGGCAGTGGCGGGGGCCTGTGTCTTACTGACCACGGCCGGCATTGCTGCGGGCCTGGTTTTTCAGCAGTCTCAATTGGTGGCCGTCCAGCGCCAGCAAACCCAGGCGATGCAGGGATACCTGGCGGACTTGATCCGCAGCAGTAACCCGGTAGCCAGCGGACCGATCAATCCCACCGTTGCCGAGTTACTGGAACAATCGCTGGCCGACCTTGATCGACGACAGGATCTGGATCTGGAGACCCGGTTCCGCATCAAGACGCTGCTGGTGGACGGGCTGACCCGAATCCGCGGCGTTGAGGCCACGGAAACGCTGGTTACCACCGTCGCTGCACAGGCCGCTTCGGCCCTTGGTGAGGATCACCCTGTGGCGATCTCAGCCCGGGCGATTGAGCTCAGCAGGCACAGACTGCCGGGCGATCTGCTGGGTAATCGCGACCAGTTGCTGGAGTTGATCGCTCGGGCCAGGGCAACTCCCGGGCTTGATCGGGAATACCTGCTTGCGGCTCTGGAAAGCCGGGTTCACATGCACAACCAGGCTTGGGAGTTTCCCGAAGCGTTGGAGACCGCCCAAGAATCGGCTGAGCTGGCCGCAAAACTGCTGGGGTCGTCCCATCCGCGAGCGATCAACAGCCAGTTGATCCTAGCCAGCGCATACCTGCGCACTCGAGAAAATGAAGAGGCCTTGACCACCGCACGCGATGCGTTTGAACAGGTGCGCCGCATCGGCCGAGACCAGAAACGCGATCCGCTGTCCATCGAAAGCCGGTTGATCTACGGCGACGCGCTGGCTTCCAACGGACAGATGGAAGCGGCCATCCAGCTGCTTTCCGGGGCCGTGGAAGATAGTCTTCAGATGTACCCTGACCAGAACAGCCGGGCCATGACCAATCTTGGCACTCTGGCCCGAATTCAGGATCGTGCCGGTGAGTTGGACGCAGCCATCACCAACTACCGGCGGGTGTTGGAGCGATTCAGTGGCCCGGACAAAGCGGCCGAGGCGGCGATACTATCGAACCTCACCCGCAGCCTGGTGGCTGCCCGGCGTCACGACGAGGCGCTCATACAGGGCGACGCATGGCTGGCTGCCACCCGGGACGTGCCGCTCACTGGACTGCCCTATCACACCACCGCTGACGCGGCGAGAATCGCGTTGGCGCTTTCCTTCGCCTGGCACGGCGACGGGCAAGGCGCGCGCCGGATGCTCGACGGCATCAGCGCGAATTATCCGGTTCGCCGTCCGGGCAGCATGCTGGATCCGGCCTATGCGGAAGGTACTCTGGCCACCCTGACGGGTGACTTCGACGCTGCTGTTACCATTCATCAATCCTCGTTGGACCATATGCTTGCCGCTCCCGCGCCGAGTCACAACGAGATGCATGTGCGTACGGCGTTGGGGATAGCGCTATTTAGCAGTGGAAGGATCGAAGAGGCGGCTGCTCAGCTGGATCAGGCGCTAACCCTCTACCCGCAATATCACCATCATCTGACGCCCCGTTGGGCTGATGCGTTTGAGGCGCGAATCAAGATTCATGGCCATCAGGGAGAGCTTGAAAAAGCCGACCGGATGCAGAATCTGCTTGATGATCTAGCTGGACCCGAACAGGGCTGAACGCTGGTCACTCACTGTTCAAACTGTCATTCGCGTTTCTGGCGATCCAGGGTGATCGCCTGTCAGGGCCGAGCCGTGCGAACCAGTCGGACCACGTTTTCCTGGCTGGTGGCAAGCTGCTCCACGGTTCCACTGTCGAAATCGACGCTCCAGGCCTGTCCGGATTGGCTGGCCGCAGGAGAGGATGTCCAGGTGGCTCCGCCCGGGGCATCAGGAAACACCTGGTCGTTCAGCGCGGGCAGGAAACAGCGGTTTTCCACGATGGAGTTGAGCTCGTTACGATCCGGTACCCGCCAGTCGCTCTGTCCATCCTGTACGTGAATGTCTGCGACCTGCAGCCCGTCTTCCCAATCCAACAGATCGGCACTGCCGGCACAGCCGTTGCCGGTCCAGCTCTGACCGAGGGTACAGCGCTGCCAGACCAGCCCGGTTGGAACATGCAGAACCGTACCGTCGCTGCCGTCCTGGAAATCGGATGCTGGCGTGCTGGCGAAGATGTCGCTGTTCCCGTTTCCGGGACGGCATTGGGCCTGGCTGACGTTAGCTGCGCTCAGCGCCAGCAGACCCACTGTCATGGCCACCGGCCATTGCCTGATATTGGTTTCTATCCGCCTCATTACCTCACCTCCCTGACCAGCCTGACCCGCAACGCGCTGCTCTTGGGCGCAACGCCCACCGAGCCGTCTTGGAATTGAACCCGCCAGGCGGCCCCGGAATCGATGGCCACCGCCGTACCGGTCCAGGTTTCCCCGCTGCCCAGGGGAAAGTAGCCGGTGCTGATGGCCGGGTTGGTGTTACCGGCGTTGACCAGGCTCATCAGTTCCGCCCGGGTTGGCAGGCGCCAGTCGCTGGCGCCACACAGCCGCAGCTCGTTGATGGCGGTAACCAGGCTGTCGGTGTCACAGGTACTACCGGCGCAGCTGCCGCCGTCGATCACGCCAGGCTGCCCGCCGTCGATCAGCATGTCCGGCTGGTACCAGCTGTAGGTATGCTCGAAGTGTCCGGGATCCAGCGGGTCGTTGACTTTGACCTCCCACATCAGGCCGGTATGGCCGTCCACCACGCAGGACCAGCCGCCAGCGTCGTCCGGCAGAATCTCGCCGTCCGGATCGATCCTGGTGTAATCAAAGCCGGCCGGGCCGCTGCCCAGTTTCTCCAGGGCGTCCGCCGCCGCCAGGGCGTCTCGGCCGAACTCAGCATCCTGTCCCGGTGCATTTCCATCCGGGCAGGCGCCGCTGCTGCACTGGGTGATGCCCGTGTCGCCGATCTGGCCCAGTGCGCAGCGGAAAGTGGTTCCCACGGACTGGCCCGATTCGAAACCGCCCCGGAATAGCACGCAGCCCAGCACAACGTCAGGCTCCGGTGGATTGATGGCCTGTTCGATCTCAAGTCGCACGTCGTCGAGAGCGGCACTGGCCACGATATCGGCCGAGGCTCCCACCAGGGCTATCACCAGGGTGAGCTGTTCGCCCGCTGGTACCGTGTCCAGGGGAATGCGGAACTCGCCGCCCACGTAGGTGGTGCCGGACCCAAGGCTGAACCCGCTCCCGGTCGCCACGGAACCAGCCGTGGCCGTGGTGCCGGGTCGCCAGGTGGACACGGCGCTGAAGCCGCTGGCAGCCGTTACGTGCACCTCCAGCGCTTCCGGAATGAAGCTGCCGCTGGAGGAAAAAACCGGTTCGTCGGTAATCCGCAGTAGCAGGGCCTGCAGCCCCTCCGGTGCATCAAAGGATTGCTGCAGCCCGACAAAAAAAGCCCCGCCCTTGGTCAGCCGTGCCGTGCCGTTTTCTGCTACCACCGTGCCGGTGGGCAGCGCAGAGGGCGGCGAAGCCTCGGTAGTCCAATTGGCCAGCCCCTGGGTGAAATCACCGTTGGGCAGGGGCTCGAAAATGGTCTCCGTATTGCCGGCCGCCACCAGGCCAGACATGGCGATGAGCAGGAGTACCGGCATCAGCCGCCACGCAGGTCCGCTAGCCAGAAAAATTTGTCTCATGAGTACTGCCCTCCGGTGACACCTGTTGTGGAACTCCCACAGGGGAAGGTCGATTTCGTCTGCTGCATGGCGAGGATGTTCATAGCTGGCTCGTTGCGCCGCAGGCAATGCCGATTCCCTTGAGGATTTCCCCAGCGGCCGCGTTTTCACCGGCGTCCGGCGGCGCCTGGGGTGCGGGGATCATTCCATAGGCGTTGCCGCTGGCCGATGAAGACGAACCGGCGATAACCGCCGCCGCACTGTCGATTGCAGCGCTGACGTTGAGCCCGATGGGTTGGTATGAAAACGCAAGCCCGGCAACGTCGCAAATGAACAGAGCGTATTCCAGCGCGGCGGACTCACCCATGGGATCGATGAACAGGAAGGGGTTGTTCTCCCCGTAATGGTAAAGCCATCGGGCTTGGGGGTCCTCGGAAACGAATCGCCCGATGCCAGGATCGTAGACGCGGGCGCGGAAATACCCAAGTCCACCGGGTAGGTCGAAATCGCGCCCGGAGAAGCGCAGAGAATCATCCAGTGCCGGAGCCGGGCCGCCGACCTGTCTGCCAAACGCATCGTAGCGATACTCTGCCAGGATTTGTCCCTGGGTGGAGGTCTCCGCCAGAACCGTGCCCACCGAATCCGTCAACAGCCAGTTCACCTGACCGGAGCGCTCAATGGCAAACGGGCGATCAATTACGCGACCGTGCAGTCGCCGCCACACAGGGTCGCCGTTGCTGTCCAGCGCCAGAATGGGATTGTCAAAATCGTGCACGTAGTGGCGTACCACCCCGTCGTGCTCACCGCGCACACGCCAACCCGTGAGGGCGTGCAGGTAGGTGGCGGACGTGACCGTCTGTCCGGACCCATTCTCAACGGACACCGAGCGGATACGGTGCTCCGGGGAGTAGTCCAGGTTGAGACGTTCACCTGAGCCGTCAACCCGCGCCACGAGCTGGCCTTCGCCGGAGTAGGAGTAGCTGAAAGTTCCAACATCCAGCAGGCGGTGGCCGGCGCTGCCCTCCATGTAGGACAGTGCCGCGGGGCCCGGTGTCGAGGGGTTCGACAACCAGTTGCCGACGCCGTCCCAACTCGTACTGCCGCTGGGCAGGACACTCGCGACAGGATGCTGCTCATCGTTTAACCAGCCGCGTCCGTCCCAGTTGTAGCGATGCACGCCGTCAATGTCAGTCAATTCCACTACCTGGCCCAGCGCATTCCGGGTGTAGCTGATTTCCCGGATCAGTGTGCCACCGGCCTGTCGATGGGTAATGGAGGTGAGTCGGGTTGGGCAGCCGGTGCAACCGTAGGTGTAGGTGGTGACCGGCCCCGGCACGTTGCCGTCCAGGCCCTCATAGCGTCGGATAACCAGCGGCAATCCGGCGGGGCTGGACTCGATGTCTACCCGTTTATCGATAACATCGGTCCCGCTCTGACGGATGGAAACCAGGCGATCGATGCCGTCGTATTCGTACTCGGTGATGCCCCCGGCGGAATCGACCACCCGGGTGACGTTGCCACTGGCATCGTAGTCGTACTCGACCCACCAGCCGGGATCACCGGGCCACTCATGCTCGACCCGGGTAACCCGGTTACTGCGGTCGTAGGTATACGACAGGGTACTGCCGTCCTTGGACGCGGCCGCGATCTGGTTGAGTTCGTTGTAGGTCCAGGTTGCCACGGAACCTTCGCCCGGCCGGCGTTCCTCGATCAGGCGAAAGGCGCTGTCGAATATGAACTCCCGCTGGTCGCCGTTGCGATCGACTACCTGGCTGAGTTGACCCAGCGGATCATACTGGTACTGGAGCACCTGACCCAGATTGTCCACTGACTGGACAAGCTGGCCCCGGGCATCGTAGGTAAACGTACGGGCCTGCTGCTCTTCATCGATCATGCGCTGTACGAATCCACGCGCGTCGTATTCAACTCGTCGGGTTCCCCCCACAGGATCAGTCTGGCTGACAATACGACAGACCTGATCGAAGGTACGCGTGGTGCAGTTTGCCAGCGCATCACATTGCCGGATCCAGTCGCTTCCACAATCGCCGTATTCCCAGGTCGTTTCCGAGCCATCCGGGAGGACCAATCGCACCTTGTTGCCGTTTTCGTCGTACTCGCTGGTGGTGATGCCGTCATCCCGGTCCCGGTATTCCACAATGTTGCCGTCGTCATCGTAGGTCCAGCGTTGCTCGACGAACTGGTTGGTATCGAAGTAATCATGGCGGGCGCTGAGCAGGCCGTTTTCGTCATAGAACCGATCGATGCGGAAACCGCGCGGATCAAAAATGGTCTCGGCGCCACCGCCGGTGGTGAACTCAAACAGGGTGCAGCCCCCCAGCGTGGCCAGGTCGCCGTCGGATGAGCAGTGCGCAATCATCCGCCCCTGGTTATCGAACACCATCTGCGCCACTGGGTTGCCTAGGGCATCCAGGGTGCGGGTGACGTGGTTGGGGTGGGCCGTATCGCCATACTCGTAGCGGGAAACGCCGCCGCCGATGTCGGTCATTGAGGCCAGCCTTCCCTGGTTGTCATAGCCGTAACTTACCCGGGTGATCTCGCTGCTGCCGTCCTCATCGATCAGCACGATGGCCGTGATCTGCCTGGCAGGATTGCGCTGGTAGTCCACCCGCGCCCCCCATGAGCTCTGCCAGCCGTTGATGTCCGTGGTCAGAACGCCGCCCTGGGGATCGCGCACCTCAATCAAGCCGTTAACCTCGCTGAGGACATAAATGAATCCTTCCTTGGTCTCCAATTCGTAAAGGCTCGGGTTGTAGGGGATGACGTAGTCCGCAAAACCGGCACCCAGTTGTGTCACGGTCGACGGCCCATCGATGGCACGCAGCATGTCGGTGACGTCCGGGTCCGGTTTGAACTGAACGTCAAACTGGAACAGAGCCGGGAATGACTTGGGCTGGGGGTCGAATGTGAAGCCCACGCGCTCGCCGTCGGGCTTGGTCACATTGACCCGGGTCTGGTTGGTAAATGGTTCTGCGGCGAAAGCTGCAAAGCCGCTGCTGCCTGCAGGCGCGTCCACGGCCGAATCCGTAACGCTACCCCCCAGTACCAGGCGCCAACCGGGTCCGAAGTCACCGCCGGATTCACCGAGGGGTCCGGCATCCAGGCTGTCGTAGGCGCGACCGATCACCAGGGGGAAGGTCCCAAGCTGCCAGGCAAGGTCCTGCAGGGTGAAGGCGAGCCGGCCCGGTTTCGCGCCCGTCCCGGCTGCCAGCGGTACGGCGATTCCACCGGATTGGGCGACGTCTTCAGCCTGGATGTCGATGAAGTAATCGCCGTGTTGGACCATGGTCGGATCAAACTGTGCAACTTCGGCGTTGGTGACGGTGCCGTTGCCGGTGGCGATGACTTCGGAAGCGCCGGTTTTCGCGTTGCGCAGGGTCACGGTCCAACTCAACGCCACCGGCGTGTTGTCCTCGATGCTGGCGACGATGGCCACCGGCTGGTCGTGGGTCGATCCGGCGACTGGAGAGACCAGGGTGACCACCGGGGCCAGTTCGTCGTTGCAGTCGGCCACGGTCAGGGACGCGGACGCCTGGGCCGACTGGCCGCTGGGGTCCACGGCATCGGCCTGGGCGGGGTAGATTCCACTGTCCGCTGGCGTCCACAGGTGGCAGCTCGAGGTATCCAGCGCCCGCGTCGAGCCATCGATACTCAGGCCAACGCTGGCGAGTCCCACGTTGTCACTGGCGTCGACGCAGATAGACACCGCCTCGCCGCGACAGGCCGGCTCTCGGGTCGCGCGGATGGCCACCTGGGGCAGTTGGTCGTCGCTCAGCAGCTCCAGGTCAAAGGCCAGCTCGTCCTGACCGCCCCAGCCGTCAGTCACCTCCAGGGTGACCGGGTAGGTACCTGGTGTGCCCCCTGTGGTGACCCAGTGCAGCCATCCCAGGCTGGCGTGCAGGGTCATTCCCGTCGGCCCGATCAGCAACCGATAGGTGCGCGCATCACCATCGCCATCGGTGGCCAGGATGCGGGAACTGTAAAAGGCGCCGACCACAACCGAAGTGGGCGGGGCGGTGGTGATCTGCGGTGGCACGTTGGCACCCCGCAGTCGGATAGTGAAGGCCTGGCTGGCAACGCCACCCTGGGGATCTTCCGCCTGCACCGAAACCGGTACCTCTGAGGGCTGGGAGTCGTTGGGCAGCCAGGTGATGGCGCCATTATTGGGATTGATGGTCATGCCGGCGGGCGCCGTGGCCAGCGTCCAGCTCAGGGCTTCGAACTCGGGGTCGATGGCTTCGGGGTCATAGGCGTAGGGCGAGGCAATCCGGGCCGTAAGATCCGGCGCGCTGACGAAATAGGGCGACTGGTTTGGCAGCTCCGGCAGCACCTGCAGTTCGAAGCGCTGCAGCGCCTCCTGTCCGATGGCGTCAACCGCCAGCAGTTCCACCACGTGTGTGCCCAGGTCGGGTCCGCCGGGAACCCAGGTCAGTTCTGCCGTCATGGGGTCGAGGGTCATCCGAGCCGGTGCCTGCACCAGGCTGACCACTGGCGCCTGGGCCAGAGACGTGGTCACGCGCCAGGCATAACGGTACTTGACGCCGACGGCGGCGTAGGTTGTCGGCATGCTGCTGAAGGCGGGGCCGGGTGATGTGAGTGCCGGCTCACCAACGTAAAGCGTCCAGGCCTGGCTGGCCCGGCCGCCACGTCCATCATCGGCCAGCAGCACCACGCTGTGCTGGCCGGGTTCAGCCGCGGCCCAGGTGACGGCACCGGTAGCCGGATCAACCGTGACCCCGGCAGGGGCGGCCTGCAGGCTGAAGCCCAGAGTATCGCCGTCCAGATCCGAGGCCAAAGCGGCATAGGCGTAGACGGCGCCGATGGGGCTTTGGGTCGGTGGGGAGGTGGTGAAGACCGGCGGGCTGTTGAAGGCGCCGTCTTCGACCCGCACGGCGAATCCCTGGCTGGCCGTTGCGCCGCGACCGTCGTCGGCGGCAATGATCACCTCAAAATTGCCCGTTATGGCGGGCGTCCATGACAGTCTTCCATCCTGCAGCAGCATGCCTGTTGGCGCGCTGTCCAGACTCAGGCTGACGCTGTCGCCGTTACCGTCGGCCACACCGACGTTATAGGTCCACGGCTGCCCCGCGGTGGCGCGATTCACCGGCGCGCTGGTGAAGTAGGGCGGCTGGTTAACGGGTGCGATCCAGCGCGGTGTAAAGTCGATGGGGCGGCGCTCGCTGTTGAAAAAGGCCAGCTCTCGTGCCGCCGACAGGTTGCCAGCAGCAAGCGTCTCACCCTCCGGAATCACCACCACGTAGGGTTCGCCCTGGGGAGTGAATCCATCGGCGTTAAGCAGGCCCACGGCGGTATCTATGTCGTTACCCACCGTCATCAGCACCGGGCCCGGCACCGACGGCCCATCGTTGTCGGCCTGGACGTCGACCAGCAACCGGTTGTTGTTGATGTCGAAGGAGGTAGCGGCAAAGCGGCTTTCCAGCAGCACCGAGGCGTCGGCCAGGTCGGCCCATGGATCATCGCCGTCGCTGCCGCCGTTCAATGACAGCGTCAGCAGCGCCTCGGCACAGCCGTCCTGGGCCCGGATCTCGAAGGTGTTGACGCCCGCGTCGAGGGCGACAACAGTGAAGAACGTCCCCGACGCATCCAGCAAATCCACCGGGCTGCCGTCGATGAGCACGTCCTGCAGCGGCTGGGCCGGCCCGACCGGAATGATCCGTCCGCTGATCACCAGGGGCACTGCCGAGGGAAGCAGCGCGCCGGCTTCGGGCGACAACTCGATGATGCGGGGCGGGACCGGGATACCGTTGGCGAGCACGCATCCCGGGTCGCGGTCCGGCGTTTGGGTGCGGTAGGTGTTGTGGGCCTCCCAGCTGTTCTCCTCGGTAAACGGCAGGCTCCAGTCGTTGTTGATGTTATTGATGTGATAGTTGTGCTGGTTCCAGACCGGTCGCGAGTCCACCCAGCGGCCGGTGTGGCCGATGACGAACAGCCCATTTGCCCCGGCCACAACCACTTCGGCCTGGCCGTCACCGTCGACGTCGGCCAGGGACGGGTAGTCAAGCACGGTGCCGGAACCGGTGTAGGGCTCGTTGAACAGCCGCTCGCCGTCAGCGCCATTGAGCACCAGGAAGCCGTCGGTGGCGCCGTTCCAGATAATTTCCCAGGCGCCGTTGCCGGTCAGGTCCTGGGCCGCAACCCCTGATGCTGATGCGCTGTTGTCGGCCACGCCCTGTTCCCAGACCAGGCTGCCAGAGGCATCCAGCACCATCAGCAGGTGATCGTTGACCACCAGCCCGGCATTGATAGCCGAGGCGGTGACAAGGTTTGGCTGGCCGTCGCCCGTGACGTCAGCCACGGTCACCGGGCTGGGCCTGTACAGATCGGTGCGGTTGGTGGGATATCGCCACAGCAGGGTGCCGTCGTCCTCCAATGCTTCGATCACGTGGCCCCAGTTGATGATCACTTCGGCGTTGCCGTCGTTGTTCAGGTCAGCGATGGCCGGGCCGCCAAAGGCCCCGGCGCCGCCGATCACCACGATGGGGTCGGGCAGTTCCCGGCTCCAGGCCAGAGTGCCGCCGTTGAAGACGTCGATGACCTTCAGGGTCCAGGTCTCGGCGACCACGATATCCAGCACACCGTCGCCGGTGAGATCAGCCAGCACCGGCACCGTGGGAAAATCGCTCCCCAACGGGTCGGAGAACACCACGTTGCCCAGGTGGTCGAGCACATAGATGGCGTCGCCCAGTGCTGAAATCACGATCTCGGGCTCAGGATCCAGGTCCAGGTTGGCCACCGACGGACCGCCCCAGGCCACCTCTTGGCTGGCCAGGTAGGACTGCACCGTGGGGTTGCTCCACAACAGCTGGCCGTCGTGGCGAAAGGCGAAGGTACCATCACGACCGCTGACGATGATCTCGGCGCGGCCATCACCGTCCAGGTCGGCCAGCGCCGGCTCGGCGGCCGGACCGACCAGGTCGCTGGTCCATTTGATCGGTGAGCCGGAACCCGCGTCCTGGCCGTCGCCACGGTAGACATAGAGCCGCCCGTTTTGAGCAGGGGCGACCAGCTCTACGACGCCATCGCCGTCCAGGTCTCCAACCGCAACGGTGGAAACGAATCCTGCAGCGCTTGTTCCGGGCAGGCTTTCCTGGGCGGTGGTGTCGAACCACTCCACCTCCGGCGTGTAGGCGAAGGTATCCTCCGGGTCGACTTCGAATGCATCCAGCAGTGGCGTGTCGCCGCCATTGGAATCCAGCGCCACCTGGACGGCGTGGGGGCCCTCGCCCAAATCCGTGAAGTAAAGGGCGGTGGGCTGTGCACGGAACGGGGCAGTTGGCGAGAGATTGAAAAGGCCTTGGTCCACGCCGTCGATTACGACCTGGAGCACGGTGTTCTCGCGCTGGTAGGCCAGCACGGTGAGGTCGGTACCGGTGAAATTGAACCAGGCGTTGGTATCCGAACTGACGAACGGCGACAGGACATTGTCCTCGCGGGCATACTCATCCGCCTGGTCCCGCCACCATTCTCTTCGGCTGAGGTGGATCAGGCCGGGCGGGGCGTCGTCCAGCCTGGCGTCGTACCAACCATCGTTCACCGGCTGGCCGTCCCAGATGTCGATAAAGTCCGGCATGACCGGCCCTGTCTCCACCACTGCCTCTACTGAGTGTGCGCCGGGTGCCAGGCCGCCGAATGTCAATTGTTTAACTTCGTTGATACCGCCGGAGGTGTCGAACCCCCCCTGGGAGACGCCGTCAATAAATACTTCCACGCTGCCACTGGTCGCGGTGCTGCGGAAGCCGAGTGCAATCCATTGGCCGTTGAAATCCAGCTGCCAGCGGTCGTCCGCTGTGCTGCTGCTTGCGTAGTATCCCCGGCTGACCTGCAGGTCGGAAAACTCCGCCCAGCTCTGGGCCCTGGTGGCGTAGGGCTGGCCATTGTAGCGCAGTGCCGGGTGGTTTTCTTCGTGCCGAACGATCGCGGGTATAGCCGGCGCCGGATCGGGTGGTGCCACCGCGGGGGTGGTGATCACGTCGACGCTGGCGGCATCGCCGCGAACCTGGCGGATCTCCAGCACGTGTGGGCCCGCGCCCAGACCATCAAACGAGAAAGCGCGGGGCCCCTCGTTTTGGTCAAAAAGATCCTTCAGTCCTTGGGAGACGCCGTCGATGCGGATCTCCACGTCCTGGTATTTGAACCGGGTCCACCCCTGCCAGGTCACCGAATCGCCGGTAAACGCGAGCCAGGCGGTCGTGGCGGGGGCTATACCGGTGGCCATGTAGGTGCCACCGCTGGCCGCCGCTGACGCCAGGCGACTCCATCCGCGGCTGTAGATCACTCTAGTGTCCACGTCCTCGAAGGCGCCGTCAGCCAGGGGCTGACCGTCCCAGGCCTCGAAGTAGTCCAGCGTCATCCGTGTACCGCTGGACTCCGGCGATGCCGTACCCAGTGCAGTAACCGTCACCGAGTGCGCCCCGGGCCCGATGCCGCTGTAGTAAAGGCTAAGGGTATCGGTGGCGCGGCTGTAAAGATCGACGGTTTCGACCACAACCCCATCAATGGCGATTTCAGCCTGGCCGCCGAAGCGGTCGGCGATAAAGCCGATGCCGAGCCAGTCGCCGTCGAAGCTGTACTGGACTGCATCGTCCTGCGCGGCCGAATAGATCACCTCGCCGGCGCTGGCCAGGGTGGTATTAATGTTGGCCACCCGCACCCAGCTGTCGGCGCTATGCGTGTAGGGCAGGCCGTTGAACAGCAAAGCTGGGTCATCAGCCTCTACCCGGGCAACGCCGCTGACGGCTGCGTCGGGATCAATAAACGGCGCGCTGCCCGGAGTTGAAATCCGGTCGATGGTGGCGGTGTCCTGGTAGCTCAGCACCTGTAGTACGTGGTCCCCGGCACCAAAGCCCTGGTAGGAAAATACTTTCGGCACCGCGGCGTTAAACAGCACGGGTTCGTAGAGGTCGATGATGTCCAGCGGTACGCCGTCCACGAACAGCTTGACCCGGCCAGCGCTGCCGTAGGCCAGCGTTTGCAAGCTGAAGCTGTCGCCGGCAAATGGGAACCAGGCGCTGCCGGTGGTGGAGCGATAGTACTGGCCGCCGCTGGCGCTGGCATAAGTAACTGCGGTCCAGCCGTCGCTGACCAGCGTTCGCTGGTCGTCCTCTTCGAAATCCCCATCGGGCAGCAGCGTGCCATCGCCGTAATCGGTGTAGTCCAACTGTACGCGTGTGTTGGCGGCGAGGGAATTGGCCGTGCCGGTGACACTCAGGCTGACTGTGTGGGCGGCATTGGTCAGGCCGTCAAAGTGCAGCTGTACCGGTGTTTCCTCACGCTGATAAAGGTCGAACACGCCCTGGCTCACACCATCCAGCAAAATCTCCACCTCGCCGCTGAAGCGATCAGCGACCAGGCCGATGCTGACCCAGGTCCCAGAGAATCCGATCTGTGCGGTGTCACCTGCACTGGCGCTGCGCGTATAAGTGCCGCCGCTGGCTGGCGTCAGGCTGACGCTGGCCCAGCTGCCGGTCAGGCTCCAGTCAACGTCGTCCTGTTCCAGGCGGACGAAGGTTGGGGCGAAAACCGTGGACTGCAGGGCCGCTGTGGCCGACACGGCGATACCCTGGGTCACGGTTGTTGCCTCGGGGAGCTGCTCGACGGGTTTGCTGGCCTCGTCCCTGGGCTCCATCGCCTGTTGTCCGATCGGGACCACCCCGACTATTGGCGGGGGGGCGGCTTCATCATCCGCGCCTGACACTGATGCGTTGGCCCCGGCCAGAACCAGCAGCAGTCCCAGGATGAATAGAGCAGGGTGCTTGCTTTCCGACATCATTGGCAATCGTACTCCGAGTCTTTTTCTTCGGCCTGGTAACCCACCGATCCGGTGGAAACGCGGCCCATTAATGTAGATAACGAAAATATGACTGAGATCCGGACAGGCAGGCACTTCGATTAGCGTTATGAATGGCGGTACGCTCCGGGTCAATGGCGACCCGGGTAAGCCGGTGGTTTTTACCTCCGATGCGGTGGTTCCGGCTGCAGGAGACTGGGTCAGTGTCAATATATTGGGCAGCGGATCAGCCAGCTTTGACTATTGTGAGATTGCGTATGCGGGAGAGGGGGGCAGCATCGGCGCGCTGAACATCTTCAGCACCGGCATCGTGACTCTCGATCAGTGTGACCCCTTTAGGCCGACCCAAATATTTATACTCTCGATCCGGACAAGGTGCTAGCCGTTTCTCCTGAAATACTTTCACCTTTGCGATCGAAACAGAACATCCAGGGAACTTAATTCAGATGTTTTCCATAAGCTCTCAACTCTTTATATATTATTATTTTCCGTTAACTCAGCAAGGCTCACAATCACTAATCGGGGAAACTAGTCCCAGCGGTTTTTGACACATGCAATAACCACTTAAATCAAGGAATAACTTATGCATCTTCGCAGTCTTATTCTTGCAACTCTTTCGCTCATGTCGGCAGTTCGGGCTCATTGGCTTATGAGGTAAGCACTGACACCCTGTGGTACGCAAGTAATAACGGCAGCACGCTTCTGCAGTACGCAAAGGGCTCTGCCCCCTTTACGTGGTTGTTTATGCCTCCCGTAACGCCAAAGAAGGTTCGAACTGGGCGATCCGCATGCCGCCCAATGCTGCCGCCAGGGCGGCTGCAAACAACGTCATGACCAGCGAAACTCCGAGGTGCCAAGCCAGCAGCCTGCATATAGGCTGGCCGCCGCCGATATTATCAACGAATAGCGCGTTGAGCCCGGACTGGACCAGGAAGAAAGCAATCACTGCAATCGCCCAACCCAGCACACCGGTCAGTAAAGCCTGTAGTATGGGAAACCAGATAATCCCATGGGTCCGGAATCCTGTCAGCCGCAGCACGCTGAACTCGCGGCGTTTGCGATCAACATTCGCCCAAATGCTGGTACCAAAAGACAACCCGTAGCCGCTGGCCGCGATGATGGTGATGATCCAGAAAACGATACTGAGGTTGCGGTCCAACTTGGCTACCAGCTCGATATCCGCAACTCGTGTGCGCACGTCAATCCCCCGGTCCATTAAGCCCTGGCGCAGACCTGCGACATCTTCGATGCTCCTGGCATAAAGCCTGAAACCGGAGTAGTTTCGTGGTCCATCCTGAACCGCAACACCATCCAGGCCTATTGCCGGTACATAACGGCCATCACGGAAATTCTCAACAGCTACAAGCAGTTTGTTAGACACAAACAGACCATCGCGTGCAAAAGCTGCCGCAGACGCTACCCCTACCACTTCCAGCGGTAGCAGACCGGTCTGTGACTCGTCCTTGTAAACGCGTGTCAATATCCCTTCGAGCCGCGTTCCAACGGCCGCACCGAGCTTGTCGGCAGCGTCCATTGACAGCACCACCTGCTCAAGTCCGATTGGCTCCTGCAGACCGACGAGCACCGGGTCATTGGCAGCCGAAGGAATCAACTCGACATCAATGATGCGGCCCACATCGGTATCGGCGGCACGCAAACTGATAATGGCTGCAATCGTCCGCGTCCGGGGTACGATGAAAGCAACTTCGGGTAATGCGGCCATGTGCTCGAACCACTCGGGGGCGTATTTTCCACTGCCAACCGGCTGGATTTGACGGTAACGCGGGTCCTCCTTGAGCGGGGTCAGAAGGTTGGTGACAATGCCATACTTCAGGCCGAACAGCACCAGCAACGGTACCAGCACGGCACTCAAAGCCAGGATAAAGCAAATTGACATCAACTTTTCGTGACAGTAGTCGCGCCAGGCGAGAAATACCACCAGTCTGTAATGTGTGTTAACCGGTCGCATCGGACACCGTTACCAGCAAAGAGTCGCCATCGAGCGATTCAGCATGGAGATTCAATAGCTGCAAGCCGGCTTGTTCAACCAGGCCGATGGCATGACTGGCGACGATCAGGGTCACGCCCAAATCGTCGGCCAGCGCCGCCATCAGTTTCATGATGCGTTCCGCGTTTTGCGGGTCGATGGCCGCTGTCGGCTCATCTGCTATCAGAACCCGTGGCTTGTGAGCCAACGCCCGGGCAATCGCCGCCCTTTGTCTTTGCCCGACCGAAAGCATTGATGGCAGCTTGTCAAGCTGTTGTTGTATATTGAGTTTCACGGCCCATTCTTCCGCCGACTGGTCCAATGGCAGACCCAGTAACTGGCGTGAAAGGTTGATATTTTCGCGCACGCTGAGATAGGGCAACAGACCACCGCTTTGTAACACGTAACCTACGTACCTGCTGCGCAAATCACTCAATTGATCGGCATCACCGGACTGCCAGGCCGCCTCAATATCGATGCTTTGTCTTTCAGTGTCGGGTTTGAAGGTAAACGTATCAATGTTGTCTGGGCGCAATATCATGGCCAGGAGTTCGAGCAAGGTACTCTTGCCGGAGCCACTTTCACCAACAAATGCCAGCTTTACCCCCGGCCTGATATCAAGCCGGGGAATGGACAACGTATATTCAGCGCCACCCGCTGCATAACTTTTCGTCACATTACGCAGCGAAAAGACGTCCGTGCTCAGGGTAATGCCTCCAGTAACAGGGGATACACCGAATCACCATCTACCTCGCCGTCATCTAGCGGCACCCATAGATCGACGTTATCGTGCAACGACCGGTAATAGGCCACTTTTCCATCCAGCTGACTGATAAATTCGAACTGACGTTGGGCCGGCCATTGCTGCCAGATACTGAGGTCGAGGTTCATCACCTCGCTCTTGTAAGGCAGCCCTTCAAGGTATTCCCGCATGTAACCCATATCAGCAAGGCTCTGGCCGCCAACTGCCCGCGTCGACATTTTGGCTGCAGCAGGATCACGGCTGATGGTGGCTGCAAGACTCTTGAGTTCATCCAGGAAATCATCCGGGGCCAGCGTACCTTCCTCGGCCGTAATCAGCACCTGCCTCAGCACTTCGTGCAAATCACTTAGCTGATCACGGGTTAACAGGACCCGTACATCGATGGAACGCTCAGCGGGTGCAGCCAGGTCACGGTCTACCATCCAGGCATTGAACAACGCCGGCACCCTTTGCCCGGCAAGATTCTCCTCCTGCAGGTATTTCATGCGCAAGCCGTAGCCCAGTCGTGCGACCTTGTTCTGAAACTCATCCAGTTCAGTTGAGCTACCGGTGGCTGTCACCACGTTTGCAGGTGGACGCCCGCTGGCTGCCTCACGAACCTGCATGGTCAGTTGCTCCGTCATGGAGCTCAAAGCTGTTTCAAAACCACTCACATCCCCGGTTTTGATGGGATAGTAGAAATCACCAATGCCGCTGATGGTTGATAGTTCACGATACTGCTCCTCGGCAAAGCCGTGATTGCTGGCGCCCGCCGCGGTTCTGAGATGGAAGACTCCAATCGCAATATCATTCTCTTGGGCAATCTCCCTGAGCGAGGCTGAACCCAGTCCCGTGGCGGAGAGTGGATCATTTTCAATACGCGGACCCGCATCGCTGATCAGAATGATGTACTTCGCGTAATAACCAGTCCAGTCAATGGTGTTGATCGCCTCGCTGACACCGGCATAAGCGTCTTCATTGAAGCCGTCACTGGAGACCGTTGCCGGTTTCACTGCCGCAATTCGGGACAGGAATTCCGTGCCGCTGGTGCCATCGGCCAGGCTTGCATAGGTTCGAGTTACAAATTCAAGCTGTGGCACGGCCGTAATATTGTCGCGATAAGCCACCAGGCCATAGCTGACCTGATCCGCCAGCTTTGCTTCTTCGATGGACCGGTAGACACGCTGCATGATCTCGCGTGTCTTATCAATATAGGGTCCCATGGATATGGTGGAGTCGATAACGAAAACGATTCCTGTCCGGTAGGTATCGACCACCGCCTGAGAATCCTGTAACGGCACGGTGGCTACGTGCAAAAGCCGAGCCTGCTGCCCACCCACCAGGACGTCTTCGTGATCCAGTATTGGCACCAGGTAAAAGTCCTTGCGGATATCGATGTAACCCTCGGGCTGGATGGCCACCACGGGAGAATCCCCACTGATACCCTGTCCGGCCTGATCGCGCAGTTTTGAATATGCAACTGAATCCCCACTGTCGATGAGGGTCTTCAGGGAAGAGCGATCACCAAACAATGGTACCCGGTTCTGTTCGGCGGAATCCCGAAAAGCAACAGTCAGTGTCTGATTCCAATCAACTGCCTGCTCCGCCGGTAACCAGCCTGCAACGGTTCCGGTGCTGTCTGTTCCAACCTGCAACCACTCACCATTGTTGTTGCTGCGCTGGTAAACGTAAAAAGTCGAGAATGGGGAGACCTTCAGGTCGGTGGCAGAACTACCCCCTGGTAAAGTGTTCAGTTTCGCACCGGGTATGGCGATGACACGCTGATACAGTGCCGTCTTGCCTTCCTGCAGCAGGGGTCTGTTCACTTGCCCCCAGGCGACGCCAATCTGGGCGACAGCCGCCAGGAAGATGATTGAAAGTGTAAATCTTACAGAAATTGATTTGTTCATCATTTACTCCCATTGCAACAGAAGTTGCTCCGCAAGCGGGTCATTTTCAGCTTCCGCCTTGGCCCAGGCATGCAATTCGGACAGGCGCACCGCTGCCATTTGATTACCTGCGTCACGGGCGGCGCGATACCATTTATAGGCCTGGAAAGGATTGGGTTTGTCCATCAGTCCGGCCTCGGACGAAAAATGGTTCGGATCCTGCAAGCTGGCGAGTTCAAAGGCAGCCGGGCCGTGACCGCCACGGGCAGCAAAAAAGTAAAGCAATTGAGCATCAGCAAAATTTCCGGCCGCCTGGAATTCCTGCGCACGGTCGAAGGCCAGAGCGTAATCAATGGCTGCCGGATTCGCCCGAAGCTCGGCGATAATCTCGCGAGCAGTATCTCCGCGCTCCTCTTCTGTTTTTGCCGGTTCAACGGTTTCCAGAACCCTGGGCGGCGCAACATCTGGTCCTGGCTGCGGAACCTGCACTGTTTCGGTTTTGTCACGCAGCAGATAAATCCCGACACCCAAAACAAGCAGTACCAGGATGGCAATGCCGGCCAGCAATCGTCGATCTATTTGACCCGTGCAATTTGCGGGTCGTAAACCTGTAGAAGGAATCATAACGCTCTTCTCCCACCCACCCTCAGATAAACAAGAGATTTGCCGAACCAGCCCGGGTGGGCTTTAGGTTGGTAAGTGTATGTTACATCATTGATCAGGCACTCACATAAGTAGAAGATAGCGTATCTTCAACCCTGTAACGATCACGCGCTTCGGAGTTGACACTATACTAGCCCGACACATACCTATGGAGTATCGATTTGCGCACATCAGTCCGGATTGCATTAGTCATTATCATGGCTTTCGCTATTGTGTATACGCTGGCGGGATTCCTGCTGGCACCGTATCTGCTTAAACGCCAGATCATCGATGACCTCTCCAGGCATACCGGTGGCACTGTCACGCTCGGCCAGTTGAGTGTCAACCCGTTCCTGCTCAACACAGACCTGCGTCAACTCCGTATCGCCACTGAAGATCATCATCCAATATTCACCCTTGAGAGCATGCGGGTCCGTCTTGATATCGCAAGTCTTTGGCATCGTGGCTGGATCATCCGTGAAATGGTTTTTGACACACCCTATTTGCGGGTAGACGCATTGCCGGAAGGAATGGGGGAAGGTGATTCCTTTCCTCTCATCTCCATCTCCCGCCTGCAGGTCATGCGGGGACACTTACACTGGACAGACACCTCATCCGGGACTGCTGACGACGCCATGGTCGAGCTGACAGGCCTGGAATTTTCCCTGGAAAACCTGGGTGGCAAACCTTACAAACCAGGTCAGTTCACCCTCTCAGCCGAGGTCAATCGCTCCGGTTGGCTACGGTCAAGTGGCAGCTTGAGACTTTTCCCGGGCATGTTGGATACGACGCTTGAGCTGGGTGGGGTCAACCTGGCAGACCTCGACTCAGTCTTTGCGGTCGGCAGCGGTTCCGGTCAGCATCTCAAAATACTTTCTGCCCTGTTGTCGGGAAAGTTCAGAGTCTATTATGAACATGGACAGACGACCATCCGTGGTGGGGCGCAACTTGATCGGTTCGAACTGGTGGATCGCTCAAGCGACGCTGCGATCTTTTCCGCCGCTAACGTACAAGCCACGGAATTGGCAATCCAGAGCACTCCCTTCAGGGCTTCGGTGGAGGGGCTTCAGTTAAATCAGCCACATATGAGACTGGCACGTGATGCTGACGGAACCCTGCGTACTGCCCACTGGTTAAAACCCTTATTTGCCCAGACGAATCACCTCCAACCTTCCATCCCGCGGATCGAGATCCAGGAGGGTTTACTGGACCTGACCGATCAGAGCCTGACGTCTACGTACCAGATCAAAACTGACAAAATCGAAGGCATTATCACACGGCAGGACGGCGGCACGAAGTTGAGCATTGCGGGTCGTGTCCTGGGAGAGAGCACGAGTGTACTCAATGTTAACTGGTTGCCAACCGGTTCAGACGGTGATGGCCGACTTGATATACGCATTGAAGACCTTGATGCCACGGTACTGTCACCGTACCTGGAAGCCGTTACCAGCCGCGGAATTGCCTCCGGTCAATTGGATATGCACTTTGATTACCAGAAAATTGATCAGCAATTTGAATTGAAAAACGAAATTTCAGCGCTGGCGTTCCAGCTTGATGAGATGCCCACCAGCCCGGTTACCCCTGGACTGCCTCCTCAACTGCCACTAGACCTGGCTGTTGCCCTGGTCAGGGACGGCAGCGACCGGATCAATTTTTCCATCCCCGTGCCAGCGGGTCGGGTTGAGGAGAATATGCAACTTGGGTATCTTCTCGGTGAAGGCCTCGTGAACCTGGTTAAAAACCTTACAAAGGCACCTTTTTACACGCTCGGTAAGCTGAACGGTATATCGCCACCGTTTCTCGAACGTATCGTGTTCAAGCCCGGCGACGCCGCGCTGCCGATGGCCGCCGAAAGTAACCTTGCTATTCTTGCGGCGGCACTTGTACAACGCCCAGGTCTTGGTCTGACAATTAGTGGACGTTTCGATACGGTTGTCGACCGGCAGGCCCTGGCCCGCAAGCAGGTCGGCTTGCACGTCGCCCTGGCCAGCAGTGCCGGGCCACCGGGACGAGAAGCACCAGGTTCGACCGACTTTAACGACAGCAAGGTGATCTCGGTGCTTGATGAATTTGCGGGTAAGCGGCTCAGCACGGCGGAACTGGAAGCGCTGCGTGCAAACCACCCGCAACGCGGAACGGCATTTTACGAGGCCGTGTTTGAGGCGCTGGTGAGAAACGAAGCTGTCTCCCGCACGAAGCTAAAAGCCTTAGCGCGGTACCGGGCACGGACCATTGTTGATCAGCTAAACGCAGCCGGTGTTGATCGCCAACGGCTGCAGATTGGAACAGACATTGAGACAGCACAGGCACAAGCCCGGTTGGTGTATGTGGAACTGGAATTATGGGGTCATAGTAAAGTGCCAGAGTAAATTATGGGGTCAAATTATGGGGTCAGAGCCCTTTCCCGAAAGCCTCTTTGGCCATAATTGCTATGGCGTCTGTTTGGATTCTTATTCCAACAGTAGAGCGCTTGAAGCCTAAGCACCTATCCCCAATCACGTGGCTTTGGTATGTCACACATCGAGTTCGGGGAAACGGTCAGCCGGCGTGGGCGGTTGTTTGGTCAATACCTTATCGATCTGGCGCGCAAGGTCTTCGATACAGTAATTCATTTCCTGTTCGATGGTTGCACCGCCGTCATGCGCCCATTCGTCGATCGACCGTGGTCGTGTTTCGCACCGGAATGTAAGTGAGGAATGTTGTGGGTTTGGCTTATTCAGACTCCACTCATAGCGGGTGACGACGGTCATGGATAACACGATCTTTTTTCCAAATACCTTCACCAGTCGAAGGCTATTTACATCCAGGCTGATCCGGGCATCTGCAACGCCCGGTGGCACGAGACTGGACGCGGGCAACTTTTCAGCCAAAGCCGTTGCGAGTTCCTGGTTCATGTCGTGAGAAGAGCGCAAGGCTTCCAGGTATGAAGTAATTTTCGTGGCATCCTCTCCCGAAATGCCGGACATGCCAATTACACCGCCTACCAGTGTCGTGACGCTTATGGTTGCGGGAGCGCTGGCAGCGAAGCAAAGACCAAAATATGGTCCACAAGCCAGGCTGGCGAGAAAGCTGACCGTCAGTCCGCCAAAAGCACCCGCTGCAGCGCCAGTTGCGGCGGATTCACCTTTTGAAGGGATAGAGTCAACCGGGGTCTCAGAACTGGGCGTAATGATTTCGACACGGTCGAAACTTCGATAAGGGATGGGAGTGTTGTGAGCACATCCGCTCAGCAAGATCGTCAATATAAAACAGGTCAATAATTTTGTGTTATTGACCTGTTTCATTTTCATGCCTGATCAGTCTCATCCTTAAGGGATGTTAATGGCTCTCAATGACCATTTTGGCCTGTTCAGCAATAATGCTGTGCCCTTCCCTGGTCGGGTGTTGAGCGTCCCAGAACAGATAACGCCCCCAGTTTGAACAGTAAACCTGTCCCTGGGTATCCGGAACAATACAGGCCTCATCCACTATCTCCAGACCATAAGTCCCAGGATTGGCAACGATATCGTTCATGATGCTGAATACATCCAGGTTGATGACGTCCATACCAGGAAGTACAGAATGCATAAACGCAAGGTTGCCTTCTAATGCCTGGTTGTATCCTACCGAAGCCAGGGTGATGTTCTGCAGCAAGATTTCCTGGATATAATCGGGATAAATTGAAACAACATCCAGAACCCGGGGTGTCAGAGCAAAATTCGGCATATTGAGGATTAAGAAATGACGCGCTCCGTGTATATAGAGCCGCTGAATTTGTGCAAAGGTGTTCTGCAGAGCGGCACCCATGATCTCAGCCGGATTGAGTGCGAATAATGCATCGGCCACATCGTTGGATCCAATCCAGATGATATACAGCGCCTCACCCGGTGCCTGGTTATTTTCATCGGCCAGAAAGTTGTCAACCTGCGTGGTCAGATTAACCTCATTGAATACATCATCAAGCAACACTTCACGCGCTCTTGATCTGCCCACTGCATAATTTCTGAATTGCCCGGGGGATACCTCGGAAGGGTGCCCGCTTTTCGGGATATGCATTTTCCGGGTCAGATTCTCGACCCAGGTTGAACCATTGGTAAAATGATGTCCGCCAATGGCGTAGGGTTCGCTGGGAACATTTTCCGTCTCATAAGGTTGCATGGACATTTCGCCAAACTGGGCAAAGTAGTTACCCGAATCTGACAAACTGTCACCAAACACGATGGCTTCACCATAGCTGGCAGCTTGGCACCAAGCCGCCATCAGCAAGCTAAAACAGAAGATACCCGACTTAATTAATTTCTTGTTCATACCCATTTACTCCCATCTGATTGACTTAAAGCGGTGGAAATCCAGTCCGCTGATCGCAGCATGGACTGGTGTCGCTCGAATAACCTGATGGAGTCCAAATGGTTTACTGATTACTTCTTAGGAAAGCTTATAGGTGTAAACTAGGTATGCCGTCAACGATAGACGGGGACGGAGATTACCAATGAATATCGACAGGCAACTGGGATTTCAGTTAGGTGAATGGAAGGTCTATCCCGACCAGGGTCTGCTTGTAGGTGTCAATAGTCAGCCACACCTTGAACCCAAGGTGATGGAAGTGCTTGTCTATCTTGCCGAACGGCAGGATCAGGTCGTGCGTCGTGATAACCTGATCAATGATGTCTGGCGTGGGACATTTGTAAGCGACGAGGTGCTCTCCCGGGCTATTTCCCTCCTGCGCACCTGCCTGGGCGATGACCGAATGAAGCCCTTTTATATTCAAACCCTGCCGAAAGTGGGTTATCGCCTGTTGATGGAAGTGACCCCTCTGGTGGCGTCGGGATCAGAACAAAAACCTGTATCCGGGTTATCAATAAAAGAAAACCGCACCCTTAAAATGGCTCTCGCCATCGCCGCCGTGGTTATTTTTATCATATCCATAGTATTTTGGTCGACAAGTGAAACACCGGTTGATCCACGGTCGCCGGCGGCTTTTGCAACCATCTCGGAATGGTTTGATTTTCTGGCAAAGGATAAGGAAGGCTCGGAAGGTGTTACTTCTATCGCCGTACTGCCATTCGAAAACCTGAGCGAAAACGATGACAGTACCTATTTCAGCGAAGGGTTGACCGATGAGTTGACCATGACATTGAGCAAGGTCAAGGGTCTGAAAGTTGTGGCAAGACGCTCGTCCTATAGCTTTAAAAACCGTAATGATGACGTGCCAACCATTGGCAGGTTGTTGCATGCTGATGCAATTTTTGAAGGTACGATTCGACGTGTTGGTGACCAGTTACGAATTAACGCCCAGTTATGCGCTGTCAGTGACGGTTACCTGATGTGGTCAGGACTGTTTGAGCGTAATGTCCATGATGTTTTTGACGTGCAGGAAGAAGTAGCCACGGCTGTTATCGAGGCGATGCGTGAACATTTCGAGGACGGCAGTTTGCAATTGCCACTGATGAATCAAGCGCCACCGGATATAGAAGCTTATCAACTTTACCTGATGAGCGGGAACTTCCTCTGGAACTTACGTGGCGAGGAACCGTTACGACAAAGCATTGAACTCTACCGCCAGGCACTGGCAATAGATCCGGATTTTTCTCGCGCCTCGATCGGTCTTGCCAAGTCGCTGTTACTCCTGCCTTTTTATTCTGCCGAGCCAATGGAACCGATGTTTCAACAAGCCTTAGAGGCACTGGAGGGTCGTACTTTTACCGACCGGCGGGACCTTGGTGAGGTAGAGTCAATTCACGGAATTATTGCGTTTCACCGTTGGCAATGGGTTAAGTCGGAAGAACACTTTCGAAAAGCATTGGAACTCGCACCGGACAGCCCGAATATCTATATGTGGTACTCCCAACTATTGTCCTGCGTTGGCCGTAACCGCGATGGTTTGGAAGCCGCAATACGTGCCAGGGACCTCGATGAAATATCCCCGGTTGTCAATAACCGCCTCGCTATTGCCTTTCTCTGGTCAAATGATAACCTCCGTGCCGCTGAACAGTTTGCGATTGCTGCGCAATTGGGTTTCAGAAATGTCATTAATTCGGCATACATGCTTTTCCTGCTACGCCAACAACGTTTCACTGAACTCAAAGCTATTTTGGCCGCCCTTTTTCAGAATTCCCCCAATCCGCCGCTCTGGTTGATTGAATCCGTAGACGTCCTTTTTAGCCCTGGAAATCACGATGATGCACTGAAAAGGGTCATACAGGCAAAAAAGGAAGAGAACTTTTCAATGCCCCTCATTGAGTTTGGGTTATGGATTGTGGCCGGTGGTATTGATCAGGCCTATGAAACATTCAACGTATACCGGGAAATTGCTCCCCAGTACCTGCAAATGGAGTTAGTTTTTTCCGAAGAAGGCAGGGCATTTCGAGAGGATTCGCGTTTTGAACAGCTAACTGAAGACATTGGCTGGCAGGAATACTGGGATATCTACGGTGGCCCGGATTTGGATTAATAATTTTTATTTAGAGAGATGAAAGTTTTTCAAAAGCCCGCTTGACACAGCCTGCGTCAATTTGAATAAGATAAGCGTTGGATATCCAGTCTATCGCGATATGAAATAAGAAATGAGAATCGGAACACCCACTATCACTCGCCGCCAGGGCAGGCATGTACTATCAGCGCAGATAGCAACAGAGACCAGCGGCGTTAACTGCCCGGAATCACTCTGGTTTTCCACAGATTGTGAGGATTCGCCCTTTCAGCCTGACATGGCAGATGCATTTGTAGTAGGACTTATCGCCTCGGCAATGTATTTGGGTGAAGATATTCGGGTTGATGGAATGGTAAGCACCCGCCTGGCACATGGGCTTGATACCTACCAGGACATTCTCAACACCTGGTGGCCGGATACTTTCAAGTGTGTTGATGTACATTACGAAAACCTGAGCGACCGTCGACAGGATTTGAGGCCTGCGGGGGTAGCTTGCACCTTCTCAGGTGGTGTTGATTCCTTTCATACAGTATTGCAACTGCTACCCTCCAACATGAAATATCGTGATTTCAGCATTAGTCACGCCCTGATGATTAATGGTTTTGACCAACTGGTTGATCTAGAGCGACGGGGCCTTGCGCAAGCGGCGTTCAATACTTACCAGGCAGCCCTTGATCAGTGGGATGTGACTTTGCTGATGGTCGACACCAATGTGGGGACTTTCAGAAAAAGCATTTTGGGAAGACGGGAAATGGTGCTTTCCTACAGCAGTCCGTTAGCCGCCAGCGCGCACGCAATCGGAGCGAAATTTGGGAGGTTTGGAATATCAGGCCACGGTACTTATGCTTACGCTGATCTTCTGCCCTATGGCTCACATCCGGCGCTTGATCACCACCTTAGCAGTGATCAATTACAGATCGTTCACGCTGGAACCAGTCATTCCCGGGCGAAAAAAATTGAAATACTGGCCGATATCCCACACGTCCAGGAAAACTTGATGGTGTGTGCTAAAACACCCGTGTTTGATCAGCAAACCGGTCTACCGGTGAATTGCTGTAAATGTGAGAAATGTTTTCGTACCATGGTCGTACTTATGATTATTGGAAAGCTGGATAAATTTCCGGCATTTTCAAAACGCCGC
>Ga0316201_10000190_pt1 | contig 30020 bp, 24 predicted proteins | sample CS6wburrow_MG_FD_204516 | JGI IMG/M metagenome (GOLD analysis project Ga0316201, IMG submission 204516) | Coastal sediment microbial communities from Delaware Bay, Delaware, United States - CS-6 worm burrow | ecosystem: Environmental > Aquatic > Marine > Coastal > Sediment | place: USA...
TTGTCGTGCTCGGCGACAGTGAGCCGCTGCGCAACGCTGGTCGATTCGAATGCCCAATTCCAGATCTCGTTGTCGATCTCGACGTAGATCCGTAAGTTGGGGTTGAGCGGAGGGTACAGCGGATTGGCCGTTGGCTTGCGATAAGGCTCGCGGCCGTCGCTTCCGTAGCGGGTCAGCAGCGCAAGTTTCTCTAGGTACTCGTCCGTCGCACCGACCGGCGTCGTGACATAGAGATCACGCCCGGTTTCGTTGGCGAGCATGACCAGGTACTCCCAGTTGGGCTGGCCGCTGCTCCCTACGAAGAACGCGTAGTCGGGCAGTGTGCGCTCAGACCATTCGCCGCCGACTTCCTTGTCCGACATGACATAGCGAATGACGGTGTAGTGGTCTTCGACGACCAACTTGAAGGGACGATAGACGATCTCGTCCGCTCGATGGTGCTCTGTGCTGCCCTGCGCGATGGGGCGCATGAGCTGCAGGCGGGTCACCCCATCGTCACGGCTGGCCGGCCCGCGCTGTGTGTCGTTGAAGAACAGCATCGTCCGCGAGCCGTCGAGCGCCATCGTCGACGTCGTCGTATTGTTGGCGGAGTCGTAGCCGGCCCCTTTGGGGAGCGTGGTCTGAAACGTGCGGTCACCGGCCTTGAAGATCGGATTGGTGCAACACTCCTGATGCACCTCGGCCTTGCCTTCGAAGCGCAAGAGGTAGGTTCCGGACATCTCCGGCGAGCTCGGGTAGAACATCTCACTCGCGATGAGCTGGACCCCCGACGTGCTTGGCCACCCCTCCGCGTCGATCTTGTCTACGCCGCCGTCATAGCGGGCGCTCTTCATCAGGTCCGCCCAGACATACCCCGCCCAGATGTGCTGGCTGATGTTGATGCCCTGCTGGCGGACCGGGTCGATCACTTCGGCAGCTGCGCTTTCGCTCTTCCACAGGAGCCTGCAAGCCGCGCGGCCTTCGAGCTCCCGGTACTCGACCTGCAGCTCGTAGAGCTCGCCCGCTCGCATCTGGAACGGCTTGGACTCGAAGGCGCCAGTCTCGCTCCAGCGATCGACCAGGCTGGTCCAGGTCGATTCGCCAGGAGCTCGGATCTTGATTCGGATGCCATCGTCGGCTTCGCCGTGGAAGGTGTAGGCCTCGCTGAACCTCGGAATGATTCGGCCGCTCCAGCGGATCGAAAAACCGTCCCTCGGAAACGAGCGGTACGGCTCTGCAGTCGAGCCGCCGACGGGCCGGAGCTCATCCCAGTCGAAGTCGATTCGGAGATCGCGTCGAGTGAATGAGGGCGCTCCCTCGAGATCAGGGTTCGCGTAGTAGCTAGCGTCCAGACCTGAATCGGCGAACCCTCCGCCGACAGCGTCCGGAGCCGCTGCCGCCACGGGAGCCGCGAGCAGCAAGGCGAACAGCGTTGCCGCTCCCGCCAAACCTGCAGCCCGGGCGTTGGGGGCTTGCCGGGCCGCGGCGATTCGAGCCTGCCTCTTCTTTAGTCGCATCAGAGAAGCTTCCTGCAGAATCCCCGTCAGGCAACCAAAGAGCGCGCCGCTCAAAATGAAAGCCAATCTACTGAAGTCGGCATTGGGGACCATGTCGAAGGCCGCGAAGCCAATCATGAGCCCGAGCCCGCCGAGTAGACGCCGGTCGGAATCGCGAGGCACGAATCTCAGCCGCCGCAACAGCAACAGAAGCGGAAAAAGCATCAAGCCGAACCTGCTGGCAAAGCCCACAATCCCGCTATCGCCGAGCTGAATGATCCACTCACCGTCGCGCGTCGACGAAAGGTCGCCGGACCAGGGCTCGAAGAGACAGGCGCGGCAATAGGTTCCCCATCCGAACCAGGGCCTCTCCATCGCTCGCTCGAGCAGGAGCTCTTCGTTCTCGAGCCTGAACATCATCGAGTGGGCCCGCGCAGGCCCGTACTCTTCTTGGGCCCAGGCTTTGAGCTCATCGACGGGGATCCATTCGTTCGCTCGTGCGATCGGATAGGCTAGCAGGAGGCAAACCAAGACCGTACCCACCAGGACTTGGACCTTTGGACGCGTGAACAGGATGATCGGCACCGCAACGGTCGTGTAGAGAAGCGACGCCACGCTCTTGGTAGACGCCAGAACGACCCATAGGTAGGCCGTGACGCCTGCCGCAGGGAATCTAAGGATTCGGACTCTGCCCTTGTGCAGCGAAGCGGCCGCCAGGACCGAGAGGGAGGTGAAGAACGCGACCGCGAGCCCGTGATTCATGAACACCATCGGGCGATACCCGCCGGCGCGTATCGTCTGATTGAAACTATGCTGATGGAAGCCGTAGACCCAGCGGTGAAGCTGAGGGCTGACAATCAGCTCGACGAACATGGGGAGCGAATACAGCATCGCCGAAACGGCCATGATGCGTAACAGAGTTCGGAGGTCTTTGGAGGTCCGGAACATCACGGAGCCCAGGTAGAAGGGAAGAATCGTGCTGAGCAGGGCAATCAGGATCGCATGAACCGCATCGTAAGGAGCCTGCCCGCTAACGAATCGCGACCCGACGCGGAAGGCATCGAAGTTCAAGAAGATGGTCAGAACCGAGCCGACCAGGAACAGGCCAACGAGCAACCTGACCCCTTTGCTCTTGGGTCCCGACCTCAGACGCTGGCGGTGAAAGAGCAGTGCGCCGACCAGTATCCAGACGAAGATGACCTCGAGCTTCGCGAACTCGGGAAGGCCCGCCGGCTTGAAGAAGACCACCTCGGGAAGGAGCAAGAGCCCGCCGAAGTAGAGCGTTGCCGTCGCCCTCGCGGGAGGCCAGCGTCGCATTCCCCAGATCGCAATCGGGATCCAGAGAAAGAAGGCGAGGAGGCTAAATAGGTTGCCGCCGGTATAATAAGACACGCTCGCTTCGCCTGATCCTCGCTACGATCGTGCCATGGAAGGGACGGAGCCACCAGGCTGGCGGCTGTGTCTTTGGCTGCAATCTGACTATAGTGACTTCGATGACCCTGCTGGCGATTCTGGTCGCGGTCGCTGCCGCGATTTTGTCGGTCCCCGCACTGATTTTCTTCGTGGAATGCTTTGCGAGCCTTTTTCTCCCCGACGGGAAGCCGATGGCTAGGCCCGAGAGCGTCTCGACCGTCGTGATGATTCCGGCGCATGACGAGAAGGAAGGCGTCGGCCCGACGGTGACCGGGGTTCAGTCACAGCTCGTGGAAGGCGACCGGGTGCTGGTCATCGCTGACAACTGCACCGACGAGACAGCGGACCGCGCGCGCGCCGCGGGCGCGGAGGTAATCGAACGCTCCGATGCTGACCGTCGCGGCAAGGGATACGCGCTCGCATTCGGTATCGATCACCTGGACTCGAATCCACCAGACGTAGTCATCGTGGTCGACGCCGACTGTCGACTCACTCCGGGCTCTATAGACGCCCTTCTCGGGCGCGCCATGCTTACGCAGAGACCCGTGCAGGCCGACTACGTCTTTCAGCCTTCGGAGCGTTCCCCGCTATCGATGATCTCGGCGCTGGCGACGCTGGTTCGCAATAGGGTGCGGCCTCGCGGGCTCAGGCGACTGGGTCAGCCCTGTCATCTTACGGGGACTGGGATGGCATTTCCTTGGAAGGTGATACGGGCCGCTCCCGAGCTCGGCGACAATATCGTCGAAGACCTGGCGATGGGAATCGAGCTGGCCATCCTCGGACACGAGCCGCTGCTCTGCATCGAAGCCGGCACACGAAGCGAGCTCCCCGCGGGGCGTAAAGCCGCCATTCAGCAAAGACGACGCTGGGAGCACGGGCACATCGCCACGCTGATCGAGCATGGTCCTCGTCTCATCCGTGAGGGCATCGTTCGCGGCCGGCCAGGTCTGATCGCGATGGGCGCCGACATCATCGTGCCCCCACTGGCGCTACTCGTCGGCCTCCTCGTCGTCGTGCTGGGGCTCGCCGGACTGCTTGCATTTTTTGGGGGTCCCACCTACCCGGCCTGGATTGCAGGAAGCGCCTTTGCGCTCGTCGGTTTCGGGGTGGCGCTCGGCTGGGCGCGCTACGGTCGGAAAGCCGTCCCCTTCCGCTATCTGCTGCTCGTCCCGCTCTACGTGCTCTGGAAGATCCCTCTGTACCTGTCGTTCTTGTTCGGCCGCCGTGAGCAGCAGTGGCGCCGAACCGAACGCTGAAGGGAAACCGCTGCCAGAGACCCCGCTAAGCGGATTTGGTAGGGCCGTTTGAGCAGGCTAGACTGCTACCGTCCGGAGGGCTGCGGCCTCGGCCAAGTCATGCGGTCTGAACGAGATGCCGCTACAGAGGATAGAGGATTGTTGAAAGTGGCTATGCCTTTTGCAGGACGTGTTCTGCGCGATGCGGTCGGATCTCATGCGCCGCGTCGGAGTCGCGAAGACCACCTGAGCGCGGCGGTCGACTGGCTCAAGCGTGCCGCTGCCGCAACGCCCGACAAGGGAGTTAGCTACGGCTATTCGGTGCGAGGTGGCTGGCGGCCTTCGTACCGCGAGACTTCGGGCTACATCGCCGTCACCTTCTACGAACTCGCGCAACGGTGCGAGGATTCCGAATCGGCGAGCCTTGCCCGCAGTGTGTCCGACTGGCTTTGCGAGGTGCAGGAGCCTGACGGCTCGATCGCCAATCCTCAGTACCGCGCTGGGGAAGGCATCGTATTCGACACCGGACAAGTACTTCTGGGTTACGTCCGCGCCTACCGCGAAACAGGCGAGGCCCGATTCCGCGATGCTGGCGCTCGCGCCTGCGCGTGGCTGGCTGACCGACTCGACGACGACGGGGCCTGGCGGAAGAACACCCATCTCGGCAACGCGCACACGTACAACACCCGCGTGGCTTGGGCGATGCTCGAATTCAACGACGCCGCTCCCGATCCGACCATCGAAGCGGCCGCGCGCAGGAACCTCGACTGGGCGCTCAGCCAAGAGAAGAATGGCTATTTCGAGAGCTGCGCCTTCGAGCCGAACGTGGCGCCCTTCACACACACGATTGCGTACGCGATTCGCGGTTTCCAAGAGGCGGGGCGCCTTCTCGGCGACGCCAGATACCAGCAGACGGCGGTCCGAGCCGCCGATGCCGTCCTCCAGCACCTGCGGCAGGATGGCTGGATTCCGGGGCAGATCGACGAAAGCGGCCAGGCAAGCGCTCGCTACTGCTGTCTCACCGGCAACTGCCAACTCGCGATTATTTGGCTGAGCCTCTACAAGTCGACTGGTGAAGCCCGCTACCTCGATGCGGCGAAGCGAAGCCTAGGCTACGTGATGGAACACCAGGACTTGGACACCTCGGTTCTCGCGTTTCGCGGCGCAATCAAGGGTTCGCAGCCGATCTGGGGGCGATACGCGCCGCTCTCTTACCCGAATTGGGCTACGAAATTCTTCATCGACGCAATGCTGCTCTGGGACGAGGTGGAATCTTGAAGACCGTTCCCATCCTCAACTGCGAGTTCGGTTCCGTGAGCCTGCAGGACACCGTCGACTGGGCCCGCGATTGGATTCGGAGCGGCCAACGGGGCTACATCTGCACCGTCAACGTCGCGATTCTCATGATGATGCGCGCAGATCCGAATCTACAGCGCTTCGTCGATGGCGCATCGCTGGTCGTCGCCGACGGGCAGCCCCTGGTATGGGCGTCCCATCTGCAGCGCGACCCACTTCCCGAACGCGTCACAGGTGTCGATTTGGTGGACGAGCTCTGTGCACTTGCCGCAAGGGAAGGGTTCGGCGTGTATTTCCTCGGCGCGCAGCGCGAGGTCATCGAAACAGCTGCGGGCCGCTTACAGTCTCGCCACCCAGGGCTCCAGATCTTCGGAATTGCGGACGGTTACTTCAGCCCCACAGAGGCGCAGGAGCGCGCTCGGGCCGTGCAGCAAAGCGGCGCGAAGCTCCTGTTCGTGGGCATGGGAGTGCCCCGGCAGGAAGAGTTCCTCGAAAGCCAATGGGACGAGCTCGGTATTTCACTCGCCGTCCCGGTGGGCGGCAGCTTCGAGGTAATTGCGGGAACGGCCCGCCGGGCTCCGCTCTTCCTTCAGCGCATCGGGATGGAGTGGGCTTTTCGGCTCGCCCAAGAGCCTCGCCGCCTTTGGAAGCGCTACCTTGTCACCAACTCACAGTTCGTGTTCCACATTTTCAAGAGTGCAACGAGCTCGGAGCCCGAATCCCGATGATTTCAGCGCGGAGACAGAAATGACGACGAAGACGAAGCTCCTCATCGTCATGGGGACGAGACCCGAGGTCATCAAGTTGGCTCCCGTGGTGATCGGCGCGCGCAACCGACCCGACGAGTTCGAGACGGTCGTCGTCGCGACGAGCCAGCACCGTGAGATGCTCGATCAGATGCTCAAGACTTTTCAGATCGAGGTCGACTTCGATTTGGACATCATGAAGCCCAACCAGGACTTGCGACATGTCACCAGCGCGGCGTTGAACGGTCTTCACGACGTCATCGGCGAGGTGAAGCCCGATTGGGTCATCGTCCAAGGCGACACGACCACGACGTTCACGGGCGCCTTGGCGGCCTTCTACCATCAGGTGCGGGTCGCCCACGTCGAAGCTGGGCTGCGCACCTATGACAAGCGGCACCCCTTCCCCGAGGAAATCAATCGAAGGATGACGGGCCAAATTGCCGACGCACACTTTGCGCCGACGACCCTGTCCCGCGACAATCTGCTGCGCGAAGGCGTCAGCGAGGATGCGATTGCGGTCACCGGCAACACTGGCATCGATGCTCTATTTCTGACCCTAGAATCGACCCCCGAGCAAACCAAAGCGCCTACCGCTACGCGGCGACTGCTCGTGACGGCGCATCGACGGGAGAACCACGGCGAGCCCATGGAGCGAATCTGCCGTGCCGTGCTCCGTCTGGTTGACGATTTCCCCGATCTGCACGCCTACTACCCGGTCCACCTCAGCCCCAGGGTCAGGGACGTCGTCCTCCCCCTGCTGGGAAATCACCCACGAGTGGAGCTCGGCGAGCCGCTGGAATACCGCGAATTCGTTCAAGAAATGAACAGGGCCCACATCATTCTGACCGACTCCGGCGGCATTCAAGAAGAGGCCCCGTCGCTCGGGAAGCCCGTCCTCGTCATGCGCGAGACCACGGAGAGGCCCGAAGGAATCGACGCGGGGACGGTCCGCCTGGTAGGCACCGACGAAGATCGCATCTACTCGGAGACTGCGCGTCTTCTGAGCGACGAGGCAGCGTACGAGGAGATGGCGCAAGCACGCAATCCCTACGGCGACGGCAAAGCCACCGCGCGGATTCTCTCGGTTCTAGCTCGCTAGGCTGGAGCTTCGCGAGCGAACCAGCTAGGATTCGCCGACGTTGGCAAGGAAGAGCGTCACTTCACCAGAACGAGATGTCGTCAGCGAGGCCAGAGGTCTTCGCGAGCAGGTGCTCAACGTTTCGCTCCTCATCGCCGTCGTTGCTGGCGGCGCCGCGTTCGTCCGAACTCTCATCGATGCAATCGAAAGAGGCGCATGGATTGTGCTCGGCGTAGCGGTGGCGACGTACGCCGGATTCATCGTACTCCTCTTGCTGAAACGTCTGCCGTACCCGGTACGGGCTCTTGGCTTTCTCGGCCTGCTCTATCTCGTTGGCGTCCTCTCCCTGCTTGCGGTCGGCTACCTCGGCGCGCCCATCCTGATCCTGGCGGGACAGAGCGTTCTGGCTTCGGTGCTTTTTGGGCGTCGCGTTACGCTCATAGCCCTTGCTTTGAATCTGCTCGCCTTACTTGGTGTCGGGGCGGCTCTTTCGACCGGGATTGCGACCGTCGAGACGCTGGAATTCTACGAGCCGACCGTGTTCATGAATTGGTTGCGCATCACGGCGATTTTCGCTGTGTTTTGCGGCATCTCAGTCGTCAGCGTCGATGTCATCACCAGTCATTTGAACCAGAGCCTGAAAGATCAGGCCGAGCTCATCGAGAACCTCAAGGGCGCGATGCAGCTACGCGACGCTGCTGACACCCAACGCCGCACTGCAGAACGGCGTCTTCGGGAATCGCAACAAATGCACAAGGTCGAGCCCTAGAGCCGGACATCCGGCTGGAAAGTACTCCGCTGGTCGATGAGCTCGCCTTCGCGGACGTGGTGCCTGCACTACTCGACGATGACCTCGCAGGTCGCGCTGCACCCGGAGCCTGGTACTCCGTTGTCCGGGCCGGCGTCGCAGCCCTCCCCGAGCTCGGGCTGCCTGATGCCGTCGCCGCAGCTCGGGCCCTGCGTGCAATCGGGGTTACAACCACCGGGCCCGCCGAGGTTGTCGCCGTCATCGCATTCCTCGAAGCCATCGTCGACGTTGCCATCGCCGCAATGGGGACCAAGCGCGGTGCAATCCGGCATGCACTGTCCGTAGGCGCCTGTGTTCTGGGCGGAGCCGTCGTCGCAGAACTCGAAGCGCGTCACGACGCCGTCGCCGCAGGTGTAGTCACAGGTCGAGATTTGAGTGACGAAGCCATCGAGCGTCAGCCTGAAGTTGGACGCGCCGGTGTGTCGCTCGGCGTGGAAGATCGAAACTTCGTATACCTTGCCGGATGTCAGGCGCGCCTTGCAGGCGGCCACGATCGCGTCTTGAGCGCTGCTGCCTCCATCGGTAGGATCGGCGAAGCTCATCACGTCGGTGACCCTCGGGTGCAGCCCGCCAACGTCCAAGCACAAAAATCCGTCGACGAACACCCAGAGGTCGTCGTCGCCGCTGAACGTGAGCACCTCGTCGCCTTGGTAGACGAAGAAGTAGTGCACCTCGGTCGTGAAGCCGAAGTTGCTAGGGTTGGTCCCCCCGCTCGGAACGTTGAGCGTCTCGCCGTAGGTCGGCTCCGCCGGCCAAGCGAAAGGAGCCAGCGCAGGGTCGTCCAAGGGGAAGAATCCTGGCGGCTGGTCCAGGCTGTCGAACTCGTACTCGTTTTCCGCGACCTTCGGAAGGATGAGCTCTCCTAGGACTTGGAGGTTTCCGCTGGGATCGAGCGACGTACTCGTTCGATACCACTGCTCGAACGACGCAGCGCTGTGGGGCGGGCCCGAATTCGAACCATAGACGTACGGATTCTCACCGGAGAGCACCGGCTTCCCCTCTGCGTCGAGCTGGTCTTCGGTGATGTCGAACGCGATGCCTCCATTGCCGTCATCGGGATTGTTGAAGTCCCAGCTGAAGTCGGTCGGCTCGGGATCGTCCGTGTCGTTGCTTCGGAAATCTCTGTAGATGACCGGAATCGTTAGCTCGTCGCCCAGGTCTACAGGGGAGAGCACGCAGTCGAAACCGGCTTCCTCTTGGCAGCTGCTGGAGCAGCCATCGCCGTCGTTCGTGTTCCCGTCATCGCAGGCTTCGCTCGTGCCGGGCAGGATTACGCCGTCGCCGCAGACGGCCTGGCAGACTCCGCCGTCGCAGTTCGGTTCGTTGTTGCAGCTCACGTCACAGCCATCGAAGGGTGTGACGTTGCCATCGTCACATTGCTCGGTGCCTTCTCGATTGCCGTCCCCACATTGAATCGCGACGCAGTCAGCGTTCGGAGTGTCGCACTTGTATCCATCCTCGAGTTGGCAGTCGGCGGAGCAACCATCGTCGGGCGTCGCGTCACCGTCGTCGCACTGTTCGAACCCGGCAACTATTCCGTCGCCGCACTCCGTCGCCGCGCAAGCCACGCCCGGCAGTGAGCAGGTCCAGCCCTCTTCCCTCTGGCAGCTCGCGCTACATCCATCGCCTCCGGCAGCGTTGCTGTCGTCACAGGTCTCGGGCGGGTCGATCCGAGAGTCGCCACAGACGATCGCCACGCAAAGCACGCCTACCGTCGGGCAGCGGTACCCTTCTTCGATCATCATGCAGTCGCCTGCGCAGCCGTCGCCGTCGTTGCGGTTCCCGTCGTCGCAGGCCTCTATCGAGTCGCGCACTCGATCCCCGCAGTCCGGTGACACGTCCCCTCCGGCGCCTCCGGTGCCGCCACCACCAACACCTGCCGAACCGCCGCTCCCACCCGGGCCACCGCCGGTGCCGCCGCCACCGCTGCCCGCAAGGCCACCGCTGCCTCCAGACCCGACAGGGCCGGTCGGATCCGAGTCGCCCGAGCAACCCGGAGACAACATCAGGGCGAGGCAAAGCCCCGCCGCCCCCCTCAAGACAAGAACACGCCCCATCGCGCTATCTTAGACCCTGGCCGCGGGGCTGCCAAAAGCGGCGCTAGCGCTCGGCGCGGCGCACCCTCACGACCACGATCGTGGTGGCCATCATGAAGGCAAAGGCGATGAGAGTCCCCCAGGCTGCGCCCACCTCGGCGAAGCGAGGGACCAGAATGAAATCGGCGCCGAGATTGACCAGGGCCGCAGTGACCGCAATGAGGGAAACCGTCTTGGCCTGGGCGGCCGCCAGAAGTGCCGACTGCCAGAGCAAGGAGACGCCAAGGCAGCCAAGGCCGAGCGCGAGGATCGGGATGGAGCGGAGGATGCTCGGAGAGGTGCGATACGATTCTTCGAGAATCGGCGTGTACATGACGACCAGCGGAAGCACGACGACCAAGAGCGCGACCCAGGCCATGATCTGAAGGCTGCTCCTCCGCAGGAGCTTCGCGGCGCCCACTCGGTCGCCCTTTGCGTAGGCCGAGTAGTAGAGCGGGTTGAAGGAATGAAGCGTTACGACGTTGACGGTGCTGACTAGCAAGGCGATGCGGTACGCAGCCTCGTAGCGCCCGGCGGCAGCGATGCCGTTCCAAAGCGCGACGTAGAGGCGATCGGCGCTTTGGTACCCGACGTAGGCAAGCAAGGTCAGGACCATCGGTATGGAGAATCGAACTGGCGCGCTCAATGAAGCGAGTGAGGGAGGCCGCTTGAGCCAGCCTTGTCGATGGAAAATGAAGAGGGCCGCGATCCCCGCGCCCATCTGAGCGAGTACGAGCCCGCCCCAGCGCGCTTCCCAGGTCCAGCCAAGGAGGAAGAAGAGCGCGATGGCGATCAACGGTCGGGTTCCGTCTACGAACTCGGACCACATCGCCGCTCGGGTCGGCTGGCTCTGGGCCTCGTGGATCGTCTGGGCCATGATTCGCGCCGTGCTGATCGTCGCCGCGACCACCACTCCGCAGACTGCCCAGCGGGGCACGGCCTCGCCGCCAAACATGAAGACCGAATCTGGAAGGGCGGCAACCGCGAGCGTCGTCAGTGCGCCGACGACGAGCGACAGACCGAACATCCCGCCCAGGTCGCCAGCCAGATCGGAGCGAGCCTTTTTGTGGATGTTGACCAGGATGTAGGTCTGCGGCGCCAGAGTGACACTTGCAGCCGCAACGCCGTAGACGACGCCTTCCAGAATCGCGAAGCGACCGTAGTCGGCCTGGTCGAGCAAATGGGTCCAGAGCAAGTGTGCGACTTGGACTAGGCCGCCCATCGCGCTGGCCAGCGTGTAGATGATGACGTTTCGGCGGAACGTCTTCTTCTGTTGGGTTGCGGCGTCCAGAGGCATGGAAGTAATCCAATGGCTTCACGGGCGCCAGCACTTCGATATCCCGCCTTTACTTGGCTTTACAGGGTGTTGCCTGGCGTCATGTCCGAAAAACCGTCAGAAGAAGGTAGCGCGTCGGAGACATCCCTGGCTCGCCAGGACTGCCGATGCTCAGAAATGCCGCCGACATTCGAACCCTGCTCTACATGGCAGTGACGACGGGGCTGCTCGTCGTTCAATGGAGTCGGGACTCGTTCAGCCCCCTTCTATTCGCCGCGTGCCTATTCATGGCGGTTTCCGTTTCAGTGATCGCGCACAACCACAATCACCTCACGATCTGGAAGTCGAAGCCCCTGAACGCGCTCACCGATTACTGGCTCACGCTGTTCTACGGCTTCCCGGCCTTTGGTTGGATCCCCACGCACAACCAGAACCACCACAAGTTCAACAACCGCGAGGGTGACTACACGATTACCTATCGCTACACCGAGAAGACCAATCTCTTCACGCTCCTCAGCTATCCGAGCGTCAGCGCGTTTCATCAGCAGAAACCAATTCGCGCCTACCTCTCGAAGCAATACCGGATCAACAAGAAGCGCTTCTGGTTCTGCATCTCGCAGTACGTCGTGCTCGTAGCGTTCCTCGGGGCGGCGTTCCTAGTCGACTGGAAGAAGGCCCTGCTCTACATCTTCATTCCACAGCAGGTATCCTTGTACGTGGTCCTGATCTTCAACTACGTGCAGCACGTGCACGCCGACGAAGAGTCGTCGGTCAATCACTCGCGGAACATCGTCGGCCCGCTGATGAACTGGCTCCTGTTCAACAATGGCCTGCACACGGTGCACCACGACAATCCGGGTCTGCACTGGAGCAAAGCCCCCGCGGAGCACGCGAAGATCGCCGCCGATATCCACCCGCGGCTCAACGAACCGAGCTTCTTGTGGTTCCTGGTCCGCGTCTACATCCTCGGCATGTTCAATAGCGAGGCGCGCGGCAGCTCGATGCGGCTCGGGCGCATTGCCGCAGAGTAGAATGGCGCACTCTGGCTGCTCGCTTTGAAGAGGCGCTCAGTCGGCTAGGGCGCGGGCCGGCTATGGAGTCGAATCCGTAGCTGGTCTCCCTTGGGCAGAGGGTACGGCGTGTACTTCATCTCCAGAGGCCGGTCGGGGTGGATCAGCTCGATGTCTGCGAGCTCGAGAAGCAAGGCAAGGGTCGCGATGATCTGCACATCCGCCAGCGCCGCACCGAGGCAGGTGTGGGGACCCATCCCATAGGGGTTCATGGTTCCGGGTTCGGGTCGAAGCGCATCGGGTCCGAGGAAACGCGCAGGGTCGAAGCGCTCCGGCTCTTCGAAATACTCCTCCATGAGCCCATGCGCGCCTACGCTGATCAGAAACTGGTCGCCAGCGTGAATCTGGTGCCCGGCGTAGACGAAGGGCACTCGAGCGTACCGAACCATCGCAAGAGTCACTGGATATCGACGAGAAACCTCCAACTTCACCGCTTCGGCAAGATGCAAGCGAGCCAGCCAATCGCGACCGGAAACCGACGCGGAGCTCGCGGTTGCGATCTCGTTGCGGAGCTCCGCTTGAAGCTCTGGTCGACGATAGACGGCAGAGAGCACGAAGCTCAAGGTGGCCGCGACGGTATCGATGCCGGCGAAGTACGGCGTGATGGCGAGCAGGGGAATGTCTCGTTCACCCAGCAGGCCGTCCTGCACGCAGCGCCGTAGAATCGGGAACAAGCCGTCTTCGGGATTGCTTTCGCCGATCGAGCGAAACAGGTCGACGCCCATGTTCATGATGCGCTGCTTCGCCTTACGAAACCTGGGGTCCCAAAGAAGGAACCTCGGCCAGCGCCGACCGACCGTGACCTCAATGGAGGTGTGCATCACCCGCAGCAGGTCTTCGTAGTATTCGTCGGGGTCGACGCCCTCCATGTCCATGAGCGCGGCGAGCTCGTGAAAAACCAAGTCCCTCGTGAAGCGTTCCACGTCGATGGTCTGGCCGTCCCAGCGCCGCAGGCATCGCAAAACGACCTCGCGAAGCTCGGGCACCCGATTCTCGAGAGTGCTTCGCGACATCGAGGGACGAAGCCGCTTGCGAAGCTCGGCGTGAAACTCGCCGTCGGCGCTCACCAGCGCCCGCTCGCCCCCGAACAGCGTGACGAATTCGTGCCAAACGGGCTTGGACTCCAGGAGTTGGCGGCCTTGCTTCGACAAGAAACGCAGACCTTCAGCACCAGCCAAGACCAGCATCGGCCGGTGTAAGAAGCGTACGGAGAACACCGGGCCCAAGCTCCGGTAGCCGCGAATGAACATCCCGTAAGGGTCCCGAAGGAACTCGGGGAGGTTGCCGAGGACCGGAGCACCCGAGAGCCGAGGCGGTCGCGGCGCCCCGAGGTCGCCCTCACGGACTTCAGGTTCGTTGCGAGCTGGCCGTTCCGGGCGAGGCGCAATGTGGGCGCTCGGTAGCATCTGTCTGTGAGGCTATAGCAAGCTTTGTCGATGTCGAGAACGCTTTGCGCGCGATACTTTCGCAGTCCTTGACGCTCGCGAGTTGGACAGTTCATTCTCGCGGAGGCGACGAGCAACCCGAGGAGCTGAACGATGAGCAAGCCCACGCTCCCTAAGAAGGGAACGAGCACCGAGGAAGTCCTGCAGAAGCTGCAAGCGCATCGCGGCGAGGATGTCGACTGGAAGAGCGGTCGGACGTTTAGTCTCGTGTACTACGCGGGGGAGCATGTCATGCAGCTCTTGCACGACGCGTACTCGATGTTCATGGCCGAAAATGGTCTGAGTCCGATGGCGTTTCCGAGCCTCAGGGACATGGAGAACGAGGTCGTGGCGATGACGGCGAACATGCTCCATGGTGGCGACACGGCTGCGGGCAGCATGACTTCGGGAGGCACCGAGTCGATCTTCATGGCCATGAAGACGGCGCGGCAGTGGGCGCGAAAGCACCGACCGGAGATCGCCAAACCGAAGATCGTCGCGCCGGTCACCGCCCACCCGGCCTTCATCAAGTCGGCGCACTACCTCGATATGCAGATCGAGTTCACGCCGCTACGCGACGATTGGCGGGCCGACCCCGAGGCGATGAAGGCGGCCATCGATGAGAACACGGTGATTCTCGTGGGCTCAGCGATTTGTTACCCCTACGGCGTGGTCGATCCCATCGAAGAGATCGCCGCTCTCGCCAAAGAGCAGGGCATCCTGATGCATGTCGACGCCTGCCTCGGCGGCTTCATGCTGCCGTTCGTGAGCAAGCTGGGCTACGAGGTTCCGATCTGGGATTTCCGTGCCAGGGGGGTTACCTCGATCTCAGCCGACGTTCACAAGTACGGCTATGCGGCCAAGGGCGCCTCCACCGTCACCTACCGCGACGCGGAGCTGCGGAAGCTTCAGTTTTACGCCTACCCCGATTGGCCAGGGGGCATCTATGTCACCCCGACGATGGCGGGCGCACGGCCGGGCGGCGCAGTGGCTGCTGCATGGGCCGTGATGCATCACCTGGGAGAAGAGGGCTACGTGAAGCTGGCCAAGGTCGCGATGGACGCGACGAATCGGATCCGCGTCGGCATCGAATCGATCGACGGGCTGCGTGTCATGGGAAACCCGCAGATGACCGTGCTGGCCTTCGACTCCAGCGAGGTCGAAATGTTTGCCGTGGGCTCGAAGATGGACGCTCGCGGCTGGCACCTGGACCGGAACCAGTTTCCTTCGGCGCTGCACATCATGGTCACGCCGGCCCACGCCGAAGTTGCGGATCAACTCATCGACGACCTGAGATTGGCCGTGGAGGAGGCTCGAAAGGAGCCCGCGGGAGCGGCTGAAGGAATGGCGGCGATCTACGGTGCAGCCGCGGCCATGCCGGACCGCGGCGCTGTGTCCGACTTCGCCATCGGCTTCATGGACTCGCTCTACACGATCTCGTGATCGACACCTTCCTCCAGCTCGCGTTCTATCTGCTGGTGCCCGCCGCTGCCCTGGGACTCGAGAAGCACGTGCGCCTCGTCGCTGTCATGGGTTCGGTGGCGCTTTGCTACATCATCGGCTTCGTCATCGGGAACACGCCGGCCATCAGCGTCAACTCCAAGCTGGCGATGGATCTGAGCACCGCCTCGGTGGCGCTGGCGATCCCGCTCCTCTTGTTTTCTCTCGATTTCCTCGGCTGGCTGAAGCAGGCACCTCGCACATTGCTCGCGTTTCTCTGGGTCCTGGTCGCCGTCTGCCTGGCAAGCGCCATCGCCGCGCCGATCTTCTCGGAGCGCATCGAGAACAGTGCCCAGGTCGCGGGCATGCTGGTAGGCGTCTACACCGGCGGCACGCCGAACTTGGCTGCAGTCGGCAAGGCGCTGGACGTGAGCAACGAGACCTTCGTAGCCGTCAACGCCGCGGACGTGCTGGTCTCCTCGCCATACTATCTGTTTCTGATCACTCTAGGCCCGCGATTTTTCGGTTGGATCCTAGGGACGCCCACGCCCACGACGAGTGAGCTCGATGTCGTGCAGAGCTCACCGGCGCGGCCTTCGGACGTAGCCATCGGCTTGCTGCTGGCCGTCGCGGCCGTCGTGCTGGGTCTGGGCGCCAGCAAGATCTCGCCGGCGGGGATCCCCGAAGAGGCCGTCGCGATCCTCGGGATCACCACCGCGGCGATTGCCCTTTCGTTTCATCCCCGGGTACGCGCGCTTCAAGGGACGTTCGAAGCCGGGAACTACATCCTGCTCATCTTCTGCGTGGCCATCGGCACCATCGCAGACCTCGGCGATGTGATCCGCTCGAGCATTTGGATTGTCGCCTACGTGGCCACAGTGATCTTCAGCTCGCTAGCGATTCACGTCGCGCTCTGCCGCCTCAGCGGAATCGATCGAGACACCACGGTCATCACCTCCACCGCGGCGCTCTTCGGCCCCGCGTTCATCGGCCCGGTATCGGTGCGGCTCGGCAACCGGGCCATCTTCGTCTCCGGCCTGATGACGGGTCTAGTAGGCTACGCCGTCGGCAACTACCTGGGACTGCTCGTAGCCTGGCTCCTGGGCTGAGGCGCCGCGCTGTTCAGAGCGCGTCGATGATCGCGTTCAGCGTAGCGCTCGGGCGCATCGCCTTGTTGGCGAGGTCGTCGTTCGGGAGATAGTAGCCGCCAACATCCATCGGTTCGCCCTGCACCTCGAGCAATTCCGCTACGATCTTGTCCTCGTTCTCGGCCAGGGCCTCGGCCAGCGGCGCGAAGTACGCCTTCAGGTCCGTGTCGCCTGACTCTGCGAGCGCCTGAGCCCAGTAGAGCGCGAGGTAGAAATGGCTGCCGCGGTTGTCGAGCTGGTTCACTTTGCGGGACGGCGACTTGTTCTCGAGCAGGTACTTGGTCGCCGCTGCATCGAGTGTGTCGGCCAGGATCTTCACCTTGGGGTTGCGGTGGCGCTCGGCGAGGTAGTCGAGCGACGCCGCCAAGGCGAGGAACTCGCCGAGCGAATCCCAGCGAAGATGGTTCTCTTTCTCGAACTGCTGGACGTGCTTGGGTGCCGAGCCGCCCGCGCCTGTCTCGAAGAGCCCACCGCCGTTCATCAGTGGCACGATCGAAAGCATCTTGGCGCTCGTGCCCACCTCGAGGATCGGGAAGAGATCAGTCAGGTAGTCGCGCAGGACGTTGCCCGTCACCGAGATCGTGTCCTTGCCCTCTTTCAAGCGTTGGAGCGAGAAGCGCGTGGCCTCGGCCGGCGACATGATGCGGATATCCAAGCCCGCGGTGTCGTGCTCGGGAAGGTAGGCGTTCACCTTGGCGATGAGCTGCGCGTCGTGCGCGCGACCCAGGTCGAGCCAGAAGATCGCGGGCACCCCGGTGGCGCGCGCACGGCGAACGGCAAGGCCGACCCAGTCGCGAACCGGAGCGTCCTTGGTTTGGCAGGCACGCCAGATGTCACCGGCGCGGACTGCGTGCTCCATGATGACCTTCCCGCCCTCGTCGACCACTCGCACGACGCCGTCGGCCGGAACCTCGAAGGTCTTGTCGTGGGAGCCGTACTCCTCGGCCTTCTGCGCCATCAGGCCGACGTTCGGTACGCTTCCCATCGTGGTGGGGTCGAACGCGCCGTGCTGCCTACAGAAGTCGATGACCTCTTGGTAGACAGCCGCATAGCTACTGTCGGGGATGACGGCCTTTGCGTCCTGCTGGTTGCCAGCAGCGTTCCACATTTGCCCCGAAGTGCGGATCATCGCCGGCATCGACGCGTCGATGATGATGTCGCTCGGCACGTGAAGATTGGTGATGCCCTCGTCCGAGTTGACCATCGCCAAGGCGGGTCCGTTCTCGTACGCAGCCTTGATGTCGGCTTCGATCTCGGCCCGCTTGCCGGCCGGGAGGCTTTCGATTCGGGCGACGATCTCACCAAAACCATCGTTCGGATTGGCTCCGAGCTCTTGGAGGGTAGCCGCGTGCTTCTTGAAGACCTCGTCAAAGAACACACGAACCGCATGCCCGAAGATGATCGGGTCGCTGACCTTCATCATCGTTGCCTTCATGTGGAGCGAAAAGAGAACGCCGAGCGCCTTCGCATCGCCAACTTGCTCGCGCAGGAAAGCGAGGAGCGCGTTCTTGCTCATGTAAGTGCCGTCGAGAATCTCCCCTTCGAGCAGGGCGAGGCCGTCCTTCAACAGGGTGGTCTGGCCGTCTTTCGCTACATGCTCGATGCGCACCGTGGTCGCGGCGGGCAAGGTGATCGACTTCTCGTTGTGGAAGAAATCCCCGGAGCTCATGGTTGCGACGTGTGTCTTCGAATCGCCGGACCAGGCTCCCATCGGGTGCGGATTTGCCCGCGCGTACTCCTTCACGGCCAGAGGTGCGCGACGGTCTGAGTTGCCTTCGCGAAGAACGGGATTCACGGCGCTTCCCTTGACCTTGCCGTAGCGCTGCGCGATCGCCCGCTCTTCATCGGTCTTTGGCTCTTCGGGATAGTCGGGCACGGCGAAGCCCTTGGCTTGCAGCTCAGCGACAGCTGCCTTCATCTGCGGCACCGAGGCGCTGATGTTCGGCAACTTGATGATGTTGGCTTCGGGGGTTTTCGCGAGGCGGCCGAGCTCGGCCAGCGCATCGTCGATTCGCTGGTCCTCTTTGAGCGATTCGGGGAAATTTGCCAGGATTCGACCGGCCAAAGAGATGTCCGGAAGCTCGACGGCGACGCCGGCGGGTGCTGTGAACGCGCGAAGAATCGGCAGCAGCGAATAGGTCGCCAAGAGAGGCGCTTCGTCGGTTCTGGTGTACTGGATGGTCGGCTTCTGAGTCATCGTGATGCTTCTCTCGGTGCGGAAGATGTGCGCGACCGTTTCCCGCAAACTCGCCCGTGCTGCAACCCAGCGGTGCTGCTCGGGGCCGTCGAACGTCAGCGATTGTCCCTTCACCCCCCAATTTGCAGCGATTACCGCCCTGAGCAGGGGGGGCGCTCCAACGCTCGGGACCCCCTCGCCCTGCCCGTGTATGATTTGCAGCAGCGGAGCGAACAGCTGCCATGATGACTTTTCACCCTCGCTTGCTCCAGGATCTGCCAGCATGGCTCGACGCGGAGCAGGTCGAAGAGCTCCTGCGAACCCCCGAGCTGAGGACGGGACGCTCCTCGGGATCTAGCGTCAACCCCAGTGCCGACCGGTTCGTGTCGGACCTAGCCGCCCCAGCGAAGATCGTCTGCGTCACTTCGTCGCGCTTCCCGGATTCTCTGGCAGCTTCTTTCGCAAGCAATTCAAAGGGCTTCCGACTGCGATGCTGACAACCATTGGCTTGGAAGTACCATGGGCCCGTGGTCGAGTGGACGCTGGCAGGTCGCGACGCTCAACTCGAGCATGCGCGCAGCCTCTTGGGAGAGCCCAATCGTCGCGAAGTAGGAATCCTTCTATCGGGCGCTGCGGGTGTCGGAAAGAGCCGCTTGGCAGAGGAGTTCGGGGCGATTGCGCAGCGCTCCGGCTTCCACGTCGAACGAACCGCCGGCAGCCTGGCGATGCACTCGGTTCCGTTCGGCCCGTTCGCGCACCTGGTTCCCGCGGCCCAGGTCGACGATCGCCTGCAGCTACTCCAAATGACACGGTTGGAAATCAAGCGGCGCGCCGGGAATCGCCCCTTGGCGGTTCTCGTCGACGACGGGCATCGTCTCGAGGACGGGTCCTTGGCGCTGCTCGAGCTCTTGGCGACGACGGGCGACGCGTTCCTGATCCTGACGATGCGTACCACCGATCCCGTGCCGGATGCATGGCGAGCGCTCATCCGAAGAGACCGCTTCGATCACATCGCCCTCGGGGGCCTCGACGACGACGCCATCGCGAGAATCATCCAAGAGGCACTCGGGTCCGCCAGCGCGGAGACGCAAGCCACCATCGTTCGCCTCGCAGGAGGTAACCCGTTGCTGCTCAAGGAGCTGCTCTTTCACGGCAAGCTGGCCGGCACCCTGCGTCAGCGAGAAGGCACATGGGTCATCACAGGCGATTTCGGGGCACTCCCTGGTTTGATCGACTTGACCGAGGCGCGGATCGCATCCTTGAGTGACGACGCGCTCCAGCTCTTTCATGAGCTTGCGGTGGGAAGCCCACTGCCGCGTGACGTCATCGGTCAGCTCGATACCAGGGATCGGTTGGCCGAGCTGCACCGAGCTGAGTTGACTGCCAGTCACGACGACTTTGTAGCACTCGCCCATCCACTCTACGGCGAGGTCATGCGGTCTACCATGGGGAGCGACCGAATTCGGCGCGTCAAGGAACGCTTGGCCGACGCTCTTCTCGAGGCCGACGCTCCTACGCCTGCGAACCAACTGCAAGCCGCGACGCTACGGCTGGAGGCTGGAAGCTGCGGGAGGGATTTGGCGATTTCCGGCGCGACGCATGCACTTGCGGCCTTTGATGGAGTGCTCGCCGAGCGATTTACGGATGTGGCCCTCCGTGATGGCGACTCGTGGCTCGCCCACGCGCTTCGCGGCCGCGCGTTTTTCGTTCAGCAACGTCCGGCCGATGCCGAAGCCGCTTTTGCCGTGGCGATCGTGCCGCCCGAACACCCCGATGCGGCCGCGCAGCTCGCGTGGGCTCGGGCCATGAACCTCGCCTTTGGTCTCGGAAACGTGCCGCTCGCAACAGAGGTGCTCGCCGCAACGGCAAAAACCTTGCCGGAGCCGCATGCGACGGCGTTGCACGCCAATCGGGCCTTGGTCAACGCGCTCTTGGGCGATTTCGATTCGGTGCTTCGTATTGGCGCGCCGCTACTGGACAAGAAGGACGTTCCTTCACACCTTCGACTCAACGTGCTGGTTTCCTACACGTTGGCCCAAGGTATGAGTGGCCGCTTGAACGGCTTTGAAGAACTCATCGAGGAGGCGCTCGACCTCGCGGAGGCCCATCGTGCCGACTTACCGATGGCGCCGGTGCAGATTGGGCTCAACCAAGCCTTCGGTCTGACCGCGCTCGGCCGAATCGACCAGTCGCTCGGAGCAATTGCTGCGGGACACGACCGGGCTCTTCGCGAAGGCAACCTCGCGGCCCTGTGGGGCGGCGAACACGGTGAGGTCTTGCTCCAGGCGGGCTTCGTTCAGGATGCCGCCGATCTGTTGAGGCGAAATCAAAGCCAGATGGGCGACTTTGACCCATTTCGGACGAAGCCCATGTTTCTCGGCGTTGAAGCTGTCGCACGGGCAATCCTCGGTGAGTCAGATGAAGCCAAGCAGCTACTCCAACGCGCAGAACGCAAGACGATGGGACCGGACCCTCGATATCTGGTGCGATTCGGGCGCGCCCGAGGATGGTTATCGTTTCACGCCGGCGATGCCAACGCGGCGGTCGAGCTCCTCGTGACGACGGGGGAGTCAGCAATCGAGGCGAGCCATGTTCTGTGGGGCTGCGAGGTGCTCCATGACGTCGTGCGACTTGGCTTTCCCGAACGGGTCGCCGGCCGACTTCAGGCCGCGATTGCTCAAACGAACAATGCCGAGTACCTGAGCGCGATGTCGGAGCACGCGACTGGGCTCGCGGCGGGCGATGCGACTTTGGTCGAGTCCGCTGCAAAACGGTTCAGGAGCTGTGGGGCTCGTCTGCTGGCGGCCGAGGCAATGGTACAGGCTGCGTCGCTCTTTGACCGGAGCGCTGAGCACGCCAGGGCCCATCGCGCCGCGACCTGGTCTACGATCTGGCGGCTGGAATGCGGCAATCCCGCAACCCCTGCTTTTGACTCCCGCTCGCCAGCGCTCTCGGATCGCGAATTCGAGGTGGCGGACCTCGTTGCCCGCCAACGGCTGACCAGTCCTCAGGTCGCACGCCAGCTCTTCGTTTCTGCGCGAACCGTCGACAATCACCTGCGCAGTGTCTACCGAAAGCTCGACTTGCATGATCGCGACGCCTTGGCTTCGTTCTGGGCGAGCCCGTCGCAGGCCGATATCACATCTCCTTGACCATGGAAACGGAAGCTATCTGAGGACGGTGACGCGGTTCGGCGCCTGAGTGCACAGCATTGGTGTCGAACCGGCTATTCCAAAACAATTCGGTTTGGCGCGTCCGTTTGATAGGCTCGCCCTGCATGAGCATCGTCGTCAACGCATTCATCGTCTACGTCATCGTCTTCCACGTTTGGGCGATGGTGCTCGAGATGTTCTTATGGACAAAGCCCTTGGGCCGAAAGACCTTCGGGCTTTCGAGGGAGGACGCCGAGAGCTCGAAAACCCTCGCTGCCAACCAAGGCCTCTACAACGGCTTCCTGGCTGCAGGGCTCGTCTTGAGCTTTTTGGTCGCGAACCCAGATACCGCGTTCACCTTGAAGGTGTTCTTTCTTGCCTGCGTGGCTCTTGCCGGGCTGTACGGTGGACTTACAGCGAAGATGTCGATCCTGTTCATGCAAGGTCTTCCTGCGCTGATCGCCCTTGCACTGCTTCTATTCGCGCGAGGTTGAGGCCAGTGGTCAGCCTTGCTCGATCAAGGCAGCGGCACGTTCACCGATCATCATGCTTGGGGCATTCGTATTGCTGCCCGTGATCTTCGGCATGATCGAAGCATCGACCACGCGGAGCCCTTGAATGCCACGCACACGTAGATGAGGGTCGACGACCGCCATTTCATCGACGCCCATTTTGCAGGTGCCAACTGGGTGGTACACCGTCCCCGCACGCAGCCTGATTTCCTCGGTGAGCTCCTCGTCGCTCGACCGCTCCGAACCTGGGCTGAGCTCCTCGCCGAGATGTTCGGCAAGCTCTGGATGACTGCAGATCTCGCGACACTTGCGAATTGCGTCGAGAAAGAACTGCAAGTCTTGCGGCTCTTCGAGAAATGCCGGATCGATGTGTGGGGCGTCGGCTGCATCTGCGGACCGGAGCAGCACCTCACCCCGGCTCTTCGGGTAGAGAAGCGTCGGGAGCACCGACAAGCAGTGCCCCGGATCGACATAGGCGCGTTCGGGGCCGTCCTGATTCGGATCCGGGTAGCCCCAGGGAAGCGTATGCAGCTGCAGATCGGGGATCGGCGTATCGGGATGGCTCTTGATGAACGCGCAAGCCTCGAAGACCGAGCGTCCGAACCAGCTCTTGCCGAGCATGTACTCTTTGACCATGCCGCCTAGGAAATGAGCTGCAGTTCCGCGGTGTAAGCTGGTCCGTGAACGAAATACCAGCGGCACCAAGACGTGGTCGTGCAGGTTCTTCCCAACTCCCGGAAGATGGAGCTTCACCTCGATGCCCTGCTCGCGAAGATGGTCGGCCGGTCCGATCCCGGAAAGCATGAGCAAGTGCGGCGAGCCAATCGAACCGCCCGAGAGAATCACCTCGCGCTTTGCATGGGCGACGATGCGCCTGCCGGACTGCTCGTATTCCACGCCCGTGGCGCGGCCGTGCTCGATGACGACGCGTTGGACGAGGGCGCGCATTTCCAAGTCGAAGTTGGGGCGCGAGAGGCTCGGTTGAACATAGGCTTCGCCGGTTCCGCTGCGAAGCCCGTCGCGGCACGACATCTGGAGGATGCTGGCACAGTTCTGGTTCGCCCCGTTGAAATCATCGAGGATGGGCACGTCGCAGACAGCGGACACGGCCTTCATGAACGCGTTGGAGACGGGGCTGAGCTCATCTTCGGGGTGCCGGCTGATTCGAATCGGACCGCCTGCGCCGTGATACTCGCTTTCGCCGTCTTGGTGGTCTTCGAGCTTCTTGAAGAACGGCAGCACTTCCTCGAAGCTCCAGCCTTCACAGCCCCTAGCCGCCCAGTCGTCGTAGTTCTTTTTGTTGCCTCGGAGATAGATCATGCCGTTGACCGAGCTCGAGCCGCCTACGACTTTCCCGCGCGTGTACGCGACGCAACGGTCGTTGAGTTGTGCCTGAGGCGCGGTGCTGAAACCCCAGTCGAGCTTCTCTTTGAGCTGCTTGACCTGCTGAACGACGCTGATCATTCCGGGTTTACGAACCAGTGTCGTGCGATCACTCCCGCCCGCTTCGAGTAGAAGGACGCTTACCTTGGGGTCCTCTGCCAGGCGGGCGGCGACGATGGCGCCCGCGGAGCCGGAACCCACGACGATGTAGTCGTACTCAGCCATCGGCCCGCACAAGTGGAACGCGTTTCACTCCCGCGGATATAGCGGGCGCAGGCGGATCTGGCCAGCGCGGATCAGCAGGGTGAGCGCTATGCGCTGGCTGGCTTGATCACGCCGATCATGACGCCGAGCGGATCTCGCAGAATCGCGAAGCGTCCAGGTTCGGCGTCCACGGGCTCCGCGATGACCGTGGCTCCGTTCTTCTTGGCGCGCGCGAGCGTCTCGTCGCAGTCCTCTACCGTGATGTACTGCAACCACATCGTCGGGATCTCGGAGCTCGGTGCTTGCAGCATGCCGCCGCGCATTTCTTCTCCGTCCTTGAAGACGTAGTACGTGCCATTCGGAATGCTCATCTTTTCGTGTGTATACCCGAGCGCTTTCTCATAGAACGCGAGGGAAGCCTGCGGGTCTTGTGTTGCGGGACAAACGGCCGATGGCTCGCTGTCGAGCCGGGGGATGCCAATTCGACACCCGCCTGCAATTCTTTTCCAGCGACATCTTTCGACCGGCCGGCGTCGGCCTACTAAGCCCGGGAAACCGCGGATTTAGAGAGCCTTCCCTTCCCCTGCAGCGCGGAAGCAGGCAATATGGTGACTATGCCACGTCAACAGTTGAACCAGGCGTTGGTCGCACTTCATCGCGAGCTCGAATCCGACGAACAGATAGGGACGGAAGACCGCGAGGCCCTGCTGCAAGCGGTGCGTGAAATAGAGGAAGCGCTCCAGCACGCCGACCCCGTTGAAAAGCCTGCGCACGGTGGACCTCTGAGTAGACGGATCACCGCGCTCATCGAGGACTTCGAAAAGTCACATCCAAAGTTCGCTGAAATCCTCGGCAGCGTTTCGGAAAGCCTCGCCAACTTGGGCATCTAGATCCCGAGCAGGAAATAGGTCATCCCCCGACAGCAGAGCCGGACTGACACTGTTCCAGTGATCAAAATCGAACCAGCTGACAGCCGCCCGGGTCGCGGACGGCGATTGTGGAACGCGCTTGTTGCCGGGTTCGGATGGCTGCTCTCGCCCTTGTCGTGGTGGAACGATTTGTTCGTCAACGTGCCGCTCGCATATCTCTTTTCGGCCCCATTCTCGCTGATCGACGAGCGCTTGTACGTACCTGCATTTGCGCTGGGCTACTGGCTGACCAACGTCCTGGGCTTCGTGCTGCTGCACAAAGGGCTCGTGGGCATGGTGAGCAGAAGAGCCTTCAACCTGCGACGCGACCTGCTGGTCGCGACCGTGTACAGCTTTGCGGTCGCGATGGCGGCCTGGCTCGGCTGGCTGCCCTCCCCTGCCTCGCTTCTAGAGAAATGGGCAGTGGGTCAGTAGGCGAAGAGCAACGTCTTGTTCAGCTCGCCACTCGCTCGACTAAGAGTCGGACCCTTCGTCGGTCATGCCATCGCAGTCTTCGTCGACCGGGGTTTCGCCTTGCTGAGTAGGCACCTCCGTTTCGGGGAGGACTTCTCCGATGCACGCACCAAAGGCGCTGCCCTCGTCGTTGCACTCTTCTGAGCCGATCGTACAGGCGCCAACGTTCGCGGTGCCAGTCGGACCGCTGTAGCAATCTCGCATCATTGCGGGCTCGCACGGGGTGCCAACCCCACCCCCGAGGCCGCCGGTGCCAGCTTCGCCCATGCCAGCGTCGACACCCGCACTCCCGCCCGTGCCTGCATCGCCATTGCCTCCTTGTGCGCCGTCGCCACCGCCCTTACAGGACAGTGCCAAGACGCAGAGGCAAACGGAGAACAAACCGGTGACTTGCCGCATGGCGCGAGTATAGCCGAATATCCTGCAGGGAGAGACGCAGGAAGCTGCCGAAGCGCAGCGCCGCTTCGAGACCGCCTGGCAACACGCCGACGTCGAGATCACCGCATCGCGATTAGATGGAGCGCAAGAACCGAAGGTACGCTTCGAGCACCTCGTTCGGCGCCTCTACCTGCGGATAGTGCCCGATCTGGGCGAGCTGCACGGTGAACTGGTCGCGACTCACGACTTCCCTGTATCGCTCGATCATGTGCGCGCCGGACACCGGGTCCGCCGAGCCGTTGATCAGCCCGATGGGGACGACGCTGTTCTGCAGGGCACCGACCCAGCGTTCCCGGTGTCGCTTCCGGTCGCTCATGTACGAAATCAGATTGTGGAAAACATGCTTCCCGTCCCGTTCGTTGACGAGACTCCAGAAACTCTCGAGCTCTTCGGGCGACGGCTTGGTCTGGGGCCCGAACACCGCAGAGAACGACTTGTCGAAGGAGCGCTTGCTCAGGAGCCGGTTGATCCACGGCCCAAGCGGACTGATGAGCAGCTTCTGAATCAGCCGCGCTCGGTGCGTTTCCGGAAAGAGCCCGCCGTTGAGCAGGCAGAGCGACGCCCAGCGCCCGACCCCTCGACCCTCGTTCTGTCGAGCGAGAAGCTCTTGCGCGACCGTATCGCCGTAGTCGTGCGCGAGCACGTGAAACCGCGCGAGCTTCCGTTCGCTAATCAGCGCTTCACAAAGATCGGCTTGCTCCATGATGCTGTACGGGTGCGGGTTCGGCTTCTCGCTAAACCCAAAGCCCAGCATGTCGAGCGCGACCACGCGATACGATTCACTCAGCGCGGGCCAAATAGTCGCCCAGTCCCAAGACGAGGTAGGAAAACCGTGGATGAGAAAGATCGCCGGCTTCTCTTGCTGGCCGGAGTCCAAGAAGAAGATTTCACGACCCAGCAGTCGCGTGAAATGCCCCCGTTCGCGCCACTGCTGAATCGACATGACCATTGCGCTTCGGAGGTTAGACGAGATGGTGTCGAAAAACCCAATTCACGCGACGGGAAAATTGTAATAAGAGCAGCTGGTGCAAAGGAGCGACATGAGCCTCTCAGCGGCGGTGGGCAAACTGCAAATGCTTGGGCCGCCCAGCGAGCGCGTGGCCTCCCGAAGCACGACGATGGTGTTCTGGACCTTGACCGCGCTGGTATGGGGTGGCGTGGGTGTCTGTGCGGCCCTGTTCTTCGTGGGCGTCCTCGATTTCACCATGAGCGCGAAAGTCGGGCTCTACGCGATCAGCATCTGGTTGAACGCCTGGATGCTCGTGTTCGTGCTGCCGCAGAACAAAGGTCGGTCGAAGCTGGACCTCTACCACGATGCCCTGGTCGTGTGGATGCTCTCCTACATGCTGACCAACGCCCTATGGGAGATCCCTTGGGTCTTGTTCTCGCCTTTCGTGTTCGAGAATCTGCACACCCTCGACGACGTGTTGGCGCAGACCGACTTCATGCGCGAGAACGTGCTCCATATGTATTGGTGGGTGCTGGCGTCTTTCAGCTCCGTGGATCTGCGCACCGTCAACCACAACCCGACGTTCTACACGCTAGAGCTCTACGCCTTCGTAAACGTTCTATCGGTCTTCTGTTTCTTCTACCTGAACAAGAAGCGCTCGCCCTATCGGTACCTCATACCGGTACTCGGAAGCGGTGAGCCGGTGGCATCGACGTTCATCTTCTCTTTGTCCGAGGTGTTTGCTGGCTTCGAGAACATGCCCGGCGGATTGGCCGACACCCTGCTCGCCCTGGTCTGGACCCAGTACCAGTATTTCCTCTTCCCGCTCATCTTCGGATACTTCGGCGTGAAGCTGCTGATGGAAGATTGGCGGCAGTGCCAAGCGTAAAACCGTTAGCCGAGGACTTCGAATGCCGCGAAGTCACCATCGATGGAGAGACGAAGCCGGTTTGGAGAAGCGGAAGCGGTCCGGGCGTGATCATCATGCACGAGGTTCCAGGGATCACCCCTCGCGTGGCGCGCTTCGCTCGTATCGTACGCGACCACGGGTTCACGGTGTTCCTGCCGGAGATGTTCGGTGTGGTCGACAAGCAAGTGAGCGGCGGGTACGCGGTCTCGTCGCTGGTGCACTGCTGCATCTCGCGAGAGTTCCACGTATTCGCGGCAGGCGAGTCGAGCCCGATCACCGACTGGCTGCGCAAGTTGTGCCGCCAAGTGCACGAAGAGCTCGGCGGGCGCGGCGTCGGCGCGCTAGGGATGTGCATGACGGGGAATTTCGCCCTGGCGCTCATGGTTGACCCGTCGGTGCAGGCGCCGGTGCTCTCCCAGCCATCGCTGCCGTTCCCGATCGGAAAGGCCCGAAGTCGCGGAGTTCATGCCTCGCCCGAGCAGCTCTCAGTCATCAAGCGGCGAGTGCGCGAAGAGGGCGCAAAGGTGCTTGGCCTCAGGTTTTCAGATGATCCGATCTGCACCCGCGCGCGTTTCGAAACCCTTCGTCGGGAGCTTGGCGACGGATTCGAGGCAATCGAGATCGATTCCAGCCCCCGCAACCCGTGGGGAATCAAGCGGGTCGCGCACAGCGTCCTGACCGAGGAGCTCGTCGACGACGACGGACACCCTACCAAGCAGGCGCTCGACCGCGTGTTGGGATTTTTCGAAGAGCGGCTGAAGACGGCGGCCTCCTAGGCCGACCCGCCGCCCGAGTTCTGCGCGATCTGGGCCAGAGCGCCGCAGTTGCTCCGGCGGGCAACGGGGGGATGATCGAGTATGCATCGGTTGATCACCCTCGCGTTCTCCCACTACAACGAGAAGGCTCGTTGGGCGCTCGAGCGGTACGCCGTACCCTTCCAAGAGGAGCCGTACCTGCCGTTCTTCTGCTCGATGGCGGTCGCTATCTCCACCCGTGGGCGAGGAGGTGCGGCCGATCGCACGTCGTCGCGGTCCTGCCGTCGATCGATGCCCTGGACGCGGAAGCAAGAGACCTGGTCGAAGAGAACCGAGCCCATCCGGCAGGGCAGTTTGCGCTTCGCATGTTCGCCGAAGAGCGCCGCTCTCTTTCTCGCTAGGAGCTCGCAGAAGGAACCGCGGCGCCGACGTGAGCGCAGGGGAAGTCACTTCGGAACCGCGTGGCCCAGACGCGAATCGCCTGGTCCCCAATCTCGTCCGCGTCTCGAGTCATCGCGCTTGGCGCGAATAGCACGACGTGCAAACAGGATTTGCCGCCATGAAACTCCGAAAAAGGAGCAAAGACGATCGGCCACGAGGCCTGTGGCTGTGAGAAACCCATCGGGGACATGGGGTGCCACCCAAAGAGGCGCCCGCCACGAACGGGTGGGCCGAGAGGAGGCGCGGCAGGGGCACTAGTCCTTTGATAAATCGCGTCTCGTGAGTTAGCTATTGGCGCGTGAGTCGAATCATTCTCGCTTCCGTTCTCGCTGCTGCCGCAATTCCTTCGACCACGCTCGCGCAGCCGGAGGCCGTAGACCCGGACGCTGAATCGGCGATCGTAGTGACTGTGCCGGACGCGCCAGACGTCGCGACCGTCCCAAACCTGGCAACCGCACCGGGCGAGACTACCCCACCGGACGCGGCGACCGCGCCGGACTCTCCAGCGTGTGGAGATGCCTTCTTTCAGCAGGAGCTCGACGACGCGAAGGCTCGGAGCAGACGCTCGCGCAACGCCTTGATCGCGACAAGTGCCGCCGTCGGTGTGGGACTTGCGTTCATTGTAGTTGGTAATTCTCAGTGCCAAGTCGTCTCCCGGCCTGGTCGAGAAGACACGCTCCTGTGCAACACCACGGGTGACGTGCTCTGGGGCTTAGGCGTCAGCATGATGGTGACCGGCGGCATTGGCATGATTACCTCGGCCATCATCCTCGGTGTGGCCAACAAGAGAGTCCGCCAGACCAAACGTGACATCCGGAGCCGCCACTACAGCCGGAAGGTCCGCTGGGACGCTCCTTCCGGCGGCTTTGCCTTCTAGTCGCCGTGATACCGTGACGAGGTCCAACATGGACCAGCGCACCAGCAACCTCACCGACGTTGAGCTCTCATGGGCAGCTTCCGACTACCCGACCGCGGCTGCAGCGAGCGTTGGGGGCGCCCTGACGCCCCAGCTCCTCAACGAAAAACGCGGACACCGCTCGTCCGATCGAACGCTGAAAACTGAATCGGAATCGTGCAGAGCTCAAACAAAGTTCTCTGCATAGGTACCACTCGGATATGACCAGATACATTTCTCTTTCGAGAAAATGCTCCTTAGAAAGGAGGTGATCCAGCCCCAGGTTCCCCTAGGGCTACCTTGTTACGACTTCACCCCAGTTACCAAACACTCCTTGGG
>Ga0316201_10000191_pt1 | contig 29984 bp, 27 predicted proteins | sample CS6wburrow_MG_FD_204516 | JGI IMG/M metagenome (GOLD analysis project Ga0316201, IMG submission 204516) | Coastal sediment microbial communities from Delaware Bay, Delaware, United States - CS-6 worm burrow | ecosystem: Environmental > Aquatic > Marine > Coastal > Sediment | place: USA...
ATTGCTGTTGCCATCTGCGACAAGCGCCTGAATCTCCACCAGCAACGGTCGGCTCCCTTCCCAGGCAACGGACACAACACTGCCCGGTTCATTCACCGAGTCCCGGGACAAGAAAATGGCCGACGGATTTCGGACTTCGCGAAAACCCGTTTCGGTCATCGCAAACACACCCATTTCGCCGCTCGCGCCGAAGCGATTCTTGACGGATCGAATCATCGTATAACGGCTGGCCGGATCGTTTTCGAAGTACAAAACCGTGTCGACCATATGCTCCACGACGCGCGGCCCCGCTATGGCGCCTTCCTTGGTGACGTGACCAATTACAAACACTGACACTTCGTTTTGCTTCGCAAATTGCACGAGCCGACCGACGCTCTCACGAAGCTGCGCTACCGAACCCGGCGCTGACGGCAAATGTTCCGAAGTCATGGTCTGTATTGAATCAATGACCAGTACTTTGGCATTGCAGCGCACCGCCTGTTCGAGGACATTCTCAATGGAGGTATCGGCCAATAGATTCATTGCGGATGCGTTAAGCCCAAGCCGCATTGACCTTTGCCCTATCTGTCGTAATGACTCCTCGCCAGTTGCGTAGCAGACAGAGAGCTCCGTCATAAGACAGGCAGAAACCTGCTGCAGGAGGGTCGACTTTCCGACACCAGGATCCCCGCCCAGGAGCGTAACGGCTCCTGGCACCAGACCACCGCCGAGGACACGATCGAACTCGCTAAACCCGGTGCCAAAGCGTTTCTCGATGTCGCCAGAGAGTTCATCCAGCCGCTGAGCAGTAGCACCCGTACGCGGCACCGCCCCGGCTGACGCAAACGACTGCTCGGCAAGCGTGTTCCACATCAGGCATTCCGGACACTGGCCGGCCCATTTGACGCTATGCGCGCCGCATTCGCCACAAACATAGGCTTTTTTTGCCTTCGCCACGACGTATTTCCCCTGGTTTTGCCGCTTCAAAGCAGGGTTGCGCGCATCAGCCCGCCGACACCCATGCTCCCTGCGTCATAACACGTTGTTATCTATAGGATTAGTGGCCAGGCGCTTGTATTCCTCGCGACGCATGACCTGATTATTGTTAAATTCACGAAATCTGCTGGATCGCAATGATAGCACCGCCTCCGACGACGTTATTACATAAAAAGTGCCAACCCTATCTCATTACGCTGTGTCGCATTTCCTTATAATTTTGCCCTTAAAACAGGGACATGACGCACTTTGAAGACGGTAAACCAAACCAAGCGCAATCGCCTGATAGCGCTCAGCTTCGTTAGCGTTCTGCTGCTGCTGGTTTACGGGCCGCTGGCACAGTGGTTTGTCGCTGCTGATCGTGTGCTTTACGACCAGTTTGCCGGGCACCTTCCTACCAAGCCACTTGCCAACGCCTATATCGTCAGTATCGACCCGCAAAGAGCAACACCGACAGACGTGCTGCAGCAATACGGCAGGATCATCGAGAAGCTTCAGGCAGCGAAGGCCAAGAGAGTTATTCTCGCAAATCCTGTCGAGATTCCGGCCAACGCAGATCTGCCGAACTGGTCCACGCTGCTCGGCTCCGGAGTGCCTGTTTTCGTTCCGGCACGGCATCGCCTTGCCGACATTTCGAAAAACACAGGGATCTCTGATCACAACGCCGACAACGATGGTATTTTACGTCGCTCCGAGTTATGGCATTTCAACGGCGATGTAATGTCACCGTCATTGCCGCTCGCCATAACGCTGGCCGAATCACTGACAGCGACGGCACCACGCCTGTCCCGCTCAGACGATGCCATTTACTTCTCGCGTTACGCTGCTATACCCAGGCTAAGTGTCGCCGAGGTCCTCGAAGGTACGACCGATCTTGCGGGCGCAACCGTATTTGTCGACTCTGACCCCGAGGTTGTGGGCGCCGAAGCGTTGCTGCCGTCCGGACAGTTTGTCACATACTCGGAGTTGACCGCTGCCCTGCTCGCGGACATCGAGAATGAGCGCCTGATCATTGCACCAGCCTGGGCCAAGGCCATTGAGTGGCTTGCGCCTTTGCTCCTGGCCATTGTCTCCGTGTTGTTCCTGCCCGATCGCAACAGGCATGAAATCGCGATATTTACGATCTCCGTGGCATTCGCACTGCTGTTGCTGGAAGCATTGATGCTGCTCGGATTGAATGTTCGCATCGATCTCGGACGACCAATTCTGATTTTCATCGGGGTTGGGATATTGAGCGGCTACCTGGTGCAGAACGTCAAGAAAGTGACCATAGACTCGCTCAAAAAGGGCACCGACTTCCTGTCCGCAGGAAGGCTGGAACCGGCGTTCGCGGAATTCCGCCGGTGCAACCCGTCGGAGACGGTCGCCGCCCTGATGTACAAGCTGTCACTCGCGTTTGAGGAACAGGCCAAGCCGGAGCGCGCAGAAGCCGTTCTGGACTGGATGAAGCGCACCCATACCGGAAATGCGGATACAGATCTCTCGCCGAAAAAACTCAGCGGCGTGCCGCAGAGGCTCGGACGCTATGTCGTCCAGCGCCGCATCGGGCGCGGCGCAATGGGCGCTGTGTACCTCGGTAAGGATCCGCGAATCAATCGTGCCGTGGCCATCAAGGTGATTCCGATAGAAAAAGAGTTCGAGGACGACGAACTCAAAGAGGCGCGACTGCGTTTCTACCGCGAGGCCGAGTCTGCTGGTCGACTGACGCACCCAAACATCATTACCGTTTTCGATGCTGGCGAGGACAAGGGCCTTGCCTATATCGCGATGGAGTATGTACCCGGCATCCCGCTCAAGGATTTCACCGACCCGAAGCGGTTGCTGGCACCAAAGCGCGCACTCGAGCTCTGCGCCGCAACCGCTGAAGCACTGGATTACGCCCATAATCAGGGCGTCATTCACCGCGATATCAAACCCGCCAACCTGCTGTACAATCCGAAAGACGGGTCCCTGAAGATCAGCGATTTCGGCGTAGCGCGGATCACAGACAATAATCGCACCAAGACCGGTATCGTCCTGGGCACACCCATGTACATGTCGCCGGAGCAGCTCGGCGCGGAGGATCTTACGGGACTATCGGACTTGTTTTCACTTGGTGTTACTCTTTACGAGCTGCTGGTTGGCGAGGTTCCGTTCAAGGCGACAAATATTGCGGTGTTGATGACCAAGATAACCACTGAAGACCCGGCACCTGTGTCCTCAAGACGTACGGGGATACCGCCGAGCGTCGACGCTGTGCTTGCCAAAGCACTGTCGAAACGACCGGAAAACCGCTTTTCCTGCGGTGCAGAGATGGCAATCGCGCTCAGGAATTGCGCGCGATTCTCATAACAAGAGCGACGAGCGAGCGAATACCTAAGCCATGAACCTACGCGGGAAAATTGATTTCACCGAGATCACTGATACAGGTCGCGTCCGCGAACACAATGAGGATGCGATCGGCAGTGTGCCGGAGATCGGACTCATGGTGCTTGCCGATGGCATGGGCGGCTACAATGCCGGCGAAGTAGCCAGCGGTATTGCCGTACAGATCGTTACCGAGCTCGCCACCGTGGGGGCGAACAGGGAAGAACGCGATGAGACTGATCCGCACAGCGGCCTGATGCGACAGTCCATCGTCCTCAGGGACGCCGTCTACCGGGCCAACAAGATCATCTACCAGACAGCCCAGAGCCAGACACATTGTGAAGGCATGGGAACGACCATCGTGGCCTGCATGTTTTACGACGATCGTGTGTCGATTGCCCACGTTGGCGACTCGCGTGCCTACAGGTTGCGCGGCGGCGAAATTGAGCAGGTCACTCTGGACCACTCGTTGTTGCAAGAACTGGTCGATCGCGGTTTCTATTCGGAAGAAGAGGCGCAACGCTCTACGAATCGTAACTACGTGACCCGGGCACTCGGTGTAGAGCCGGTCGTAGAGGTCGAAGTTCACGAACATGACGTCCTGCCCGATGACATTTATCTGCTGTGCTCTGATGGTCTTCCGGACATGGTCGAAGATGACGATATTCACTTAACTATCAGTACTTTTAATGCTAGTCTTGAGGTAGTTGGTCAACAACTTGTTGACTTGGCCAACGACCACGGCGGACGAGACAACATCTCGGTAATGCTTGCGCAGATCAAAGAACCATTCCCCGCGAAGAGGGGTCTGCTCGCTAAGATTGCCGGTTGGTTTCGTTCATAAGGGATGCAGCGGTCTAAGAGCGAGTAAACATGGCACGGTTATTTCTAAGTCTGGACAATCAGGTTCTGGCGGAATACAACATGACGAAGGAGCGCTACACGGTTGGGCGCCTCCCGGATAATGATGTCCGCATCGATAATCCCGCAGTGAGCGGTCATCACTCGCTGATTATCAATATCCTTAACGATTCCTTTCTTGAGGACCTGAACAGTACCAACGGCACTTACGTCAACGGTAAGTTGATCAAGAAACACGCACTTCAACACGGTGACGTGATTACGATCGGCCACCACCAGCTGCGTTTCTCGGATCAGCAGACTAACGAAAGCGAGCAGGACGAATTCGAGAAGACCATGGTTATACCGGCCGGTCAGCAGAATGCGGACCAGTTGGCCAAAGCCGAGCAGGCCGCAGAAGCAGCAGCCGAAGCAGCGCGCCAAGAGGCTGGCTCAGATGCCGAGTCTGAAGCCGCCGCCGCCGTGAAGCTCGACCCCGAGGATGCCGCCGACCTGAACGACGAGCCGCCGCCGAAAGATGAAGTAGAAGAGGCGGCACCACCGCCCCCTCCTCCTCCACCGCCGACGGCGACGCAGACCGGTATCGATCCGGCAAGTGCGCCGAATGCCTTGCCATTGGCCAAGCTCCAGGTACTCAGCGGAGCCTTTGCAGGCCGCGAGCTGGAATTGACCAAAGCGCTTACAACGCTGGGCCGACCCGGCGTGCAGGTAGCCGCAATAACACGACGCGCCGAGGGCTATTACATCGTGCACGTCGAGTCTGGCAAGGAAGGAGACTTCCCGCTGGTTAACGGTGAGCCGATTGGTCCACAGGCCCGCAAGCTTTCAGACAACGATGTGGTGCAGCTCGCCGGCGTCAAGATGGGCTTCTTCCTCTCATAGAGCAGGTAGAACCAGCTCAATCGACGACTTCGCTGTCCTCGCGATTCATCACGCCGCATACCAGCTCATAGGGTATTGCGTCTGCAAATGGCGCAACCTCTTCGACAGGCAATCCGTCGCCCCATAGTGTCGCGATATCTCCGACCTTGTCCCGGGAATCGGTGCCCAGGTCAACAGCGATCATATCCATTGAAACGTTGCCGATGAGTGGCACGCGTCGCCCATTGATCAATACTGGCGTACCGGTGCGGAAATGGCGCGTATAGCCATCGCCATAGCCGGCCGAGATGATGCCAAGACGAGTATCACTGTCATTAATGTAACTGCCCTTGTAGCCGACCCTGGCACCACTTGGCAGCAATTTAGTCGCGATAAGGCGTGCCTCGAATTGCATGACCGGCTTAAGCCCCATCTCGAAGCCCATCTTGTCAGCAAAGGGTGATATACCGAACAGGGCGATGCCAGGTCGAATCCAGCTGTCTCCCGCGAATCCGAATTCGGCTCGTGCCTCGGATACAGCAGGCCAACCGAAAGTACCCGGCGTGTTGCCGATACTGACCGCGCCCTGGAAGCCCTCGGCGATTGGCCTGAATCTCGCCAGCTGGCCAGGTGTCGTATCGCCCTCCACCTCGTCAGCACTGGCGAGGTGCGTCATCAGGCGCAGCTCCCCAACCGCGCGCGTGGCCTGCGCCCGGCTTATGATTGCATCAGCCTCTTGAGGGGGAAAGCCGAGACGATTCATGCCGGTGTCGAACTTGAGCCAGACGGTAACAGTCCCCGCCCCCACGGCCTCCAGTAACTCCAGTTGCTCAATGCAATGCACAACAGGTTCGAATTGGTGCTCGATGGCGCACGCCAGCTCTGCCTCAGTCATGGCGCCCGCAAGCAAAACAATCGGCGCCTCGATCCCGTGCTGTCGCAGCAGCAGAGCCTCCGGCACGCGCGCCACAGCAAACGCGTCGACGTGGCTCAGGTGCTGTGCAACGGTGACCATGCCGTGACCGTAGGCGTTCGCCTTTATCACAGCCATGACACGGGAGTCAGGGGCGGCCTGACGAATAATTTCCAGGTTATGTTCGAGTGCGCCGAGCCGGATTAGCGCTCGAGCCCCGAAACTCACGGATAGTCTTCCGCGTAGGCGTCGGGCACCCAGTTCTCGAACTTGGTGTAGCGGCCGACAAAGGTCAGTGGGAAGTCACCAATTGGCCCGTTACGCTGCTTGGCGATCGCGATATCTGCGATGCCCTTGCGCGGCGTGTCCTGGTTATACACTTCTTCACGGTAAATAAAGACAATCAGGTCCGCATCCTGCTCGATCGCTCCCGATTCGCGAAGATCCGACATCACCGGTCGCTTGTCGGTGCGCTGCTCCACGCTTCGATTGAGCTGCGACAGTGCTATAACGGGAACTTCCAGTTCCTTGGCCAGCGCCTTGAGGCCGCGAGAAATTTCCGAGATTTCAGTCGCACGGTTTTCCTTGCTGCCTTCGACCTGCATGAGCTGCAGGTAGTCAATGACGACAAGACCGAGACCGTGCTCGCGATGCAAACGTCTCGCACGGGCACGAATTTCGGTTGGCGAAAGGCTTGGCGTGTCGTCAATGTAAATCGGTGCATCGGACATGAGCTGCACCGCGGTGTTAATCCTCGACCAGTCCTCGTCCGGGAAGTTACCCGTTCGCAGGTGCGTCTGATCCACACGGCCCAGCGACGAGATCATGCGAAACGCCAATTGTTGTGACGGCATTTCCATCGAAAAAACCGCAGTTGGCACCTTGGAACCGATCGCCGCATTTTCTGCAATATTGAGGGCAAGCGTCGTCTTACCCATCGACGGACGACCCGCAATAATGACAAGATCGCCGGGCTGCAGACCTGCCGTCATCTTGTCGAATTCGTGATAACCGCTGGAGATACCGGTAATACTGCCGTCCGACTGGTGCAACAAGTCGATACGGTCAACGGCCTCCGGCAAAATCTGCTTTAGCGATCGAAAACCCTTGCGACCTCGACTGCCCTTCTCGGCAATTTCGAACACCATGCGCTCGGCATCGTCGAGCACTTCGGACGCGCTCCGCCCATCGGTGGCGAATGCATTGCCGCTGATCTCATTGCCTGCGTTTATAAGCGCGCGCAAGGTTGAGCGTTCCCGGATTATCTTGGCGTACGCTCGCGCATTGGCGGCGCCGGCTGTTTCATTGGCAAGCGTCGCGAGGTACTCGAGCCCGCCAACCTGCTCCAGTTCACCGCGTGCGTCGAGGTACTCGGACAAGGTGACGACGTCGCACGGACTGCCGCCCTCGATCAGTTTGCCGATCGCGGAAAAAATGAGTTTGTGGTCTTTTCGATAAAAGTCGTCGGCGAGAACGACATCCGCCACTTTGTCCCAGGCCTGGGCATTGAGCATCAGCCCGCCGATCAGTGCTTGCTCGGCCTCAACAGAGTTCGGCGGTACCTTCAGGCGCTGGTCAGCACCTCCACCACCAAATCCATCGTCCACAGCACGCACCATTTTTCAGTTTCCTCGAGGATCGATTACTCTGCTGGAAAAGTAACACATTGCCGCGCCAGTGCGTAACAGCGTGTCCGCGCACTGCAGGAACAACCGCTTCCTGCCTGAAACACCTCGGTCACGTGCCCACGGTTGCATAAACCGGGCGACGCTCAAGCGCCGCAAGGGCGCGTACCGCCGATACTAGTCTGCAGCAACAACCTTGACCGCGATCTCTGCATCGACTTCAGTATGCAGATGTACGCCAACCGTGAACTCGCCCAGGTCGTGGATTGGGCCGTCCGCCATGCGAATTTCGGCGCGTTCCACCTCTACCTGAATGGCGGCCAGCGCCTCGGCGATGTCGATCGGGCCAACGGAGCCGAACAGTTTGCCTTCGCTTCCAGCGTTAGCGGAGATAACGATCTCCACGCCATCGATCGTCTTCGCCCGGGCCTTCGCCTTGGCAAGATCCGCGGCGGCCGCTTTCTCGAGCTCGGCACGACGTGCCTCAATTGCCTTGATATTAGCAGCCGTAGCCAGTGCCGCTTTGCCCTGCGGCAGCAGGTAGTTGCGACCGTAACCAGGCTTCACCTTGACCATGTCGCCAATGCCACCCAGGTTTTCAACGTTTTCCAACAAAATCACGTTCATGATTAGAACCTTCTATGCTTTCTTCATTCGACGCCGGAAATTAAACCAGGCATCCGTGTAACCCAAAACCGCCAGTGCCGTCATCAGCAGTACCTGCAAGAACGGCAATAACGCATAGACAGCGATTAGCGCCGCCAGCGGCAACGTGCCTTGCGCGTGCAGCCAATGCACAATCGACAATCCCTGGATCCAGAACACCACGAACAACATGAACGCGAGATTCTGCAGCCAGGTCGCATTAACGCCTAGCGCTAACAATGAAGTCAGCGCCATCATTACCGCGATAACACGTCCCAAATTCAAATCACGAAACCGGCCAAAATCTCCGATTTCTCCAGGCAAGCATCTGTACAACGCATACCCTATTAACAATCCCGCCGTGTACAGCATCCAGTATGCCAACGCGGCCGTTACAGTCATAACCTCTGCAGTCAGTAACTCCAGGTTCAACTGCAGATTATTCTGCCGCACGATCTCTGCCATCGTGTCCATGTAGGGTTGCCAAAACGCAACCGGATCGGCGACGACAACGTAAAAAACCAACATTGCCGCTGCGGCAACGATGACCGTAACCTGCACCGTCAAAGTCAGCGATCGCGAACCCAACAACAGGACCGCGAGCACAAGGACCGGCACCCAGGTGACGGCCATCAGCGTGACGATCGACGGAATCGACACGCCAAAAATCAGCGATACCGTCAGCAATACCGCCGCCGCGATGCAGCCCTCAACCAGTGCGAGCTTTGTTCCCTGCGCCAGGACCAGCATCACCATGATTACACCACTGGTCAGCTGCGGCGCGGGCAGCAGCAGCGTCACCGCTAGCCCCATTACCGCATTTTGCGGCCGCGCGACAAGCCATGAGGCGATTGTCCGCACTAGCCTGCCCTGCGGCGTTTAATGCCGGTCTGTATAAGGCAGCAACGCGAGATAACGAGCCCGCTTAACTGCCGTGGCCAATTGGCGCTGGTAATGAGCCTTGGTCCCTGTAATACGACTCGGAACAATTTTGCCCGTCTCGGTAACGTAAGCCTTGAGCAGATTGAGATCCTTGTAGTCGATCTCTTTGATGCCCTCAGCGGTAAAACGGCAGTACTTACGCCGGCGTGAATAACGACTCATTGCAATTCTCCTTAAGCGCTTTTCGCAGCAGCATCTTCTGCCGCGGCGTCGCCACTGTCATCGGCTGCGTCCGTATCACCTTCTGCAGGCTTTTCAACGGGTGCTTCAGCCTCAGCCTCAACCTCGGCCTCAACAGCCGGTTTCTCAGCTTCCTTCTTCTCTGCCGCTTCGCTGCGCATTGCCGCTTCCGACGCTGCCTTGGCATCGCGACGTTGCTGCGCTTCCTTTTCCTTGGCCTTCTCTTCCGCTACAGCAACCGCCATCGGTGACGCTTCGGTCACGGCCTCATCACGGGCGATAACAAGGTGACGCAATACCGCATCGTTAAACTTGAACGCAGTCTTGATTTCCTCGACAACGGGGAAATCGCACTCGATGTTCATCAGCGCGTAGTGAGCCTTGTGGATTTTGTTGATCGGGTGTGCCAGCTGGCGACGGCCCCAATCTTCGTTGCGATGCACGGCACCGCCTGATTCGGTAACCATGCTCTGGTAGCGTTCCACCATCGCAGTTACCTGTTCGCTCTGATCCGGATGGACCAGAAACACGATTTCGTAGTGTCTCATTGTCTTCCCTTGTGGATGAAATCCGGAACATTAATCTGACGTGTCGCCAGAGAAAGCCCCCGGATTAAAGCTGCCCGGCTCATCCGGTGCAGCAAGAGGTATTTCTCCCGTCTCATCAACGGGGAGGCGCATCCTAACGAACGAGACGCGCTTTCGCAAGCCAAAAATCCCTGAAATTCGAGGATCTCACCGCCTGCGCTAGCGGTTCTGCCGGACGATCTCGTACAGGCAGATTCCAGTGGCTACCGACACGTTCAGGCTGGACACCGCGCCCTGCATCGGCAAACTCACAAGCAGGTCACAGCGACTGGTGATGGCCTTGCTCAAGCCCGTGTGCTCCCGGCCCATGACCAACGCCACGGAGCCTGTGAGATCGGCATCAAACAGACTACTTTCGGCCTTGTCGCTGGTACCAACGCAACGTACGCCGTAGCTGCTGAGCCACTGTACGACCTTGCCGAGGTTGGCGACTGAAACAAAGGGCAACTGCTCTGCGGCGCCGGCGGCGACCTTGCTCACCGTCGGACCAAGGCCGGCTGCACCATGCCGTGGCACCACCACCGCATCCACGCCAGCGGCATCGGCGGTTCGGAGGCAGGCACCGAGATTATGAGGATCCTGAACGCCATCCAGCAACAGGAGAACGACACGCCCACCGTCCTCCCGCTGCAGGCGGTTCTCGATCATCGTACGCAGTGCGCCCTCATCCATGACTTTGCTGCGCCGTACTTCGGCAACGATACCCTGGTGCCTCGCCTCGCCGCTGATCTGCGTTAGCCGGGCACGATTCGCCGCCTGTATTTCGATGCCTGCCTTGCGCGCTTCCGAAATCACGGCCTGGACACGAGGATTCTCGGTCTGGTACTCCGCATAGATCTGTCGGATGTCGTCGCCGCTGCTAAGCAGCTGCTCCACGGCCCGCAGCCCCGCCACGTAGTGCGACTTGCTCATGCACGCCGTTTCCTGCGCGAGGGAGCCTGGCCCCTGCCCGACCTCGAGGGCGCCGTATCCACGGGCCGGAAGTCGATCTTGCGCGTCTCCATATCGACGCGCTGCACGCGAACGCGCATGGGCTCACCCAGGCTGAATGTTCTGCCGCTGCGTTCACCGATAAGACGTTGCGAGCCAGAATCGTACTTGTAATAGTCGTTGTCGAGACTCGTGACGTGCACGAGACCGTCAGTAAGAAGATCGGTGATCTGCACGAACAATCCAAAATTGGTGACTCCGGTGATGACACCATCGAATTCGTCCCCAAGGTGCTTTTCCATGTACTGGCACTTGAGCCAGGCCTCGACATCACGCGTAGCCTCTTCGGCGCGCTTCTCATGCGCCGAGGTAATGGCACCGAGACGCTCCATCTCTTTTGGCGCGTAGTCATAGCGCGCCGCCTTGCCGCCACGCAGGATGTGGCGAATAGCGCGGTGCACGAGCAGATCCGGGTAACGCCGAATCGGCGATGTGAAATGCGCATAAGACGCTAGGGAGAGACCGAAGTGCCCGATGTTCTTGGGCGAATACTCGGCGTGGGTCAGCGAACGCAGCATTGCCATCGTAATCGCAGCGGCGTCCGGGCGATCTTTGATCTGCCGTATGAGCTCCGTGAAATGCCGCGGTTCGACATGATCCGGATGCGCGACTTTCAAGCCGAGCGATACCAGGTAAAGGCGCAGGTCGCCAAAGCGATCGGGATCCGGCTTCGGATGCACACGGTAGAGCCCCGGTATGCGGTGCTTCTTGAGGAATTTCGCCGCCTCTACGTTCGCTGCGATCATGCACTCTTCGATCAGGCGGTGTGCGTCGTTGCGCGGTACAACCTCGATGCGTTCGATCTCGCCACCCTTGTCCAACTTGAACTTCGTTTGCGGCAGGTCGATCTCAATAGCACCACGCCGACCACGCGCCTTGGCAAAGGCCAGGTACAGGCTGTGGAGTTCGCGGATCGACGGCTGCAGATCGGCAGGCACATCGTTTTTCTTCTGACCCTCCAGAAAAGCGCTCACCTGGCTGTAGGTCAGGCGGGCCTTTGAACGCATGACCGCCTCGTAAAATGTGGCACGAGTGACCTTACCGTCAAGGCTGACATGCATCTCGCAAACCATGCATAGCCGGTCAACCTTCGGGTTCAGCGAGCACAGACCATTGCTGAGGATTTCCGGCAGCATGGGCACGACGCGATCCGGGAAATAAACCGATGTGCTGCGCCGCGTAGCTTCTTTGTCCAGCTCCGTGCCGGTGCCGACGTAGTGCGACACGTCGGCGATAGCGACCAGCAGGCGCCATCCCTTGCCGGATTTCTCGCAGAATACGGCGTCGTCGAAGTCACGCGCGTCGGCGCCGTCGATCGTTACAAGGTTCAGGCCACGAAGGTCTTCTCTCCCTGCCTTTGCTTTGCTCGGAACCTCGCTGCCAAAGGACTTGATTTCGCCGATCACCGATTTTGGCCACTCATACGGGATACCGTGTGAATGAATCGCAATATCGGTGGCAATACCTTTCTCACCTGGCCTGCCAATCACAGTGGTGATGCGGCCCGTCGCCTGTTCGACCTGGGTAGGAAAATCCAGTATTTCGACAACCACCATGTCGCCCGGTTTGGCTTTGCCGGATTCCTCCTTGGGAATCAGCACGCGGTGCGAAATCTTGGAGTTATCCGGTATTACGATGCCAATGCCGCGTTCCCGAATGTACTGCCCGGCTATTTCCTGCAGCCCGCGCTCGAGCACGTCGACGAGTTCACCTTCTGCCCGACCGCGTCGATCGAGGCCCCTGATGCGAACGGCAACCCGGTCGCCGTCGAACAAAGGACGCATCTCGCGCGCAGACAGGTAGACATCATCCGGCTCGCCATCGTCGCGGATGACAAATCCGAAACCGTCGCGATGGCCGCTAACCGTCCCGGTAACCAGGTCGAGTTTCGCCGTCAGGCAGTACTCGCCGCGCCGGTTTTCGAGAATCTGACCGGCGCGAACCATGCCGTGCAGTCGATCAACGAGCAGCGCTCGCGTACGTTGGCCTTTGAGCGAAAATCCAGCTAATATTTTCTCTACTTTCAGAGGCTTACCTGCCTCATTTAGAAAGTCTATGAGCTCGTTTTTGCTTGGAATGGGGTGTTTGTAGGACTTGCTCTTGCGAGCGGCCTTGGTTTTCTTGGGTTTACCGGGCAAGTGATTCAGCTCCGAATTGCGTTGTAGGTAGTGTCGATGATTGACAGATCGCGACCGCTTTGAGTACAGTGCGCCACCCGTTAGGACTGCGATTGTACGCGGTTCGAACCTGCCCAGGTGGCGGAATTGGTAGACGCGCTAGCTTCAGGTGCTAGTTATCGAAAGGTAGTGGAGGTTCAAGTCCTCTCCTGGGCACCAAATAACCTAAAGCCCCCTTCTCAGGGGGCTTTGTTATTTGAGGAACCCGGCAGAAATTACTCCATGGTGCCTTCGTCATAATTGGCGGCTTCCCCGGAAGAACCTGCCTTCGGTTGCCGCCGAGGCTATCCGACACGGAACGACCCAGTCAGACTTGAAGAGGCGGCGGGATTCTCTTGGCTCGGTTCAAGTCCTCTCCTGGGCACCAAACACTTAAAGACCCCCTCTGGGGGTCTTTGTGTTTGTGGGACCAGTGAGGACGGCCTCCGGGGTGCTATTTGAATCCCGGGTGGCAGCCCCGATATCACGTCGCATCCTGTCAGCGCCGAGGCTACCGCACTCCGCCGAATAACCCAGCCTTTCATAGCCTGGTGATACTGTCGACCGGGTTCAAGTCCTCTCCTGGGCAATCCTACTATGGATGAATCGCTCCGATTAAGGCGACAGACTGTAGGTAGAATAGCGCGTCATGAGCGAATCAAATGAGAACCGTGTACCGGTCCTGTTGTGGCCCTTCTATGCGATATGGCGACTCCTGACTTTCATTCTCAAAGCCATTGGTCGACTGCTCTGCGCCGTACTGGGCCTCGCCTTATTGGTCGCCGGCGCGGCTATCACCATGAGCGTTGTTGGCGCGCCGTTGGGCATACCGCTGGCTATTCTGGGCTTTCTGCTGCTGGTGCGGGCGATTTTCTGAGCGGCCAACGGGTTCGGTCCACCGGGGACGCTGTTTACACGGCATCCCGACGACTTCGGTGCTCCAGCACCAGATACAGTGCGGCAGAGATACCGGACACGCCGAAGATCATGGACATGACGACAATCTGGTACTTGGCCGCAACCATTGGAGAAATACCCGACAGGATCTGTCCTGTCATCATGCCAGGCAACGTAACCAGGCCGACGGCGAACAGCGAATTGACCGTCGGAATCAACGAGGCCTGAAGCGCCACCCGACGTGCCTCTTGATACGGCATGCCGCGCTCAGTTTCGGCGTGCACCCGTTCAGCGGCGAGACTGACCGTATTCATTGCGGCGGCGAAAATCATGCCTCCCAACGGAACCAGATAGCGCGGGCTAAACCATGGCTCAACGCCAATGACGAGCTGACTGACCAGGGCGAGCGTCAGCAGTCCGCCAACGGAGATCGCAACGAAAGCATTCAGATAGACGCGTCGATGCCTGTTTTGCAATGGTCGGATCGCGATCCAACTCGCCGCAGACAACATGACCACGATCACGAAAACGATTACTCCGGGATTGCGCGCATCGAAAATATGCACGAGTACGTAGCCGATCAGCAGCAGCTGTAAGAGCATGCGCAAGGTTGCGTAAATCGCGGTTTTGGCCCCCGCAGACCAACGATAAAGAACGGCGATAACGACCAGTGTAGGGATAAACGCCAGCGCTAGCCCGAGCCAGGTGAGTTCATGAACCGCTGAATTCATCAGCGCGCCTCAGGTCTCGGTCAACAGGCAGCGCAACGCATGCTTGCCAGGACTCATGCCCGTCGCGCAGTCAGTTAGCTTCGGTGGTTCGGCGTTCTTGAATTTCATTCTGAACTTGCTGGAAGAGCTCGTCCCGGAGTCCAATTATATTGAAGAGCTCGACAACCGTGAAAAAAGGTGCTGCAAGATTGGCCTGTACCGGGTGCTTGACGAGCACTGGCATGGATTTCTCGATGGCGTGGCCGATGAACTGGGCGGCATAGCCGCCGAAAAATGCGACAGCAGCGATTATCCAGGCTGTGTTGCCGGGGTACGCACCGAGCTTGGCCGCCAGCAGCGATAACAGGTACGCCGCAACCAGGAAGACCGCCGCGAACACTACGTCCAGCGTCACGTAGAACAGGAAGAATAAGATGACCAGCACATGCGCCAGGTTGAAGGCAAAGTCGTTGAACTCTATCGTTATCCAGGTCAACGGGATCATTACGCCCAGCATGATAGTCGGGATTCCGATCATGTGGACAAAGACGTTGAACGGGTGTTGATGCGATGCAGCATAACCCGTCAACATGTCCATCAGCTTGCCATTGCCAGTGCTTTTCGCCGTCATTGCCATCCCCCGATTTATGTGCCACGCAAACTTAGCACGAAACAGTATACTGGCGGCTGTTCACCTGCTGCGAGGATATCGACTATGTCACTACTGATCGCCGGCGTCCTGATCTGGAGTGTTGCTCACCTTTTCAAAGCTTGCATGCCCCTGTCGCGTGGCCAGATAGAGCAAAAACTAGGGTCAGGTCCTTATCGTGGGCTTTTCTCACTGATTATCATCGTGTCGCTGGTGTTGATCGTTGTCGGCTGGCAAAAGGCACTGCCTCAACCGGTCTACTCGCCGCCGATGGCAGTCGGTCCGATTGTCGCCGTGCTTGTCTTGCTCGGTCTTGTTCTGTTCTTCGCTTCGAATTTCAATGGCAATATCAAACGGTTTATTCGCCACCCGCAGATGACAGGTACCATTCTGTGGGGCATTGCACACTTGCTGGTCAACGGTGACAGCCGTTCGGTAACCCTGTTTGGCGGTTTCACGCTCTGGGCATTGCTTGAGATCGTGCTGATAAATCGGCGCGATGGCCGGCGCCAGAAACCCGGGCCTGCCGCCATCAAGGCCGACATCATTCCTATCGTTATCGGGTCTGCCGTGTTCGCAGCCATACTCTATTTTCACCAGGCCCTCTTTGGCGTTGCCGTCTATTAGGGAATTCCATATATTCGGTAAACCTTGACCAAATAAGCAAGGTAACCGTGCTATAAAGGTCGCTAGACGACGCGTGCCAGCGCGCCGGTGCGTGCGTACTCAGGGGAGCCGAAATTGAAAGAACTGTTGCTAGTCTTGGCGCTGCTGCTGTCGATTGGCTGGCTGGTGCTGCGATTGCGCCGCAACAGGATGGAGGTCCTCTCAGACAGGACGCCGGCGGCGACCAACGTCAAAAGCACATCGGCGTTTCACGCCGTTTCGCTGAAATATTCCAGCACCGCCTGCGATGCGGCAAAAGCGATGACAGGCCGGCGTTTCTTATCCGGCGCCGCCCCCGTACTGCCACTGCCAGGCTGTGATGCCGATGCGTGTAATTGTGGCTTCGCACATCACGAGGACCGACGCTCAGGAAAGGACCGTCGCAATCCATTCAATCCGGCAACATTTGGCGGTGGCACGGGAACCTTCAAGACAGAGCGCCGCCAGCGAGGCGATCGGCGTCGCTCGGATAACACGGCGAATTCCTAGAGCTCTCGACGAGAGTCAGTTCGCTAGTAGCCGGCGTCGAGCAATGCAACCTGGTAGTTATCGAGTTCTGCCTGTGAAAAGGCACGTTGCTCGTACAGGTCCTGGATTTCCGCCTCGAGCTGTCCGGTCCTCTCTGAAAGATCTTTTAAGTCAACCAGCAGGAGAACGCGCTCCTCTGTCGTGGTCTCATCGCTGATAAGCGCAGCTTCCTTGAGGCGCATATCCTCTTTGATGCGGTCGATCTCGTTTTCTTTGGAATTTATCGCGGAGCTGGCGCGATTGACATTGCTGCGCAGCGTATAGAGGTGATAGCCAGCGTTGTAGGCTTCGAGGAAATCCGGCTCGAGGTTTACGCTGCATACACCGCCATATCGCCCGCCGTTTGAGCCAACGCTGAATCCACGTCCCGGCTGACAGTATTCCACCAGGCCCTGCTCGCGGCCGCTCTGATACGCAGCAAAGTCGAGCGTGACACCATGCTTCGCACAGGCTTTGCGACGATTCGTAATCTGATCTGTCGTGTAGCCACGAGCACCGTCCTCATAGCCGATTGCGGCCCAGTCACTTGTCATGCATTCATCGCTGCTCATCGACGCGCAGCCGCTTAGGCCGACGACAAAAAGCGCCATCCAGATCGGGTTCCACATACGGTTCATGACTTGCTCCATCTTTTCGAATTTCAGGTTTGTGGCCATCGACGTTAGCGTCGGGGCCCCTGGCCCGCCGTGATGACATTCACAGATACACCTCTTTACCTGAATGAGTGCTGAAAACTGCGGCTTCTGCCCCACGTATTGCCGACGCAGTGTGACGTATGTCACAGTGCGGCGCCCCACTGGGGGCTACCCTCAGCAACTGCACCAGGTAAGAGATACGCATGATGAACATCGAAGCGATTAGCGGCGCGGCGACCGTCGCGCTCACCAGTACGATCCTGTTTCTGCTGATCGCCAAGTTCTGGGGCGTTTTGTCGCGAACGGTCAGTTCAGGTCCGCTGTTTGCCGACAGCATCATGCACGAAGCCGCGCAACGTTTTCGCGACGAACTGGACCGTCTGTCGACGTCACGATCTATCTATCTTGGCAGTGCCCTGGTATTTGCGGTGCTGTTCACCGCCGCTTACGTGCTGCAAGCCCAGCAACTGTTCGCGGGCTATCCCGACTGGCAGCTATACATGCAGCTTGCTTTCCTCGTCTTTGCGGTCGGCCTGGCCCTATTCCGGCTTGGCAAGACGATCATTGCCGCAAGGCAAGTGAAATTTCTGCGAGATGCAAATATTGCAGTGGGTCATCAGCTGCGGCAGATTTCGAACGGCGTAACGCAAGTGTTCCATGATGCCGAAACAAGCTCAGGCGTAGTCGACCACGTACTTATCGGCCAGAGCGGCCTGTATGCGATCAATGTCATCGCAAGACGCGCTCCACGCGACGGTAACGTTCGCCTGATCGGTAATGCTCTACAATTTTCCAACTCGGACGACGACGCATCAATTGTCGACATCGCCGCGAAAACGCGGCGACTGGAAAAGGAATTCACCGAGCTGCTTGGTCACAAGGTCCGTGTCCGATCGGTAATCGCGGCGCCCGGCTGGGAAATCGTCGAACAGACCAACGAGGATCATTTACTCGTAAACGAACGCAACATCGGCATGCTGCGCGGCTGGAAAGACAATACCGATCACATGATGAACGAAGACGTCGATACCCTGAAAAAGGAAATGACGTCGCGGTGCAGAGTATCCCCGAAAACCTCCGCCAGCTAAAGAGCGATCAGGCCGCTTCTTGCGCCGCGTTCGTCAATAGCGCCTCTGCCTCAACGAACTGCACGGCGGCCTTCTTCAGGTACACCGTAGCCTCCTCATCATAACCATCGGCTGACGCCGACCAGACACGATTTATGTAGCGTTCGCCCGCCGCAAAGCTGCTCATGATATCGGCATACGTTTGCAGGCCGAACAGGTGCACCATACTCTCCCGCGCGTCTGCAAAGCGACGCAGATCATTTCTCAGCACAAGATCGATCTTGTCGCGAAGCTGTGCGCCCTGTTGCACGGCCGTAGTGTTGAGCTCGTTAAGATCACGAACTATATTCTGGATCGACTCCTTGAGCTCGCCGCGATTGGACTCAAGTACTGTCTCCGAGCGCGCAACAGCCGATGTTGCACGTTTGACCATCGTCAAACCAACGAATGCCGCCGCGGCAGCAACTCCAAAGATTGTCCAGTTTACTTCCTGAACATCGAGAGAGGTCGCGAACGCGCCAGCCAGAAAGCCTGCTGCAAGTAACAAATAGCCAACTAGTTTCATGTTTGTTTCCCCCGTTTCGCTAGGCGAACACGATGATCAGCGCGTTACCCACCCCGACCAACGCCTCGCCAATGATCAGTCCGGCTGCAATGGGTATGCCGATTTCTTCGCTCCAGGTATTGCCCTTGACGCGATTGGAAATTTCACGAGCGAGCGTGCCAAGCGAATAGGTCAGGACAATATTGAAAGGCAGATAAAAACCCAGCCCGACGGTGATGCCTAGCCCACCCATAAGCGCGGACAGGAGCCCTCCCAGTACCGCGCCCGCCGTATATTTTTCGGTAGGTACGTCGCCGCCCAGGATGCCGTCGATTGTGCTGGCAAGAGCCTGCGCCTGTGGCGCTGGCAGCTGCTCGCTTCCCAGCCCATACGACTCGTTCAGCACGAAGATAACTCCGATCACGACGATCGGACCGAGCCACGCGCCCGCAAACTGGCCAATCTGCTGCATGCGCGGCGTCGCGCCTACCAGGTAGCCGGTCTTGAGGTCGAGCATTAGATCGGTTGCCTGCGACATCGCGACGCAGGTCGCCGCACCCACCATCAGCGCGGCAATTATTGAGTCGCTGCGCTCCATACCGTGTGTCACGACGATCAACAACGTGATGCCAACTAGCGTCATACCGGATAACGGCGACCAATTGGTACGACCGATGGCCTCGGAGAGTATGATGCCCGCCATCCAGATCCACAGCGTACCGAGCAAGGCCATCAGCAGGCCACGGCCGAGCCCCATGGTCTCGACCGACGTAATCGCCATGAAAGCAAGCAGTATCACTGCTCCTACAATCGCGAAATACAGCATCTTGATTGGCATTTCGTCGTTCGACGCATCGGACGATACGCCGGCTGCCTTTTGCATCGAACGTATTGCACTCACGATCAGCGGAAAGGCCAGGACAACGCCCATTACCGCACCGCCTATGAGCATGCCGATGCCCAATGGTCGGTACAGGAGCAGACGCAACGGCCCCGGCTCACTGATTGTCTGGCCGGCGGCATCCAGGGGAAAGCTGCCGGTGACAGATAGCATCGGCGACAAGAACCAGTAGGCGACGAAGCCACCAATGATGAACGCGATACCCCCGCGACCAGCGATGAAGCCGACGCCAATCGTCATCAATGACAGGTACCAGATGCCGTTCATGTAGTCGGGAAGACCAATGAGGCCGCCGATATTCCAGTTGTCCACGCCCGTGTTGATACTTACGTACTGGGCAAACGCGCTAATCAGTGCCGCGATCAGCAGAAAGATTGCTTTTCGTACACCAGCGCCGGGCGACTTCAGAATGGTCGCGACTGCTACGCCCCCCGGATACGTCAGCCGCTCATAATCAATCATATGCTTGCGCAACGGGATGATGAATGCGATTCCCAGGAAGGCGCCGGCAATACATCCGAAGGTCAGGATGACCGGATCGAAGCGATCACCAAAACCCAGCAGAAACAGCGCAGGTACAGAAAACATCATGCCTGAGGAAGCGCCGTTCACGCCGCTGGCGATAGTTTGCACAATGTTGTTTTCGACGATGCTCTTGCGCCGGAACATCCCGCGCAAGATACCGAACCCCAGGATTGCGGCGAGTTCAGAGCCCTCGATTGAAAAGCCAAGAATAAGCGCTGCGTAACCGATGGCTACGGCAATGATGACGCCGATGAACCAGCCGGTTACCAAGGCGACCCAGGTGAGTTCTGGATACGGGCGCGCTATTGTCTGGGTAGTTGTCGATGGTGATTCGGCCACCGCGATTCCCCTTGTTGTTATTTTCGCGTCAGGTTACCACAGCGGTTGCAACCGTGCCGCCAGTTGATCCTTGACCATGACCTCGTTAAATTCATCGGCCAGTTGCTCGCAGGCCGAAACGCAGGTGCGCCAGGCTCGCAGGCGCTCGTCGGGAGCGTACTTCGAGAAATCGCTTCGGTCCGGGATCTTGGCGTTTGGCAATTTTGCCACGAATTCAGCAGACGGGCTTATCAGGACAGTACGATCGACATTACCTGGCTGCGGCCGCCGCCACTTCAGTCTCTTGTCGAACCAGCCCGGCACAATCCGCTCATAAAAATGCGGAAACAATGTTATGCGCTCCCGTTCGCTGTGCGGGAGATCCAGGTGATAGTCAATCACGCCACCGTCGCGATAGACACCGGGTGTCGCGCCGGCGATATCCCTGACGCCGGATAACACGAGTGGAATCGACCCGGTAGCGATAACTGCATCGGCCAGGTTCTCCTGTGACATCTCGATGCGCTGTAACGGGAAACCGGCAAGATCAAAGAAAGGCGGCACGTCACGCTTGTCGAAAAACAACGCCCGCTCAAAAAACAATCCAAGGCTCTTGCGACTTGCGGCATTGAGCAAGGCCGCAGCGAGCAGGCTGATCGCCAGCACACCACGATTCTCGCTCGCGGTCACGTGTCGGCTGCGTACGGCCATGACATGCATGCGGAAAAGCGGGTTTGAGAGAATCTCGTCAACGCCGGTATCGCCGAGAACGTGCTGGAGGATTTCACGGCTCTTGGCCGTGATCTCCTGGATATCGGGCTTTTCGGAATACGTCTGCTCCAGGTAGGCGTATTCAAGGCGCTCAAGCGCAGCGATGGGGTCCTGTTGCGCGTAGCAGGCGAAACGCCAGGAGCCAATCGACGAGCCGATTAGATGAACAGGTCCTTTCATTTCCGGAAGCAGATTGCCGAGTATGGCGCGATCGAGCTGACTTAAGACCAGCCATTTCGCGCCGCCGGAGGCTCCGGCAATCGTTCCGACAGACGATATGTCAAAACCGCCCGCACGAATGGAACTAAGCGCGCCGGCGCCTGCTCTGAATATCAAAGAGTGCGATTTCACAGATTCGGGACTTGGGGGAGAAGTTGGGCCTTATAAGTAGCTATTATAATGGATTGCTCAGGACTCGGGTCCATCATATGCCTTGTCGTATTCTCGTCGCCGTATTGGCCATTGCGGCCATTACAGCTCACCCACCAGCCTTCGCCGACGGCAACGATCCACCGCTGTTCGTCTCCCTCGACGGTATCGATAACGGCTCCTGCCAGGATGCAGCCTCCCCGTGCCGCACAATCGACTATGCACTCTCGCGCGTCGGCAAACATGGCCAGATTCGTGTTGCTGAGGGAACATTCGAGCTGACAAGTGCAGAAAACGTCGTTTATCTGCTGAGTGGTGCCATCGATGTACGCGGTGGGTTCCGGATAACGGATAGTTCTGTCACAGCGGCAGGCGGCGAAACGACGTTGGTTGGTGTGCCCGTCGAATATGCAGACGCGCTGCTGGAGCGCGGCTTTCGCGTTATTGTGGATAGCAAGGGGCTGAGCCGGAAGTCCGCGGCGCAGCTAAAGTCGCTGGTCGCTTCACAGGCAAGTGTCGCCACAGCGACTGCCGCCACAGCCTGTGTCGGCGGTTTCGCGGCCGCCTACCCGTGCGATGGCGTTGATCTTCTCGCCCACATCCCTGACCGCACTTCGGGTGCCAACGGTGCCGATATCTGGGGTTTCATGGACATGAACAGCAACCGCGAGTACGCCATCGTCGGCTACACCATCGGTACCGCTGTTCTCGATGTCAGCGATCCCGAGAATCCCCGCGAAGTTGGTTTCATCGATGGACAGAGAACGACCTGGCGCGATATCAAGGTCTACCAGTCCTGGAATCCCTCTGAGAATCGCTGGAACGCGTTTGCCTATGTCACCGCGGACAACGCCTCGGATGGACTGTTCATCATTGATCTTCGCGAGCTGCCACACCGGATTTCCCGCCTTGCGTATGCGAGCGATTTTGCGGCGGCCCACAATATCTACCTGACCGGCACAGAGTTCAGTACTGGACTACCGCTACGCGACGATGAACCGACACTTGTCCTCGCGGGCCCAAGCCGCAGCGACGGTCGTTTTCGCAGTTACGACCTTAGCAATCCGCAGTCGCCGGCATTTATAGCCGCGCCCGCGACACCGTCCGGGCAGTCCGGCAATGACCGCCTGTACATGCACGACGCCGCCTCGATGAGGGTGACTGACCAACGCAAGGACACACAGTGCGTCAACGCCGGGAGCTCGCCGCATTGCGAGGTACTCTTCGATTTTAACGAGTCCACCGTCGACATTTGGGACGTTACGCTGCCGTCTGATCCGGTGCGCCTGAGTCAAACGCCATACAGTAACGCCGACTACGTGCACTCCGGTTGGTGGTCCGAGGACCAACAGTACCTGTTTGTACAGGACGAGCTCGACGAGCGTGACTCTGGCCTCCCGACAACACTCAGGACTTTTTCAATAAGCGACCTGACTGCGCCGACACTCGCCGGTACCTGGACCGGCCCCACGACTGCCATTGACCACAATGGTTTTGTCCGCGGCAATCGCTATTACATGTCCAATTACGCGCGCGGCCTGACGATTCTCGATATCACCGATCCAACCGTGCCAACCCTGGCTGGCCGCTTCGACACGTACCCGGCTTCGGACAGTGTAGGCTTCCCGGGCGCCTGGGGCACTTACCCGTTTCTGCCCAGCGGCAACGTCCTGGTTAGCGATATTGACAGCGGCTTTTATGTACTCGCCGATAACACGCTGGATGTCGCCGAGGGCACTCTCGCCTTTGGCGCTCGCTCGTTCTCCGCGGAAGAGGCGCAGTCGACCAGCATCGTGGTGCGACGCGTGGGCGGCACGCAGGGCGATGTGAGCGTCGACTGGGAACTCATTGACGCCACCGCGTCGAGCGACGACGTTGCACTGAGCAGTGGCTCCCTCAACTGGAGCAGCGGTGACAGCAGTGATCGAACCATCGATCTGGCGGCATCAAATGACGGCACCGCGGAAGGCATCGAGCGACTCTTGATTCGACTGGTCGCGCCGTCAGGTGGCGCAACGCTTTCCGCACCGAATATTGCCAGTGTCTACGTCAGCGATCCGGGCGCGGCAACACAGGTCCAGTTTGCGACAGACTCAGTAACAGTGGCTGAGCGGGGATTCGGGCTGGCAGTCGCCGTCTTTCATCGAATCGGCAGTGCGAACGGCGTTGCTTCGGTCGATTATGCGATCAGCAACAGCAGTGCTTCTTTGAGCAATGATTATTCGGGCCCGCAGACCGGCACGATAACCTGGGCCGATGGGGACGCGGATCCAAAGTGGGTTGAGTACGCTGTCGTTGATGACGGTGTGACAGAGCCAGACGAGTTCCTGGAGCTCTCGCTGAGCAACGTAGCTGGCGCAGTACTGGGCGCAAAATCGCAGCTGAGGATTGATATTACGGATGGCACCGGCGTCAACCAGGCACCAAACTCCATCGCTGGCGTCAGCCAGACAGTCAGCTCGGGCGCGAGCGTGACGCTGGATGGAAGCCTGTCCAATGACCCCGACGGCGACAGCCTGACTTACGCCTGGACTCAGACGCGCGGGCCCACGGTGACGCTCGAGAATGCTGATACGAATACCGCGACCTTTGTCGCACCTGTCGTCAGTTCGGATACCTTGCTGCGATTCTCGCTGACTGCAACAGACTCGGCCGGTTTGTCCGATACCGCTACGGCAGCAGTGACCGTTCGCTCGGAATCGGTGAGTGCCGGCGGTGGCGGCGGTGGCGCCGCAAGTCTATGGCTGCTGGCGCTGTTTGCGTTAGCCGCTGCCAGCAAGCGCGTTACTCGAAGGGATGCGATTTCACGATAGTCTGCTCGCGATCCGGTCCCGTCGAGATGATGTCGATAGGTACGCCCGCCAGTTCCTGAATGCGCGCCAGATAGTCACGCGCCTTCTGCGGCAGCTTGTCGAAATCCGTAACGCCAACCGTTGATTCCTGCCAGCCCGGCCATTCCTCATAAATCGGCTTGCACTCTGCAAACCTGTCGACCAAAACCGGCACGCCCGGGATCGGCTTGCCGTCGATTGCATAGCCGGTGCATATCTGAATCGTCTCGAGCTCATCCAGAACATCGAGTTTGGTCACACACAGCCCGGAGACGCTGCTGTTGACGATAGAGCGCCGCAAAGCGACGGCATCAAACCAACCACAACGCCGCGGCCGTCCTGTGGTCGCTCCGAACTCAGCCCCGACTCTCGCCAGGTGCTCGCCCTGGTCGTCGAACAGCTCGGTTGGGAAGGGACCGGCGCCAACACGCGTGGTGTACGCCTTCACAATACCGAGAATATAGTCGAGGTTACGCGGCCCGATGCCGGAACCTATGCTCGCCGCTGCGGCAACGGTATTGGACGACGTCACATAAGGATAGGTGCCGTGATCGATGTCCAGGAAACTGCCCTGCGCGCCTTCGAATAAAATACTCTTGTCCGAGTCAGCAAGGTCCTGCAATACCTGCGTGATATCTGTCGTGATTGGCGCGACGATCTCTGCGTAGGCCAGTGCCTCGTCCAGCGTTTTCGAAAAGTCGACGGTATCGGTCTTGAAATAGTTTTTGAGCAAGAAGTTGTGATAGTCGAGAACCTCGCCGAGCCTGGCGGCGAATTTTTCGCGAACGAAAAGATCGGATACTCGCAGCGCACGTCGTGCCGCCTTATCTTCATAGGCCGGCCCGATACCACGGCCAGTTGTGCCGATAGCACTGGCGCCTCGCGCCTTCTCTCTCGCGGCATCGAGCGCAACATGCGATGGCAGGATCAGCGGACAGCCCGGACTAATTCGCAGGCGCTCATAGACCGGGACACCGTTGGCGATCAACGCGTCCGCTTCGGTCACAAGCGCGTCAAGCGCAAGCACGACTCCGTTGCCAATCAGGCAACTCACGCCGTCGCGGAGTATCCCGGAAGGGATCAGGTGTAACACCGTCTTCTCGCCACCGATCACCAGCGTATGACCGGCGTTATGACCGCCCTGGAAGCGAGCCACCGCCGCGGCGCGCTCGGTCAGCAAATCGACGATCTTGCCTTTGCCTTCATCACCCCACTGGGTGCCAATGACAACTACGTTCTTGCCCATGATTCTCTCGCTTTCTTGTTTCTTATCGGACTTGCGTTAGCCGCGCACAAAGAACAGCAAGACCAGGCCGGCAATCATAACGATCAAACCGACGCTACGAATATTGCTATCGCTCAGCCGCGTAATCTCGGCCACCATTTGACGATACTTCGACGGCGAAATAAACGGCAGCATGCCCTCTATGACAAAGACCAGCGCCAGCGCCGTCAGTATTTCCGTCCAGTACATAACCTACATGCGCTTTGCAGGACTGATTTTTACCGCTCGCCATCCGACTGATTCAGATAGCGAAAGAACTCGTTATTGGGATCGAGGATCAAGACGTCGCCGCTCTTGCCCATGGACTTCCTGTACGCATCAATACTGCGATAGAAGGCATAAAACTCCGGATCCTTGTTATAGGCGTCGGCGTATATCTCTGCAGCCTTCGCATCACCCTCACCTTTGATCTTCTGACTGTCCCTGTAAGCATCAGCGAGTATTACTGTCCGCTCCCTGTCAGCTGCAGCGCGCTTCTCCTCAGCAGCTGCGTTGCCCTCAGCACGACGTTCTGCGGCAATACGCTTACGCTCAGCGGCCATCTGCAGATAAACGGACTCACGTACCTCGTCCATGAATTCCACCTGTTTGACGCGGAAATCAATTAACGAAACACCGAGATCCTCTGAGGCTGCGGCAGCAGTGGTCCTCATGTCACGCATCAGCTCCGCTCGTTCAACCGAGATCGCCTCACTGACAGAGCGCTTGCCAAACTCCGTCACGATTGCGTTCTTGATAATCTCGGACAGACGCCCGTTCGCAACGGACAAAACGCCGCCAGTCGACGTGTAGTACCGTACTGGATCGACGATGCGCCATTTCACGAAGAAGTCGACCTGAACAGCCTCATTCTCGGCGGTGAAGATCCGGTCTGGACGGTCGCTGATGGTCAGGATACGCCGCGGGAATTTGCGGACGTTCTGCACAACCGGCCATTTAAAATGCAGACCCGGGTTGTAGTCCGCTTTCACAACTTGGCCAAGCTGCAACTTGATAGCCAGCTCACGCTCATCAACCGTGAAGGCCGATAAGCCAACAATAACGAAGGCCAGACCAAGAAATACCAGGCCTGCAAATTTTCCAGTACTCATTGTCGTACCCTCCGTTCCCTGGAATCATCGTCCTGGCGCACGCCTGCCGGTTGCGGCGACTGCGAGTCGGCCGCACGATTCGACTCGCCACCGGAATCTGCCCGAGCTTCCCGGTTCATGAGCTTATCCAGGGGCAGATACATCAGGTTACCGCTCCCCTCAGAATCCACAATTACCTTGGAAGAGTTGCCGTACACCTCCTCGATGGCTTCAATGTAGAGACGGTCGCGCGTCACCCGAGGCGCCTTCTTGTATTCGGTGAGAAGCGCTTCGAATCGCGCAGCCTCACCCTGAGCGTCTGCAATAACACGATCGCGGTAGCCTCGCGCATCCTCAAGGACGCGAACCGCGTCTCCGCGCGCACGGGGCACGACGTCGTTAGCGTATGCGTCGGCCTCGAGACCAAAGCGTTCGCTGTCGTTTCGCGCTTTCTGCGCGTCGTCGACAGCGGCCTGAACAGCCTGCGGGTAATTCACGGTTTCCAATGAAATTGATGTGACCGTGATTCCGGCACCGTATATATCGATGGTTGCCTGCAAGACCTCGCGCGTTCGCGATGCGATCTCGTCGCGCCGCCCGGTAACCAGAACGTCAAGCATCGTCGTACCAACAACTTCTCGCAACGCGCTCTCGGTAACGTCCTGCAGCGTCTGGTCAGGATCAACAACCTCGAAGCTGTACTTGACGGGATCGGTTCGCCGGTACTGCACCACCATGTCCACGAAAACGTACTGCTCATCTGCGGTAAGCATCTCAGTTCGATACGCGTAATTGGAGATAGCAATGGTATTGACGAGTTGCGCCGTCTCTATCGGAAACGGCCAGTGCCAGTGAAGTCCTGGCAATGTCGTCTCTTTGTAGGCGCCGAATTGCTGCACGATACCGCGCTCTGCTTCGTCGACCCGGTAAAAACCGGTCAGTCCCCAGGCGACGAGCAGCACGATAACCAGGATGAACCCGCTTGCACCACCGGATCCTCCCCCACTACCGCCTTTGCCACCAAACAGGCCGCTAAAACGCCGCTGCCAATCCTGGACAATCTTGTCTAGCTCGATAGGCTCTTCGCCGTCGCGCTTCCAGGGATCTTTGCCGTTACCTGATTCATTCCATGCCATAGTTTCTTTACTTCTCACTCGTTTGCCGCCGTCGCCGATGGCTTCATCGGCAACGGTTCCAGATCTCGATCGGCGAGATTTTCACGCTTTAGGAATCGCCGCAAGTCCTTTTCAGTCATTTTCAGTGCCAGGGTCCAGCCACCTTCTTCCAGCACCTGCTCAGAAGTGACCGCCCCGAGCTCAAATAGTTTAGCCCTTTCTCGCCCCTGGCCCGGTAGCAGATGAATGACGCGCCGCACCGTCTTCTGGCGCAGACGGCGCGCAATCGCATCTTTGAGCATCGGGATACCTTCGCCAGTTATGGCGGAGAGCCAGACCGCACGACCCTCACCATCGCGATTATTTGTAATGCGGGGCTCTCGATCCAGCTTATCGATCTTATTGTACACCCGTATTTGCGGAACCTGCTCTGCATCCAGCTCTTTTAACACCGCATTGACCTGGCGAACGCGTTGCCAGCGATTCGGGTCGCTGGCATCGATCAGGTGCAGGATGAGATCTGCCTCGCGCGCCTCCTGCAGTGTGGACCGAAACGCCGCAATGAGTTCATGCGGCAGATCGCGCACGAATCCGACAGTGTCGGCCAGCACGACATGCTCGCCTTCCGGCAGATTAAGGCGCCTAACGGTGGGGTCCAGTGTCGCAAACAGCTGGTCTTTCACGTAGACGTCAGCGTCTGTCAGCGCATTGAATAGTGTCGATTTGCCGGCGTTCGTGTAGCCGACCAATGCCACAGTCGGGATTTCTGCGCGTACCCGGTTGCGTCGGTTCATTGTCCGCCGGGCATCGACATTCTCCAGCCGATCCTTGAGCTGCCGGATACGATCGCCAACCAGACGGCGGTCAGTCTCAAGCTGTGTCTCACCAGGGCCTCTCAGGCCAATGCCACCTTTTTGTCGCTCAAGGTGCGTCCAGCCACGTACCAGTCGGGTCGACAGATGACGAAGCTGCGCCAGCTCTACTTGCAGCTTGCCCTCAAAACTGCGCGCACGCTGCGCGAATATATCCAGGATAAGACCCGCACGATCCAACACACGACAGCGAAGCTCACGCTCGAGATTACGTTCCTGGCTTGGGCTCAGCGCAGCTGACGAGATAACCAGCTCAGCATCGTTATCGGCGATTAAGGACCGCAGTTCGTCGAGCTTGCCTTTGCCGACAAAGGTCCGCGCATCCGGCCGCCGCCGCGAACTGAGAAGCTCGCCCACAATGACAGCGCCCGCGGAACGTGCCAATTCGGCAAACTCCTCGCGCTCTGAATCATCGGGTAACCCATCGGAACTCGCGTGGACGAGAACAGCTCGCTCGCCACTTTGCGGTCGTTCAAACAATCACGTCCTCCTGACGGAGTAACGCCAGCGCTTTTCTACTCGTCTCCGTCTCCCGAAACATCATCGGGAAGCGGCAAACGAACGTTGCGCGATGGTACGACCGTCGATATTGCATGCTTGTAAACCATCTGATTTACACTGTTTTTCAGTAAGACCACGAACTGGTCAAACGAATCCACCTGCCCCTGCAACTTGATTCCGTTGACGAGATAGATTGATACGGGGACCTTTTCCTTGCGCAATATATTCAGGAACGGATCTTGTAACGTCTGCCCTTTAGCCATTTGGGTCTCCTTTTTTTTCATTATTATCGAGAAACCCGCGTTCCGGGTGGCGCCGGAGTGCCCAAATGCGAATCTCTGCCTAAGCGTCCAAAAAGTCTAACACAGCCTAAATCAAGGAAGAACGCCCAAAACCCCTGCCTGGGCATCGAGCCGTTGCTTCAGATGGGCTGATATGGCGTCGATTGCGCCCGCTTCAAGTGGATTTATTGTAAATACAGACTTTTCTGATCGCAGCCAGGTGAACTGTCGCTTGGCCAGCTGTCGGGTCGCGAACAGGGCTTTGTCGCTGGCCTGCTCCAGCGTCAGGTGCCCGTCGAGAAACTGCCAGAACTGCCGATAGCCGACGGACCTCATTGACGGGCTTTGCTCAGTCAGCCCAGGCCGCT
>Ga0316201_10000192_pt1 | contig 29977 bp, 23 predicted proteins | sample CS6wburrow_MG_FD_204516 | JGI IMG/M metagenome (GOLD analysis project Ga0316201, IMG submission 204516) | Coastal sediment microbial communities from Delaware Bay, Delaware, United States - CS-6 worm burrow | ecosystem: Environmental > Aquatic > Marine > Coastal > Sediment | place: USA...
TTGAGATTTTTGAAGTTAAATTACTATTTGATTTTGTCTTGTAAATATTCTTTCAAAAAAATACACGATCAAAGCTTTATTTTGACCATACCTTCCATTTTAAGGGAATGTCTTGTCATTCCGAACATTTATGGAGGAAGGATGGGCTTTCGGTTTTACTGTCGGGTTGAGATTTTCGAGGATAAATAACTATTTTGACTTGTCCTTAAGATATCTTTTCAATATTATACGCTCAGCAAAGCTTTATTTTGACCATACCTTCCATTTTAAGGGAAGGAAAGGATGGGTTCAACAAAGGGCATTCAAAATAAAGCTTTGCGGTTCAGGATTTATATCTTCCCCTGATTCGAACCCTGCCCAAACCCCTCCCTCTGGATGGAGGGGCTTTAGATTATTCTGTCGGGTTGAGATTTTCGAAGTTAAATTACTATTTGATTTTGTCTTGTAAATATTCTTTCAAAAAAATACACGATCAAAGCTTTATTTTGACCATACCTTCCATTTTAAGGGAATGTCTTGTCATTCCGAACATTTATGGAGGAAGGATGTGTTCAACAAAGTGCATTCAAAATATAGCTTTACAATGCTATAAAATTTAGATAGCCTATAATAAAAAAGCCCTACCAGAGCCTGTCGTTTACACGAGAGGTAGGTAGGGCAATGAAATCCATTAAAGGATTTCCAATTCTGACCCGAGTATTTTTTTGCTTGCACAAAAAAAACCTGAATCAGAAGAAACAAGGACGTGATCTTCCCATTTCATTTCGATTGTTTTAATTGGTTAAAAAATGTAAATGAGTGAATAGACTCAGTATCTAATTGATAGATCATCTATTCAGACCTCGTTCATCTTAAATGTGTAATACTTCTGCAACAGAAAGTTTACACTCAATACAATTACTGTGGACAGGATTTTTGCTCCTGTAGGATGCATACCCGTAAAGACGATTAACCCCTTTAATAGCAGGTAATCACTGATCAATCCCTGGAGAACCACCAGGAAGTATTTCCCCATTTGTTTTCCGGCCTGATCAGCATGTTGATTTGACTGGTTAAAAGCAAATTCCTGAGCAAACCAAAAGCCGGTGGGTACTGTCGCTAAAAAGGAGAGGATCAAACTCAAGGTATATGAAGCAATAAAAAAATTGTACACGATGATACCGGGCGCCGGCAAAACAAATTGATACAACACAGCAAAGAGTATGATATTCAAGGCGGTGTTTATCGCTCCAACAGCCAGGTAGGCATACAACTCATATGGCAAAATCTTTTGAAATAAAGGATAGAATATATCCAGTATATATTTGATAGATTTCTTTATCATGACAAGTTCTGATTTTGGTGATTAGGCACGGATCATTTGCTGTGCATGAGACAAATACCATTGCGCCAGTTCATTCATTGGAAGGCCTTTCGCAGCTGCATAATTCATATCTTCAATCTTTCTGCACTCAGCCGGGTTGTCGATAAGATACCCAACAGCTTCGGCCATACTTTCGGCATTTCCTGTTTCGAAGTAAGCGCCTCCATAACCTTCATCTTCTACCACACGTTCCAGGTCATCTATCTTCGGTAAAATGCACGCCCGCGCATAACTACCAGCCTGGTGTAAAATCCCGGAACTGCCCGTTGTGGTGGTATATGGGAAAATGATGAATGTACTTTCCTTGAATATGGACTCTACTTCTTCTTCCGGAACATAGCCTGTGAAAACCAGGTTATTCATATCACTGTATGCTTCCTGTACACTTTTCAGATATCCTTTCACATTTGGGTTATCTGTGCCGGCAACGGTCGCAACAAACTTTTTATCCGGATATCTTTCCTCTAGTATCCGGACCGCATCAAGCATGACTTCTACCTTTTTATACGTGCCAAATTTTCCGAATGCCATGAGGTTAATTTCTGAAGCAGATTCAGGCAGGTAACTTCGCTCGGGCAATTCAAAATTTCCGTGTGGTAAAAGAATCGCATTTTGCACATCGTATTTTTCTTTAATAATATCTACGTATTGAGCAATGGTTAATCCAACCAGGTCTGCTTTGAGAATCATTTTTGTCAATAGTTTGCCGATCCATAAAAGCACATTTTTCTTCCATTTACTGGATGCCATTCCAATGGTATCAAGCTGAACTGTTTCTGTAATATTATGGAGAATGACGATCGATGGAATCCCTAATTGTTTGCAAACCCAGGGAGCCAACAAACCAAGTGCAGCTGGAATTTTTCCCGCCCCAAATGTCATAAACTGAAGGTTGAGGATGACGAGATCGGGTTTTAGCTTTTTTAGCGCGCGGCGGATTTGCAGAAAACTGAATGGATGATTGAACTTCCAACATGGTACGATTTCAATGCCTTCAGTAGCATACCGATCATAGCTGGAGTTATCCTCCAGGTGATTGGTCAAAACATAGATTTCTTCAACATCGGGTTTGCCGACAAAACTTCTGATCAGGTGATAACCATATTCATTTAATGTGACCTGGCTGGGTGGATAAGGCGATACAAATGCAATTTTCATTGTTGAATTTTAAATGTGAATAATTTGAATTGTTTATTTCAATCATTCATATTCAACAGCCTTGCCAAAAACTTAATTAGTTGTATATCAGTTACTTATAAAATTAAAAAATGGCATTATATTCCATATATTGGAATAATTGGATGAAATTCCGAAATATGGAATTATAATAGAGACATAGCCAGCACAACCACGATGTACTATTGAGGCTTTTCGTCAAGGACACTCAAACCATCTAATCGCCAATGGTCTCCCTGGTATAAAAGAACGACGGCAAGGTCAACTGAAGAGATGCGCTCCCTGCCACCCGGATAAATATGTTTTAAGATCACATTTCGGTCAAAGGCTGTACATACCAACCCATCACTTGACCAGTTTTGAATCTGAAGCGCATGTTTGAGATCCATCCGCTTGATGCCGGGTTCATCAATGGGATGTGCATAATGATGGGCGATTTGTTTATACCAGGCTTCTGTATAGTATTCCTTACCTGCAATTATATCATTCGTCTCGTACAGATGATTTAAATGCCCCCAAAGGTTACTATAATCTTTTTTAAGTCCTTCTAATGCAAGATCATTGAGTTGAATGCTTGCGTGCACAGCAATATCAATATGTGTTTGATGGTCGTTCGCAATCTCATCTATCCGAAGGAAAACGGGTTTCTCTGCAACACGCTGTATTGTCCTTCCCTGCAAAAAGAAAAAGCCAATCAATAGCAAAATAAAAAAGCCAAACAAGACGCGCATCATTTATGGGTTGAGTTGGATTTCGAGTGATTTTGTTTCATTTACCGCAGCTACAAGCGTATATGTAAGATTGGTCTTGACCGGAATATCAACCGTCGCAGAACCATTGTGTGCCGTTGCTTCCATTCGAAAGCTATACGCTCCATCTTCATACATAAATGCCACAACAGTACCATCAGCTACCTGGTTATTATATGCATCTTTTAAAGGACCTGCAACGACATGAAAGGTTGACTTGTCCATATTGAAATCAGCCTGGAGTGGTATGGATGTACATGATCCTGGCTGTACATAATAGGAGGATAATGGATCTGTCTCTTGAGCCCGATAAATCCCCACAATGGGCGGAAGTGAAATTTCCGATTCTTCAAAATAACCAGCCGTTTGATCCGACTTCACCACATTCCGCCAGCGATCTATGGTAAAAAATAATTTTTGATGCGATAAACTGGAGTCCGGGTTTACTGTTTTTGGAGAACGGTAATCACTAATCATTGTGGTCGGACCATCCATGTTGACCAATGAAACATCATAGAAATAATCATATTTTCCAGCACTTAAATAAAGGATCCCCGGCCCCTGAATCACCCCGCTCTGATTCTTTTGAGATAAGTAAAATCCAGTCTCTGTATACTGAATCTTCAGTGGAACCGGTTGGCCAAAACTGTACAGCCTGGCGTCCCAGTTTTTTCCTTCAGAAGAGAATTCCAATCGATTGATTGGTACAGATAAAACGGGAGATTTACTCAACATGATGGGCTTTTGAATGGCCTTATTCTGACAGCTAACCAGAAAGACCAGAAAGGCTGCAGAAATCAAAATGGATTGTATGATAGAGAAGCCTCTCATTGCAGGTATATTTCCTGGGAAATAAAACAATGAGGCAGGACGGCAATACCCTGGTTGCGATCTGCTACCGCATCTTTCTGGACCGGTAAGATCTCTCGCGATTGGCCATTGATGAACACTTGCAACGGAATCTGATGCATCATTTCGGCGACATCCTGGATCTTTTCAAATGCTTTGTTGAATTCCATATGCATCCCGCTTTTCAAAGCTTTCGGATGCAACGATAATTGTGTTTGCCAGATCATGCCCGCTGAATCTTTTTCAGCGATCAGGATGCCCGGGATATTGAGGTCTACACTTAACTCATTGTAGTATTGAGTATTGATCATTACTGTATGATCACGCATTGTTTGAACAGCATAACCCGGCGTGCCTCCGTGGATATAGCCTCTTTCGCTTATATCGGTTTCTGCATACACTTCTATCGCTTCAATTTTTAAAGAGTCCATCATTTTACTGCCTTCCAAATCGATCTGGAAATAACTACTTGATTTTGGAGATAAATTATATTGAAAGGCTGTCGTTGGATAATAAGACCGAAAAATTTGATCGGCATATCGGACGATGACCTTCAAAGCAACATTCACCGGAATATCGTCTGCATTGAGTATTTCGCCGGTGATAAAATTGTGCTCCCCATTTCGAACCAGGTTTGCCTGCTTAAATGCAGCAAATGGTTTTTTTACCCTGTCATCTTTTACCGTAGGAAAACTACTTATCAAACGTTTGCCCTGTTTTTTAAATAGCGTAAACGTATAACTTCTCACCTGTTCGTCAGGAATCTCCGGAGTAAACTCCGGCGGAAGCAGATACCACCTGTTATTCTGACGCACCAAATGGATTGAATCTGTTTTACTCAATTGCCCAAGTGATGAATTCCATTCGGTATAGACCGCTACAGAAGCAGAATCTTGCTGCCTGTTCATTTCTTTCACAGATATGCTGTCCAGTTTTGCATAAGAAGGAAGAAGACCTCCATCAGTCACTGATTTTTCAAGTAAATATTGATCGATGGGAAACGTTGGGGACGGCTGAAAGAATTGAAATGCTTTTTCGAAACGCTGAAAATCAAGATGATTAAAATAGTTCATGACAGCTGTAGTCGGATCTTTCTGCTCCTTGACCAACAATAATTCATACACTTGATTTGCAATAAAGAATGAAAAGAAAATGACGGGCAACAAGGATGATGAATAGGTCACCCAAAGCGGATAATAATTATGTGCTACAGGTGTTGATTCAAAATAAGCTTTCTCTTTGAACCTGCTCAGATAATAAAGAGTCAGCAGGATCGCAATGCAAAACATTGAGACAGGAAATATACCCCAGGTATACTTGAGGATTGGTTTTAGTTCCTTAGGTGTGACAGGTTGAATGGTTGAAATATTCCCTTTTTCCCAGACCATAATCCCATTTTCCAATCTGATGGTCCGGGTCCAACCGGTATAATAAAGCAAAGGATCATAATACCGATCATTACTAAACACATATTTTAACTGGTACTTTTCTGAGGCTGTCAGAAAGTCGCTCAGAGAAGCCAACCCCGCGCTTCCGGAAAATTTTGCGTTTTCTAACCTTTCAACTGGCCTCGAAGTGAGTTCAGGCAATCTCCTGGCTGAGTGGTAATTTCCATCGACCGTGGCAGCCAGCGTATTTGAACTTAGCCAGGCCATCTGGTCGCCAAATCCCAATGTGAGATAACGCCATCGCATGTGATCATCACGGTTCAGGAAGTTTTGTATTGGCTCAATGTCAATTTCTTTTGGCTGCAAGGATCGAAAGCTTCCAAGATGGAAAATGAAAACCACGAACAATAAAAAGGAGAACCCGGTGATTGCAGAAAGGATAAAGTGTACACTGAGATCGAAGTTTTTTGTCCAAAAATCTTTTACCGGCCCTGCCACAAATGCGTAAATAAATTTTGCCATAAAGGGGATCGCTATGATCGACGCCCAAAATGCAAAACGGTCAAGTGTGAGGATATTAAATGCATTTTCACCTAACATCATCTTTGGCAAGGGTGTTGTGCCACCACTTCCTAATAAGAGACAAAGGAAAAACGAGACAGCCCATCCGATAAATCGCTTGTGTTTGGTTATCGTATAGCTAATGGCAGGGATCATGGCAAAAATAAGCGCAAGAGGAATGATATAAAATACCAGGCCGGAAGACGCCCGCTCAAAAAAATTATCTCTCGAACCATGCGGAATGGAAACTTGTGTAATGGGATCTGTTGAACTCCAATACCAGTAAGGAAAAATCAAACCAATGGCTAATCCAATCGTGATGACTCCAAACAATAAGATCTGCTTGTATTTCCGGAAGGCTTCTTTGACCACTTCCCACAAAAAGTGAAACAGGTTTTTTGATTGCCCACTCATTGATACCCGATCTGATAGCGCCATAAATATCGTTGGGGCAATAAAGAAGACCATACCAAAAATGGCAGTGACATGATGTGAACAAATAACGACTGATATAAAGGCAAGCGTCATAACAAGATATATCGGCTTCCCTTTTACCAGATATAGATATAAAAAGGCGAGGGCATTCAACAGAAAGCCGAGACCCGTCAGGGTAGGCGCCTGTCCAAACACATGAATTGTCTCTACAACTGATGGAAGCACTACAGCCAGAATTGCTGCCACTCCAGCAATGGTTTTATCAAAAAAGATTTTTGTAAAGCGGTATATCCCAATGACAAATATTTCAAAAACGAAAATGATGTAGATACTAAAAGCAATTTTTAACGGAAAAACCTTGCTGATAAGCGCAATTAACTGGTGTACCAATGGCGGATAACTAATTGTGAGAAATCCTGTGTACCAACGGTATTCCCAGGGGTCAAACCAAAATCGGGCATAATGATCAGCAAAAAACATATGGACATAAGCATCATACGTTTTAGGTAAGGTGAAATAAATGGTAATTCCATGAATGATCAAGACAAGTGAAATGGCAATGAGCAGGAGAATTTTTCCCTTATTGTCCTCCCATATATGATCGCTGTTTTTTACCAATTTGTCTGTCGATTGCAAAGATCAATGATATTGCTCTCCTTTTAGCAGCTTGACCCTCTCCAGGTAATTTTTGATTTGTTGTTCATTTTCTTTTTTACAAATCATCAATGTATCAGCTGTTTCCACGACGATCAGGTCTTCTACACCTCCTAAAAGTACAAGCTTATTTTCAGTTGAATGAACGAAGCAACGAGTTGCATCTACCATCATGACATTTTCGCCTGATATCGCATTATGGAAATCATCTTTATCACTATGTTCCCATGCGCTTTGATATGCCCCTAAGTCGCTCCATGAAAACAAGGCCGGAATGACGTACACATTATCTGCTTTTTCAAGGATGGCATAATCAATGGAGATAGATTCGACTGACTTGTACATTTGACGGATCGCCGTTTTTTCTGCTTTTGTATTTAAGTCTCTACTGTAAAGCAAAAAGGCATCAAGCATATCAGGCATATATTTTCTAAAAGCTGTCAGGATATCTGTTGCTTTCCAAATAAAAATGCCAGAGTTCCACACATAGGAAGGATCCTGAAAAAAGCTCATGGCTGTTTCCTGATTTGGTTTTTCGGTAAACCTTTTCACTGGCTTGACAACTTCTCCAGGAATGCTAGGATCATACTGAATATAGCCATAACCTGTATGGGCATAAGTAGGCTGAATACCCAATGTTACAAATGCATCGTTTTTAGCGGTAAAATTCAATGCCTGAAGACAGTTGATTCCAAACGATACCTGATCTCCGATCACATGATCACTCGGAACAACGATTAAATTGGCTTGTGGATTGAGCGTTTTGAGCTTTAGCGCCATGAAAGCAATGCAGGGCCCCGTATTTTTTCGCTCAGGTTCACCCACGGTGTTTTGAGCAGGGATCATTGGTAATTGCTCCCTTACAATATCTGTATATCTATCGCTTGTGATCACGTACACATTTTCGTTTGGAATAAAGGTGGTAAACCGCTCATAAGTTGACTGCAAGAGCGTTTTTCCAGTATTCAGAATATCGAGAAATTGTTTTGGATAAGCAGCTCTGCTCATCGGCCAGAAACGACTCCCTACTCCACCTGCCATGATGACAACATAATTATTTTGATGCATGATTTTATTGTTTATTATTTGAAGATTGGATTAAAAGAAAGAAGCAAATTTTGTAACGAGTTTGCTTTCTGGAAACAAATTGATTTTTGTGTCAAATAAGGAATATCCTGTTTTCGTAAGCAACTTTTTTGAAAGATGGTAATGGGCATAAAGTCGGAATAACTGAAAAGGGATTTTAATGCTGTCTTTAAATTTTAATCTTGAATCTCCGACTTCCATCCAGTGCATCAAGGGAAATTCAAGAACGCCTTTTTGCAAGGTCGTTTTTCCAAATTTCTGTTGGAGGCGTAGAAAAATTTCTACATCAAACAGCCAGGGTGTCATAAATGGCTGATTAAAAAGGAAAGGGACGAGGTTGCGATGAAAAATCTTGGCACCACACTGTGTATCCTGGAAAGATGTTTTCAGAATAATCCTGATAAATCTTTTGACAATACTGCTCAAAAAAGATCTATTGTCGTTCCTGTTGATATCTGCACCCAGCCTTTGAATACGGCTTCCTACAATGGCTCCATATTGAGGATATTTCTCTTTATAGAGTGCCATCTCATACCATTCTTCAGGAGTGGTCGCCATATCCGCATCCAGGAAGCCAAGCAGAGAGCATTGAAAATTTCTGTGCACATATGACATTCCCTGCCTGACCGCTTCAGATTTGCCGCTATTCTGGCTGAGGGAATACACACAGATATTTTTAGGATTTTGAATTTGAATGCCTCTCAAAACAGCGAGAGTTTTATCCTTACTCCCATCATTTACAAAGCACAAGAGCACATCCGGATGTGTCCGGGCAAATGCAAGGAACTCTTTGTAAGGGAATCTGAATTCTTCATTGTAACATGGAACGATGATGGCAAATCTGTGTCTTTGCTCGGCAGATGAATAGATCATTTCAGCGCTCGATTCCTGGTTTTGGATCATGTTATGATTTTTGAATGTTTCTTTTTTCATTTGAAAAGTGGATTAATTGTGAATAATTTACTGATATCAACTTATTTTCAATTAGAATGCCAAAACATAACAAGTTGGTTAACAGCATTTTATCAATTCACACGTACGCTTTAAATTCCATATATTGGAATTTATTCCATATTCTGTATTATTGTCCAGTTTTTTTATGATATTGCATGATAGAGAATTCCTCCATCAGGAAGAATTCATATTTATTCATTTTAAAAGGCACAACCAGTTATGTACAATATTTTTATTGTGGAAGATGATCCCTGGTATGGTGAGATTCTGGCATATCACCTGGCATTGAATCCTGATTATAAAATCACGCGGTATGAAACAGGAAAAGAATGTCTTTCAAATATGCATCAGAAGCCAGATTTGATTACCATCGACTTTTCATTGCCGGATATGAAAGGGGACAAATTGTTTAAAAAAGTACGTGATATCAATCCCCAGGTCCCGATCATTTTCATTAGTTCACAGGAGGAGATTTCAGTAGCAGTCGATTTACTCAAAATGGGTGCGAGTGATTACCTCGTCAAAGATGAGGCGACAAAGGATTTACTTTGGAACAGCATCATTCGAATCAGGGAAAATCAATCGCTCAAAAAGGAGGTCGAACATCTGAAAGAAGAATTGGGAAATAAGTATTCCTTTCAAAAGTCCATCATCGGACAAAGCGAAAGTTTGAAAAAAGTGTTTCGTTTGATCGAAAAAGCGTCAAAAACGAATATCAATGTTTCCATCACCGGTGAAACCGGCACCGGTAAAGAAGTAGTCGCAAAAGCGATTCACTACAACAGTGATCGGAAAAAGAAGCGGTTTGTCGCTGTCAACATGTCTGCGATTCCAAAAGCACTGGCAGAAAGTGAACTTTTTGGTCATGAAAAAGGCGCATTCACTGGCGCATTAGCGAGGAAATCAGGAAAGTTTGAAGAGGCAAACGGTGGCACAATATTTTTAGATGAGATTGCTGATATGGAGCTGAGTCTTCAAAGTAAGATCCTGCGTGTACTTCAGGAAAGAGAAGTCATGCGTGTTGGAGGAAATGAAAATGTCAATCTCGATGTGAGATTGATTGTAGCTACGCATAAAAATCTTGCTCAGGAAGTTCAAAACGGAACCTTCAGGGAGGATCTCTATTTTCGTATTATGGGTCTTCCAATCGAATTGCCTCCCCTGCGTCAGAGAGGAAATGACATCCTCATATTAGCCAAGCATTTTGCAGATGCATTCGCAAAAGAAAATAAACTTGGGACCATCCAATTTTCCAAGGAAGCAAAAGACAAATTATTGAACTATTATTTTCCGGGTAATGTCAGGGAACTGAAGGCTGTCATTGATTTAGCAGTGGTGATGTGTGAAGACAATCTAATATTACCGAATGATATCACATTCTCTTCAGTGAAAAAGGAAGATTTTATGGTATCTGAAAATAAAACCCTGAGAAAACATACGTGTGATATTGTCAGGTATTATTTGAGCCAAAATAATAACGATGTCATCTCCACCGCAAAAGTACTTGACATTGGTAAAAGCACGATTTATAAAATGATTCAAAATGGAGAATTGGATTGAAAACAATGACTCATTTTCCACAATATGGAAATATTTCTAAATCGTGGAATATAATGATAGCTTGAATTTATATAATTACCTGTAAATCAGTTCATTATTCTTGATTTTTTCAATGGCATGAAAATGGATGAAAAGAAATTGTATCCAGTTATTTAAAAACCCTTTTAAAAAGATAAAAATGTACGGTATCGTCAACAAAGCAATTGAAGACCTGGTCATCGCTAATTTTGGAGAAGATAAATGGGAAGCTGTGAAAGAGAGATGCGACCTGGACATAGACTATTTTATTAGCAATGAACCTTATGATGATGAGATCACCTATCAACTGGCTGGTGCAGTAGGAGAAGAAATGAATATGTCTTTAACGGATGTACTCCAGGCATTTGGTGAATGGTGGATTCTGAAAACAGGTAAAGAAAAATATGGAGGGCTGATGGAAGCTGGCGGCCAAAGCCTCAGGGAGTTTTTGGTCAACTTGCCCATCTTCCACAATAGAATTATGCTAATCTATCCGAAATTAACCCCACCGGAATTTAAAGTTAGTCACATCGAAGAAAGAAGTATCCATGTCCATTACCATTCAAAAAGAGAAGGGCTTCAGGAATTTGTTCGAGGGCTGTTAAGCGGCCTGGGGAAAATGTACAACACCCCAACAGAAATAGTACTCATCCAAAGCAGGGATGATGGAAGCGATCATGAAATTTTTAAAGTAAGCTGGTAATATTTTGGAGAAAAACGTCACATTCAAAAACGGGCAATTCAATCGAATTTTCCCTTTTTTTATCAGGATCAATGACCACCTGATAGTTGAGTCTGTTGGAAAAACATTGAATAAACTATATCCCGGAATCAATGGAAAATCATTCATTGATCATTTTGTTCTTGTCAGACCGTACATCCCAACACAGGATTTCTCCAGCATCAAATCTCTCACCAATCAAATGGTTGTCATCGAATGCAAAAACGAACAGAAGACAACACTCAGGGGACAAATAGAGTGGATGCCTGAAACAAACCAATTAATCTTTATGGGTTCTCCCTGGTTTGGGTCAATGGAACAGGTAATTGAAAATAATCTGAGCCTACATGATTTTGCTTTCCATGATCCTATGATCGACCTGTTGCATGTGTTGAAAACGCAGGAAATCACCACGGAGGATTTAAAACACTTGTTAAGTACTGTCAATAAACAAAAGAACGAACTTAAAAAAGCGGCAAAAGAAATCCAGGAGATTGCATTATTCCCCACACAGAATCCTGATCCACTCATCAGAATAGATCTGGAAGGAAACATTTTGCAGGAAAATCCTGCCGCGCAGCAATTGACGCATTTTCAGTTCGATCAGGAAACGTATAATGCGCAAGCATTCTGGAAATTTGTTTCTGCCAAATTCGACAAGGGAAAAGATAGAATGATATTCGAAGCAGGATCTGGAGATGAAATCTATTCTTTTGTCGTCAAACCACTACCAGAAAACGGTTATTATAACATCTATGGTAGAAAAATTACAGAACAAAAGAAAAACGAAATTCAATTGCAGATTCTTTCCTCTATTGCCGCTCAAAATACACATGGTGTGGTCATTGCAGATCAGCACGGAAGGATAGAATGGGCCAATAACAGTTTTGAACAAATGACGGGTTATGCGCTGGAAGAAATGATTGGAAAAAAACCCGGGCATTTGTTGCAGGGCCCGGATACAGATCCATCAACAATTGCCTATTTGTCTGATCAGATTTCAAAAGGGGAGCCCTTCATTTGTGAAATTCTGAATTATTCAAAAACAAAAAAGCCATATTGGTTGAGGATTCAGGGCCAGGCGCTAAGAGATAAAAATGGTCAAATCAGCAAGTACTTTGCGATTGAAGAAGATATTACCTTAGAAAAAGAAAACCAGAAAAAAATTCAGGAATTTGAGGCTAGATTCAGATTGGCCCTGGAAAAAATTGGTGATTATGTTTGGGAACATGATTTTCTTTCCGGTCATACAAGATTTTCGAAAAAAGAAAACCATTTTATCGGGGTAAGCACAGAAGAAATTGAAAAGAACGAAAAGTTATGGTGGAACAGTGTGCTCAAGGAAGACCGTCATCTGCTCGAAGAAAATGATCGCCAATACCGGACTGGTGAAATTGATAATCACGTTTCGGAATACCGATTACTTCATCGTGATGGTTCAGTAAAATGGGTGTTGGACCGGGGAGTCGTTATTGAGAAAGATCCATCAGGAAAACCACTGGTCATTATTGGTACGCATACGGACATCACCAGGCAAAAAACGCTGGAGTTAGAATTAGGGGCAACGGCTAACCGATTGACTTCACTCATTCAAAATCTATATTCCGGTGTGCTCTTGGAAAATGAAAACCGGACGATCGGCTTGTTAAACCAACAGTTTTGCGACCTTTTCCAGATTCCGGTAGCTCCGGATGATTTAATTGGGACAGATTGTTCGCAGGCGGCGGAACAAACCAAACATTTTTTTAAAAATCCAACACAGTTTGTTAAAGGGATCACTCAGATCTTGAAAGATAAAAAGCTGATCGTGAATGAACATTTGGAAATGGTGGATGGAAAACACCTGCACCGGGATTTTATTCCGATCTGGGATAAGGGTGAATATACCGGCCATTTATGGCTTTATACCGACATCACTGAGCAAATTAATGCAGATAAAAAGCTTGAAAAACAACGGACTTTTTACGAGCAGATATTGAATAATATGCCAGCAGATATCGCTGTTTTTGATCCTCAGCATCGATATTTATTTTTAAATCCTCAGGCAATTAAAAATCCTGAATTGAGAACATGGATGATTGGTAAACGAGATGAAGATTATGTCGCTTATAAAAACTTACCTGAATCTATTGCGGATCAAAGAAGAGCGCTTTTTCAAATTGCCATTGAGACAAAAGAATTGCATGCGTTTGAAGAAAAATTAATACAGCCGGATGGAACGAGTAAATACATTCTTCGGAATTTATATCCCGTGCTCAATCCGGAAGGTGATGTGGAAATTGTTGTCGGGTACGGAATAGATGTCACAGAAATAAAAAAAATCCAACACCAAATAGAAGAAAGCGAAAAACGTTACCGGGATGTGATTGAAAACAGCCTGGCGCTTGTGACAACACATGATCTTGAAGGGAAATTCCTCAGTGTCAACCCAATGGTAGGGAAAACGTATGGGTTCACAGATAAAGAACTGATAGGTAAACCAATTACTGATTTTATTCCTGAGGCTGATAGAAAATTCTTTCACAAGAAATACCTGATCAAAATAAAGGAACAAAAACAGGATAGTGGCATTTTCAGAATTCAGAACAAAAATGGAAAAATCGTATATACCCTGTACAATAATTTTCTCAAAGAGGAACCTGGTCGATCTCCATATGTCATTGGTTTTGCTGTTGATATTACCGACAGAATTCAAGCGGAAAAAGAATTAAAAAAAGCCAAGAAAGCAACAGAAGAACTCGCAGATGCAAAACAAAATTTTCTGGCCAATATGAGTCATGAAATCAGAACCCCGATGAATGCGATTATGGGCATGAGTAATCAGCTCACAAAAACACCATTATCAGAGCAACAAACATTTTATCTCAATACAATCAATACAGCTGCAGAAAATCTACTGGTCATTATCAATGACATATTGGATCTTTCCAAAATTGAGGCTGGTAAACTCGATATAGAAGAAATCGGTTTCGATCCGAAAAAAGTCATCTCGAATTCCATGCAAGTATTGATGCATAAAGCTGAAGAAAAAGGCATTCTCTTAACCAATTCTTTTGCTGATAAAAAGTTGTCAAAAGTGCTTATCGGTGATCCTCACAGATTGAACCAGGTTTTGCTGAACCTGCTGAGCAATGCCATCAAATTTACGGATAAAGGAAGTGTCGACCTCACATGTGAAGTCATATTGGAGTCGGACACGACACAAGTTGTCCGGGTAAAAGTGATCGATACAGGTGTTGGAATGGATGCCTCTTTTATTAAAAACTTATTCAAAAAATTTAATCAGGAAGATGTTTCTGTTTCCCGCAGGTTTGGTGGCACAGGACTTGGTATGGCGATTACAAAGCAACTGATTGAATTGATGGGAGGGACCATCAATGTAGAAAGTAAAAAAAATGAAGGGACAATTTTAACATTCGAAATCGAATTTAAAAAAGGGGAAACGGCTCAAATGAGTATCAAGGATGCATCGCCTGTAAATACAGGTATCCTTGTTGGAAAAACAATCCTTGTTGTTGATGATAATGAGATGAACAGGCTTGTGGCATCAACGATCATCCAGAATTATCATGCGGATATTATTGAAGCTTCGAATGGTTTAGAAGCTGTTCGCCTCGTTGAAGAAATACATCCAGCTATTGTACTCATGGATCTGCAAATGCCCGTGATGAATGGAATTGATGCGACAAGACAAATTAGAGAAAGCGGGAATGCTGTTCCGATCATTGCGCTCACTGCAAATGCGATCAAAGGTGAAAATGAAAAATGTTTTGTCGCAGGTATGAATGATTATATATCCAAACCCTATCATGAAGATGAATTGCTGGAAAAACTGGTCAAATGGGTGGAAGGAAATGTGGAAGGATCACAAGTGGAAGTAGCAGTTGAAAAAAAGATGCCAGATACCGATGAAGCATTGTATAACTTATCCGGTCTCGTGGAAATCAGCAGAGGCAATCAGTCCTTTATAGATAAAATGATAAAACTTTTCTGCGATCAAACACCCGGCCTGGTCAATGAAATGATTAGTGCTTTCCATGCCGGAGATCTCCAAAGAATGGGAGATCTTGCACACAAATTAAAACCAGGTATAGATAGTCTCAAAATCACTTCGATTCGTGCAGATATTAGAATCATCGAAAAAGCCCAGAAAGAAAAGATTGCACAGGCTACCTTGGAAAATGCGCTTCAAAAAGTTGAAACGATGACAAATCGTGTGATTCATAAAATGAAACTTTGACAATCAAATGAACCGATCATTTAATATTGAACATTCCTCAATGATGAAAAACCCAATCCACCCGTTCGACCAGGCAGCTGGTTCGATGCAATCCCTTGGTTTTGACATTATCCAACAAGATAAAGGCCGTCCCTGGGGCGGTTATTATGTGATTGCAGAATCTCAGGCAAAAAAATTTGCGGCTCATTTTTTTCCTGAGGAAGATTTTGAACAATTAAAAAAATCTGGAAAACTCAGTCCAAAAATCCTGATGGTCGCACCGAAAAAAAGGTTGAGCTGGCAATATCATCACCGGCGCGCAGAAATCTGGCGTTGTATCGAAGGAGAAGTAGCTGTGGCAACGAGCTTAACGGATACTGAATCACAGCAACATATTTTAAAACCAGGTGATCAGATCAAACTCCAACAAGGTGAACGTCACCGATTGATCGGTCTGGATGATTGGGGTATCGTAGCAGAAATCTGGCTGCACACGGATGCAACACACCCTTCAGATGAAGACGATATTGTCCGACTCCAGGATGATTTTGGAAGGTAAAAATCAAAGGAATATCACTGCAATACTTCCATTTCCTTAGACATAGCTACAAGGCTGGCGACGATTTAAATTCCATTATTTGGAAATACTTCCATAAAAGAGAACACATATTCATTTACACTATTTATTTAATGTTCATAATCAATGTTTTAAGTATTGGCATACTTATAGAACATCGCTTATCAAATAAATAATTGTAAAATGAAAACTTTAATGAATAAAAGAATTTTTTTAGTTGATGATGATCCGTACTGGACAGCCATCCTCACTCAAATCCTAACAGATTTAGGATATACAAACATTATCCCCTTTTCTTCCGGTGCTGATTGTTTGAATCATTTGCACCTGAACCCTGCACTCGTCATCCTTGATTATAAAATGGACGATATGGACGGGTTGGAAGTATTGCAGAAAATTAAAGACTACTATCCTGGAATTGGGATCATCTTCTGCACCGCATATGAAGATCTTTCTGTAGCAGTCAGTGCCATGGAGAATGGCTCTCAAGATTATCTTTTGAAAGGGAATGCGACCATAAAAGAGGTGGCCTCAATCATCGAAATGATGCCCGAAAGTCATGCATTTGCTAAAACTTCACATTAAAAAATACGCAATATATGCCTTTCACACTCGCACATCCAGCCATCGTTATACCATTGAGTCGCACAAAATGGAGACTATCGCTCACGGGATTAATCACCGGAAGCATTGCCCCTGATCTGGAATATTTTATTCATATGAGGGAAGTCGAGAATATTGGACACCACTGGTATGGCATCTTACTGTTTGATCTGCCAATGAGCATCCTGGCATGTTTTCTATTCCACAACCTGATCAGGAATAGCTTTATAGCAAATCTTCCCGGGTTATACCGAAAACGATTTATTCGTTTCAAGGGCTTTTACTGGAATCGTTATGCAAAACAGCATAAATGGATCGTACTTGTTTCTATACTCATTGGCATTTTGTCTCATTTAGGATGGGATGCCTTTACACATCATGACGGATTTGTAGTACAGTATTTTCCATTTCTTTCCAGGACTGTCGAATTGATGGATCTCAGTGTTCCAGTATATTTTATACTGCAGGTCGCATTCAGTATTGCAGGAATGGTAATGGTTCATCAACAGATAATGCACATGCCAATCCAGCAATCCGAAGCTCCGGATGCGCCATTTCATATGCGCTATTGGTTAGCATTTACGCTATTGTTTTTTACAATCGCTTCATTGCGCTTAATCATCTGGCCGGAATTCAACTCATTTGGTGGTGTGATCATCGCCATTATGGGAAGCCTTTTATATAGTTGGCTTCCAGTTTCAATCATTTTCAAATCTCGTTTACAATCAAAAACATCAAATCATGAATATCTCTAGTCATTCATTTATGAACATTAATCAACAGCAGAACTGCTATTTTATAGATAGCAACCAACGCTTAGATGCTTCAATATCTGAGGCAATTCGGGCAGAAATAAATAACTGTTTGAACCAGGATTTCCCTGTCATTTACCTCAATGCAACAGATGTTGAGGAGGTTGACTTATCAGGGATCAATGAAATCATCCATTCTCACTATACGTTGCAAAAGGCTTTCAAAAAATTGATTTTCGTTTATGCTAAAAATTCGAAAGTAGAGAAGTGGGTCGAAACAGTCGGACTCGACAAATTTATTGAGACTGCCATTGTCCTTTAATCATTAGAAAGATCATAAAAACAAGCCATGAAAAATTTTAAAATCATTCTGCTATTCTTTCTAATGCTGGTACAATTGTCCTTATTCGCCCAGGCAGATGAATTGAATAATGCGCTGTCTGCTGAATCGAGAGAGCTTTTTATTCAAAAAGCGCTGGAACTTCGAAAGGAGGAGAAATATACGGAAGCAATCAGTCAACTTGATTTGATCTTATCAAAAAAGACAGACGATGCGCCCATTCTATTGTTTAAAGGAGATCTTTTATTACAAAGCAAACAATTTGCAGAAGCAGCAAATACATATACCCAATTGTTGCCTCTCAACTTTGAACAGAGCACTACACAAATCAATTTATCCTATGCTTTGTTCATGAATCACAAGCCGGCGAAAGCATTGCAATTTGCCAATGAAGCCTGGCAAAGAGATAGCACAAACACAAATGCGGTAGTGAATCATTTTAATGCCTTGTTATGGAACGGGAAAACGCAAAAAGCGACGATCTTCTTAAATCAACAAGAATCCAGGTTGGAGCCTGACCAAATATTGGTGATGAAAGCAAGGCTAAATACTTCCGGTGGTAATTTTAATCAAGGACTGCAATTTTATGACCAACTCGTAAAAACCTATCCAAATAAAAATTACACAAAGGAATATGTAGAAGTTTTGATTGGAAAAAAAGAGTTGGAGCGATCTTTCGAGGCACTGGAAAACACAAGAGATCTATTCACGAATAATGAATACCAGGCGATTGAAAGAAAAATAGAAGATACCCAAATACAAAATGCCGGAACAGAACTTGAATATTTTAAAGATATTGCAAATAACAATCGAGTTACAAAAAGTGCATGGTGGCAGCAGAAGGAAGGGTTAAAATACAGGATTGGGGCAAGAGCCTCACTTACGACCCTAACGTCATCAGAACTTGAGAAAACCCAATCACGTTCTGCAGGGTTAACGATCCAGGAAAGATGGAATGTTTCTTTGAGTGGACGAACGGATATCAATATTCAAAATATATCATTTGGTGACGCAAAAAAATTCACTGCCATTTCGGGCAAACAAACGATTGAATTTCAGCCAAGTAATCGTAGAATGTACGGGATTTTTTACAGCTCAGATATTCTAAATTTTACTGCTTCTCTGTTAGAAAAAAATATTCGAAATAATCAGATTGGGTATACTACGCATATCATGTTCAATGCCAAAAATGGATTCTACTCCCAGGGAAGTTGGGGAATAATAAGCGATCAAAATCAGCGCACTCAATTTTTTGGGTCTCTTTATCATGTTTTCAGTACCGTGCCCCTCATGAAAACAGGAGTGAATTTCTCAACGTTACATTTCAAAAACAATCAGGTTACCACTTATTTTTCACCTGATAAATACAAGAGTGCAGAGTTATTCACAGATTTGAGCACTTCCTTGCCAGGTCTGTCTCAATTTCATTTGAAATTACAAACAGCAGCAGGAGCCCAAAAAATTGAAAATAATAGCTGGGAACTGGCTTTCCGGCTTCAATCAGAAATAAGTCTACGCCTGAATAAATTTGAAGCAACGGTAAAATATCAAACTAGCGATGTCGCTTCCAGTAATGGCACAGGTTACAAATACAATTGGCTTACATTTAGACTAACCTGGAAATGGTAGTAACGTTGATACGGCACTTTTAAACACTTTTGAAAAATGTTGTCTTACCTTACGGTTAGGATTTCCCTCCTTACAGGATCCCTCAAATCAAGATATAATCGCGTGTAATTTGATCGAGCGAAGTGGTGCCTGACAATTGCATGTCGCGGATCAATTCAGATTTAAGGATATCGAGGGCAACTTCCACACCAGGCTGTCCGTAAGCACCTAGACCCCAACAATAGGGTCTGCCAATACATACCGCTGTTGCTCCTAATGCCAGTGCTTTGAATATATCTGTTCCGCGCCGGATGCCACCATCAACCAAAACAGGAAAAGCCCCTTCAACTGCATCGACAATTTCCGGCAAACAATCGATGGTTGCCCGGTTACTTTCCAGTTGTCGACCACCATGATTGGATACGATAATTCCATCGACTCCAGCCTCTACTGCGAGCAAAGCATCTTCTCTTGTCACGATTCCTTTGAGGACGATGAGCATATTGCAATTTGCGCGAAGCCAATCTACCATGTCCCAGGTCATACCTGGATCGGTAAACGGTTCACCGTCAGGCAATATCCCTTCAAAATTTCCCATTCTCTGTTCACCCTTCCGGATCAGGTTCAAAAGTGTTGTTCCACTTCGTTCCCGGTTTCCCAGGATAGGAGTATCTACAGTGAGCACACACACTTTGCATCCTGCATTTTCTGCTTTTTCCAGCAATAACTTTGTGATCTTTCGGTCTGTTGTTGGATACAACTGAAACCAAAGATCAGCTTTTGATTGGCTGGCGATCTCCTCTACTGAAAAATTGGATACGGAAGACACAATCATCTGGTGGTTTTTGCTCACGGCAGCTTTCGCAGTGGCCACTTCTCCGCCGGGATGTAAAAAAGCCTGGAATCCAACCGGGCTGAGAATGATCGGGTTGTCCAGGGTTTTGCCGAAGAGTTCAACGCTAGTCGAAATATTGCGCACATCTACCAGTCTGCGAGCCCTGATCTGAATTTTATGGAAAGCGGTTAAATTCGCCTGCACTGTTCTTAAATCATCTGCACCCCCATTCAGGTAAAGTAATGCATCTTCACCCATTGTTTGCCTGGACAACTTCTCCAGATCAAATACATTTTTAATAATTGTTCGGTCCAGCGGATCAGGTTCACTTTGCATCGGCTCCAAATGGCAACCAACAAAAGGCACTGTGAGCGACAAAGAAGAAAAGCTAATCCATTTGACAAACTGACGTCGATGTATTTCGGAATGCTCTTCTATAAAATGATATTCCATGTGAGAGATTTTTTAAGGATGTTACGTGCTGAAAATACAAAGTTATTTGAATAATTGGCCGAAACACCCGAAAGCTTTCTTGGGCAGCTAAGAAATAAGTATCCTTAAAAAGGGACATAGTTCAAAGCCCAACGTTCAATCGAAGTGATCAAAAAAAAAGTTTGAAATTTAAGCTTTGAAATTTGGAGCTTATTTGGAAATTGCTGGTTTGTACCTTGTCATTTCTTTGGAATCCTGCTTACTTGTTTCATATACCTCTTCCTCGGAATAAATCCGGGGCTTTCGGAATGAATCCGGGTCTTTTGATCACGAATCATATTCGATATCAAGCGAAACATCCTTTGCTGCTTCGATACACAGTTTCATATCATGCAATCCAATATTTCCTTTAAAAAAGGCTCTTTCCTCGTTCAACCTTTTCACTTCTTCATGCAAAACTTTGTAGTCTGCCTGAGCTACTTTTTCTGCTGTAACATAACCTGCTTCATACAGCATATTTGCAAAAGTGTGATTGACCCACCTGATTCTTGATAGATCAACCAGTTTGGTGAGCTTGAGGATCAGTTTGGGGTCAATAGCTGTCTGCTCCCAAAGTTTTCGCCTGTTCGCAGGAGTGAGCACTCTATCAAATAATTGCTTTGCATTCTTTATTCCTATATTTTCCAGTTTGAGAATAGTTTCATCAGGAATACCCGGAAAGTCTTTCAACCTTGTCGGCTTTTGAAGGTAACTCCTCATTTCCCTGGACAGAATTGTCAGATAATTGAGATCCAACCCACTTTGCATAGCAAATTCCCGGGTTTTCTTTGGCGTTTTGATCGCTTCCAATAATGCTGCAGCATTTGATAACCCCTGATCTTTTAATACTTCAAAGTTATGTTGGATATCCTCTTTGATCAATTGTCTACTCGGGAGCAAGTCAACTGATTCAAATGAAGCTTGTAATGCATCAAGACTGAGCTGTTCAAAATCAATGTAAAAGCCCATTTCCCAAAATTTAGCATTGAGCATAATATCGGTCGTCTAACAACTTTTTATCGCTCAGAATCTCCCGGATATTTTTCGTCTAGGTTAATCCGGCCACCACCTTCTTCATCTTTGCCTGCACATCCATTGCCAAGGAGCCAAGTGTTTCGTTCTCTACGGTACTCATCGACGCGATCGGATCTACAGCGGATACTTCAATATCCCCATTTTCATGTGCTTCTACAACAACATTGCAGGGTAGAAAAACGCCAATCTTATCCTCACTTGAAATGGCTTTATGCGCAAACTGAGGATTGCAGGCACCTAGGATGCGATATTTTTTAAAATCAACATCCAACTTTTTTTTGAAAGTCGCTGCCACATCAATATCTGTCAGGATACCAAAGCCTTCTTTTTTCAATTCTTCGGTTACTTGTTCGATAGCGGCATCAAAATCTTTTGTGTTCAGGATCGTGTTAAAGTAGTATTTCATTTTACAGTTATTATTTAATAATCAATATAATTTTTTCAAAGAACCAGTACAAAAGTCCCGGCGATGATCAAAGAAGCTCCAATCAGTATTTTAGGGGTCATCACTTCGCCTAAAAAGAGCACTGCAAATATGATGACAAGCGCTACGCTCAGTTTGTCAACGACTGCTACCTGTGAAACTTTGCCCAGCTCCAACGCCTTAAAATAGAAGATCCATGATAGTCCGGTTGCGATCCCTGATAAAGTTAGAAACACCAGGTTTCGTTCACTGAGCGTATGCATTGTCTGGGTGCCACCCCTGGCAAAAGCAATGCCCCAGGCAATAAACAAAATGACAACAGTCCGAATCGCAGTCGCCAAATCAGTATCCACTCCTTTAATACCGACTTTCGCAAAAATTGCTGTTAGCGCAGCGAATACCGCAGATAGTAAAGCATATAACCACCACATAACTATAGGTTAAAGGATTAGCAATATTCGTCCCGATGAAAATGCAGTTCACTATCACAGGAGTATCACCTCAAAGAGGCTTCCCTGATTATAGATGTTGTTCAATCTGTCAAATAGGAGCGGGTTATTGTCCCGCTCCTAAAAAGTTGTACTTCTCTCCATACTCGAGCATCTGGTCAACAAAATTATCCGGATACTCAACTTTGATATCCGTGATCTCTCCGCCTCCATTGGTCACCGGAACAAGTCTTGGATTAACAAACCCGCTGTACGGAGCTATATTGAGTTTTTCGACTCTTTCCAATACTTGCGCGTGGATTGTCGGGTCAACTTTGACTCCATAATCTTCTACGAGTTTTTGCGCCGCAGCATAATCGCCCTCAGAAGTAATCCGTTGCAATTCAGTCAACAATTCCCCGAAAAGTGTACGTAATTTGTCATAGTCGTTGATGTTATAGTATACTTTACCATCTTTATATAAGCGGGAAATAACACCATCTGGCATACCTTTTTCAAAAACCCAATTGGAAATTAATGCTCTGTTACGCATATGAGATTCCTCGATCACTTCACCTGGTTCGATACGACGCAATTGCTTCAGCAAACCATTGCTGATAAACCCGTCATATTCTGCTTTCGCAACATCCAGATTTGGTACCAGGCCGAGTTCCTGCATTTTTGGGTCCATGATAAAATACAAAGCCACAATATCTGCACGTGCTTCTTCGATCGTCGAAGCAAAACTTTTCAATGTTTGTTTTGGTGTCCCAACCCCGGGGTTGATCTGACCTGAGGCATGACCAATTACTTCATGAAGCGCCGTGGATAGTTTGCCTGCGAGGTCTCCATACTCTTTGCCCCGGGCAATTTCTTCTTCGTCATTGGCAAATTCAGCAAGCATACCGGGACCACTTGCTTTGTTGTAAGCATCGATGATATTGCCCAGGCTGACTGATTTTGAACCGTGTTTCGCGCGAATCCAGTTTGCATTCGGGAGATTCACTCCGATCGGTGTGGAAGGAGAAGCATCACCACTTTCACCTGCGACGGTGACCACATTGTAGGTTACGCCTACTACGTTTTCCTTCTTATGCTCATCCAGAATAGTGGAGTTATCTTCAAACCATTGAGCATTTTCTGCCAAAACCTGCATGCGAGCCGAAGCATCAAAATCCTTCATTTGTACGATCGTTTCATAAGATCCCTTCATGCCCATCGGATCATTATACACTTCCACAAATCCAGTGATATAGTCAATATCCCCTTCTGTTGTGCTTGACCAGGCGATATTATACTCATCCCATTTTTTCAGATCACCTGTTTGATAATAATCTATCAGCAATTGAAAAGCTTCAGCTTGTTTTTCATTTTCAGCAACTCCCTTTGCCTTTTCGATCCACTTGATCATTTCTTTGATTGCAGGACCAAAGAGACCTTCAGCAGAATATACCTCCTCACCAATTGAACCATCTTCCTTTTTCACAACACGTGAATTTAATCCATACCAGATAGGTTCCGGGTCTGATTTATCTATAATACCAGCATAGTAATCTTCCACTTCTTTTTGCGTGACGTCGGGCGCATAGAAGTTGACTGCAGAGTTTAATACCAGGTCTTTGTTTGCATCCAGGCTCACTTTTTTCGCATCCATGACAGGGTCGAAAATGACATTCAATACTTCATCATCCAATTGTGTATTTGTCTCATTTAGAATACCAACCAGGAAGTCCCTACTAAAGCCGGGTTTGAATTTATTCATCGAATAGTGATGGTGAATACCGTTTGAAAACCAAACTCTTTTGGCATAGGTAGCGAGTTCACCCCATTCGGTGCCATTGCGATCTCCTTTGTAATTTCGGAAGATGTTTTCGAATGCTTTCCTGATATTGAGATTATGGCGGTAATTCATATCATACATGATATCACGACCACACAGGCCTGCTTCTGTCAGGTAGTAAACGAGTTTTTTCTGTTTTAGGCTTAGCTTGTCGAAGCCAGGTACCTGGTATCTGAGCACTCTGACATCAGCAAATCGATCGACCTGCCATTCAAAGTCGGTTTCAGTGGCTTCCGGTCCTCCTTTTTCAGCAGATGTGCCAGCATTATCTGTCTTACATGCAAAGATTAAAAGGGTGCAAAAGAGAAAAATTGATAAGAAATATTTCATGATACTTTAATTATGATTTTCAATTAAGTACGAATGTAAAAAGATACTGACATAGTTCGGGAAAATGGTAGAATGAGGGGACGATTTAGATCATCGGAAGTGGTTACTTTGGTCATGCTGACATTCTAAAGAATAAATTAGGTGCTTCCAGGATAAACCCGGAATTGCCCTCTACCGTTTGAAATTTGGAAATTGTAGATTGTTTGGAAATTGTCAATTTGTTACTTGTAATTTGCTTAGAAATTGGCATTTGAAATTTGGATCTTATTTGGAAATTACCAATTTGTTATATGTAATTTCATCATTGGAACGATTAATTATCGCCCTTCTGATATGCCCTTAAATGCCTTATATGGTTCAAAAATATTCAACCAATTTCCCCCACAAAAATAACCGATGCGGGCATTCCTGTATTCTGATATTTTGGCTCAATGACTTCCAGTTGCGCAAAACCATTTTGAGAAAAGAGTGCTTTCCAATTTGTGATGGTGCGAAAGTACCATGGAGCCGGATCAGAAAACTGATCGTTGAATCCATCCCATGAACCGGATCGCCACCCGTAACCCGTGTTGTCGTCCTCAATGGCTTCAGGGTGGATCGTTTGAATGATAAATGCACCCATTGGATTCAGAATGGATGGCATTTCTTCGAAGAGTTGTTCCACAGATTCTTTACCAATCAGTGAAAAATTACAAACAGCCACATCAAACTTTTCATTCAATTGGTCTAATGTCAGTTCCTCGTATGAAAGCGTTTTGAAGCGGCCACCTCCAGCTGCCTGGGCAGTTTTGATTAATTCCGGAACCACATCAACACCGAGACCATCTATATCAAACCCGGTCAGGCGACGAATAAGCCAACCTTCTCCGCAACCAATGTCGAGAACATTAGACGGATTTCTTTGGAGGATGACATCCACAATTGCCTGGTTCGTTACCTCAATTCGGCTTTTAATCTCTCCCTCACGTATCGCCTGCACCCATGGAGATGCATTCTTTTTCCAGGAGTCAATAATCTTTTTGTCGGAGAATTTTTCCATTGCATTTTCTTTTCTTTTTTGAACCATATAAGAAATAGAAGAACATTTAAGCTCAATATTTTTTGCTATCCATTGTCATGGTTCACACACTGAAAATTAAATATTAATTTCTGAATGGAAATCTACTTCTTTTTCCACGTTCCTCATTTCCCAATCTAAAACTTGTGATATCAGCCCATTTGTTCCGTCTTTTATGAGTAACTCAAATCATTTTACAAAACCAATAAAAATCAATTATGAATATTGACATTATGGCCAGTATCCAGAAAATGCTGGATGGTGCAATTGCATGGGCACCAAAAATTATCGCAGCCCTCCTGATTATCATTATCGGATTTTGGATCGTCGGATGGGTCGTGCGCCTGTTGGACAAGTGGTTCAAAAAATCAGAGATCGACAAAGATGTTAGACCATTTCTCAGAACGCTAACATCTGTTTTGCTGAAAATCCTGGTGTTTTTAACAGCAGCAGGTGTTGTTGGAGTTGAGATCACTGCTTTTGCAGCATTGCTGGCCGCAGCAGGCCTGGCGGTTGGTCTTGCTCTTCAAGGTACTCTTGGGCATTTTGCCGCTGGAGTAATGATTTTGATTTTCAAACCTTACCGTGTGGGTGACCTGGTAGATCTGCAGGGACAAGTCGGGCATGTCGATGAAATCCAGATTTTCAATACGATCATTACTACACTCGACAATAAAAAAGTCATCATCCCGAATGGCATCGCCACAAGTGGTATCATGACAAATCTTTCAGCTAGAGGGAAACTCCGGGTCGACCTGAATGTTGCCATGCCCTATGAAGAAGATTTTGCAAAAGTGCAGGGTATCATCAAAAATGCACTCGCGAAGGTGGATAAAAAGCTCGACGACGAACCAACCATTGAAATTGAAAAATTTGATGAGCACAATGTATTGATCGCTGTTCGTCCATATTCAACGCCAGAAGACTACTGGGATGTATATTTTCAATCATACAGTGAAATCAAAAAAGCACTTGGCGAGGCTGGTATTACAGTACCTTACCCAATCAGAAAAATCCAGAATATATAAAGTTACACTATTTGCGATATCAAAGGGAGCAGTTTTTGCTCCCTTTTTTATTAGACCAAATTGATTGCTTTTACGAATACCCGGTAGCTTGAAGGATTTTATTTTGGGTAATATGTGAGGTTACCAAATCCAATCGTCATATATACAGAAAAGATAATCTGACAATCCTAAGAGTGTATCATATCCAGGAGGGAGCCATCAAAAGCTCTCTCTTTTTTTGTTGTACCTTTTGGTAAACAAACTATTTTGACATGAAAACTTTTCTACTGTCGATGTCACTCATTTGCTTCCTTCTTTCATGTTCCAAAACTGAAAATATTGCAGAACTTAAAAAGGCCGTTGAAGAAACCGAACTGGCTTTTTCAAAAATGGCCGGCGAAAAAGGGCTCGCCGAAGCGTTCTTTCATTTCGCAGACGAAAATGCCGTTTTGAAGCGTGGCAACGACCTGATTAAGGGAAGGGATGCCATCAAAGCACTATACACGAAACCTGAGGGAGATGGCGGCAAGCTCAAGTGGGCCCCTTCATTTGTTGATGTGGCAAAATCTGGAGATCTGGCGTATACCTACGGACCTTTTACTTTTACCTACCTCGATACGGCAGGTGTGGAGCAAAAAAGCGAAGGCATCTTCCACACTGTTTGGAAACGACAGGCGGATGGTAGTTGGAGATTTGTTTGGGATTGATTTAGTCCAGGGTCCATTTGATTGATCTATCAAATTCTCATACTTGTCCTGTCTTGAATCGATCGCCCAAACCGTATTCCGCTTGCACTACATTATATCGCCCCTACTCATCCAGCTCAATTCATTGAGTACAGGTTTAAGAGATTCATCCACTTGAAATGGCAGCATTTCGGATCGCATTTCAACATCTGACAAGATCGACCCAACCTCCATTATTGCCCCCAAGATCAATTTGGCTTTTTCATTTAGTTTGCTAATTTTAGGCGGATCTTTCAATTCAAATCTAAACAACCAAAAAATCATGAAACAAACATTTGACACCCCAAACAAGGCATTTGTTGTCTTGATCCTTTTCCTTTGTGGAATTCTTTCTCTTCAAGCACAGGATAAAGTGGGAATTGGTACAACATCTCCGGATGCCAGTGCTGCTCTCGATGTTGTGTCAAGTAATAAAGGTGTATTGATTCCAAGGACTGATACAGCCTCTATTTCTTCGCCTGCTATCGGGCTTATGGTCTTTCAGCCGGCAGACAAAATATTTTACTACTATAATGGCAGTCGCTGGACGCCCATTGGTGCTGGTGTTGTGGATGGAGACGGTGATACCAAGTTATTAGCAATTGATAATCCGATCCCAAGTGATTCGATCCGCATGTTGATCGATGGTGGAGAGAAGCTTGTGTTTAAGAATAGCCCTGGTGGTGACCTTTTGATATTGACTCCCACGACGCGTAACAACTTATTTATTGGTAATAAAGCTGGTGCGGCAAACAACAACGGACTTTTTAATACAGCTTTCGGCAACGATGCATTTCAGAAAAATGTCAGCGGCAACTTTAATACTGCAGTTGGGTACAATTCACTTTTCTCGAATGCCGGCGTGTTCAACGTTGGAGTAGGAGAATTTACCTTAGGGTTCAATCAAAGCGGAAGTTATAATACGGCTCTTGGGTCTGGTGCAATTACATCTGGAAATGGCGGTTTTTATAATGTTGCAGTTGGGTACAATGCAGGATTAAAGCTGTCAGGAAATAACAATGTTGTGATTGGAAATAATGCATTAAAAGAGAACACAACTGGCCAGAACAATATCGCGATCGGTGATTCCTCGGGTCTGGTCAACATGTCTGGTAATGGAAATATTTTTATTGGGCATCGAGCCGGAGCCACTGTATCCGGAAGTAATAGATTGGTGATCGATAATCAAGCTGTCGATACCACCGAAGCGTTGATTTATGGCGATTTTCAGAATGACAGACTTACTGCAAATGCAACGACTTCAATATTTTCTAAGTCTCCAAACGAACCAGGCATTCGTTCAATCAAAAGCTATACAACAGGAACTGGTTCTGATATAGCTGCTGTCTATGGTGAAAACACTGTAGACGATTATTATGGATATGGCATATATGGAAAGGGTGGTTGGATAGGTGTATATGGAGAAGCAATACAAACCGGAAGTAGTTCATATTATGGGATGAAAGGAGTTTCAGGGGGAACGAACACTGGCACAAATTTCGGGGCTTTCTTTGAGGCATTTGGCGCACAGACAAACTATGGGATATATGCGACTTCTTCTAGCGGTCAGAAAAACTGGGCTGCATACTTAAATGGAAATACATACATCGACGACTCCCTGGCGATTGGTGTCCAAAAACCAAAGCAACTCATTCACAATGTTGGCGACTATTATGGACGTGGTCATTTCTACCTACATGCCCTCAGCGGTGATGGAACTTCAGGCACCGCTTATCTACAGGCAAGGGATGACTCAGGAACTTCCTCAATTGATATGCGCCTGCGTACTCAAAAGGCCGGAGCGATTATAGAAGCAATGAGTCTTGATTCAGACGGAAATGTGGGCATTGGAACAACCTCGCCAAGGGCTAGCCTACATGTCACAGGTAGTGGTTGGTTTGGGAATGATGCGAACGCATTGCCAACCGCTGCTGGAAGAGGGGTCAGAATTTTTCATGACACTCCTTCATCAATGGGAAATATTTTTGCATATGATTATGGCACCAATGAAAATGTGGATCTTATTTTACAACAGCCTGGGGGAAATGTGGGAATTGGTACTTCCAGCGCAGAACAATTGCTTACCATCGCCCAATCGAGTGACCCTGTTGTATTTAGACTTGAACGATCTGGATCAGGTAGATTTGATTATGAAATCGTAAACGATGCAGGTAACCTGATTTTCAGAGGAGGTACAAATGGGACTGGCAAT
>Ga0316201_10000193_pt1 | contig 29971 bp, 27 predicted proteins | sample CS6wburrow_MG_FD_204516 | JGI IMG/M metagenome (GOLD analysis project Ga0316201, IMG submission 204516) | Coastal sediment microbial communities from Delaware Bay, Delaware, United States - CS-6 worm burrow | ecosystem: Environmental > Aquatic > Marine > Coastal > Sediment | place: USA...
TTCGCAGGCTGATTTTGGCGAATCCGAAATCCGCCAGCTTGAGATGCCCGCCGTGGAACAGGATGAAGTTCTCCGGCTTGATATCGCAGTGAATAATCTTGTGATCGTGCGCGTGGGCCAACGCAGCAAGCCCCTGGCTCGCCAGGTCGAGCAGCTGCGTAATCGATGTGCGACGTTCAATGCGATCGGCCAGCGACTCCTCACCCAGCTCCATTGCGATCACAAAATGATCGCCTATGTAACTGGCGTTCAGAACGGAGAGAATATTCGGGTGCTTGAGCTTGGTTGCAACACGCACCTCGTGCAGCACCTCGTTGTATCCGACGTTGCCGTCGATCCTGGGGATCTTCAACGCGACGTTGATTTTCTGAATCGAATCGTAGGCACGGTAGACGTCGGCCAGGGGACCAGACGCGATGCGGCCAAGAATCCGGTACTTGCCAAGTTTTTGTCGAGCTCGAAGCTTCATCAATCAGTCGATCTCACGCGATTCACGGCGTCCTGCCAGCCGTGCAACAACTCGCCCCGCTGCGCCTCATCCATGGACGGGTGAAAACTGCGGTCACGCTGCCACAGGGAGGATAGTGCTTCGGGAGACTCTACGACGCCTGCGCGATACCCGGCCAGGTACGCCGCACCAAGCACGGTGGATTCAACATTCGTCGGCCGTTCAACTTCGATGTCGAGAATGTCGGCCAGGAACTGCAGGAACCAGTCATTCGCCACCATGCCGCCATCGACGCGGATTACGCTGGGTTTAACGCCGTCCTCTGCCATAGAGTCGATCAGATCGCGGGTCTGATAGGCAACTGATTGCAGTGTCGCCGTCACGATCTCATCGCGGCCGCTGCCGCGGGTCAGACCGAGAATGGCACCACGAGCGTCGGCGTCCCAGTAAGGCGCGCCAAGGCCGGCAAACGCGGGCACTACGTGCACGTCGGATACCACCCCCGTTCGCTCGGCAATTGCCTCCGACTCCGGCGCCGAATCGATAATCCGCAGCTCGTCGCGCAACCACTGCATCGCCGATCCGGCGACAAACACACTTCCCTCGAGACCATAGGTGACCGCGCCGTCGATGCGCATGGCTACTGTTGTCAGCAGCTGGTTCGCCGAGAGCAGCGCGGTGTCGCCCGTATTGGCGATGACGAAACAGCCAGTGCCGTAGGTACTTTTCGTCATCCCCTGGCCAAATCCCGCCTGCCCGATTAGCGCCGCTTGCTGATCGCCGGCGATCCCACAAACCGGTACCGCGCCGCCCAGCGACTCATGCTCGGCAATGCCGAAATCCGCCGCGCAGTCGCGTACGTCGGGCAGCAACGAACGTGGAATGGCGAACATTGCGAGCAGTTCATCATCCCACTGCTGCGTGTGAATGTTGAAGAGCATTGTTCGAGATGCATTACTGGCGTCGGTAGCGTGCACCTGACCGCCGGTCAGCCTCCACAGCAAAAATGTATCGACAGTGCCGAATGCGAGTTTGCCGGCCTCCGCAAGTTCGCGAACTCCGTCGACGTTATCGAGAATCCAGGCGATCTTGGTTGCTGAAAAATACGGATCGAGGCGCAGCCCGGTCACCGCTGTCACGGACGCCTCAAGCCCGTCGTCTTTCAAAGCCTGGCAATAAGCGGCCGTGCGTCGATCCTGCCAGACGATTGCGTTATAAACGCATTTGCCAGTCTCACGGTCCCAGATAACCGTCGTCTCTCGCTGATTGGTAATGCCTATCGCTGAAATCTCGGCCGCGGACGCACCGGCCTTTTGTATTGCGCCACGAGTTACGTTGGTAACAGAAGTCCAGATTGCCTCCGGGTCGTGCTCGACCCAGCCCGGCTTGGGATAGATCTGCGGAAACTCCTGTTGATCGCTCGCCACGACGCGCGCGTCATGCGTATAAATTACCGTGCGGCTGCTGCTGGTCCCCTGGTCGATCGCCAGCAAGTACTTTGCGCTCATTCCTCGTCAACCTTTGCCGTATACAGCGGCTTCTCTATGTGCATCGTCTTGCCGGCGTCGGCGGGCCAGGGTTGCCTGCCCTGCGACGTTGCAAACAAACCAATGTTATCTCGGATAGTCTCCGGCCATGGCGCAACACGACGCACGTCCAGATCGACATGCAGGTTCATCCATTCTGCAGTCGCTACCAGGTAGTGTTCTTCAGCGTGGTACATGCGCATGAACTGGTGAATCCGCTTGTCGTCAAAAGCAAGTATCTGAGACGTCAGCAGATACGGCTCGCCTTCGGAGATTTCCCGCTGCCAGATAATATGCGATTCCACGGCAAAGGTAGAGTTATTGTGCGAATCGATATAGTCGTCAGTAATGCCAAAGCGCCTCCATAGCAGGTCGACACCCTGGTCGAACGCCAGCAAATAATAAGCGACATTCATGTGTTGGTTGATGTCGATCCATTCAGGCAAGACCTGGCCGCGCGCAACCTCGATACCCAGAATCTCCGCACCCGTCATAATTACTCTTCGCTGAGCTCGGCAATGCCCGCGAAACACTCCAGGGCCGCGGGATTCGCCAGTGCATCGGTATTCTTCACAGCCTCGCCGTGCACCACCGATCGCACAGCCAACTCGACAATTTTGCCGCTCTTTGTGCGAGGGATGTCCGGGACAGCGATGATCTTCGCCGGTACATGGCGAGGCGTTGCATTCTCCCGAATGACCGAGCGGATACGTTGCCGCAGCGGCTCGTCCAGGGCAATCCCGTCCCTGAGAACGACGAACAAAACGACACGCACATCATCCTGCCACTTCTGGCCGATCGCGACACTCTCCAGGACATCGGACAACTTCTCAACCTGGCGATAGATTTCCGCGGTGCCGATACGGACCCCCCCGGGATTCAGCACGGCATCGGAACGGCCATGGATAATGACACCGCCTTCCGCAGTCAGCTCCGCAAAGTCGCCGTGCGCCCAGATGCCGTCAAATCGTTCGAAGTAGGCGCTGTGGTAGCGAGACCCGTCGGCGTCATTCCAGAATCCAACCGGCGCGCATGGAAACGGTTGCGTGCACACCAGTTCGCCATTTTGACCCACAACGGCGGTACCGTCGTCAGCGAAGATCTGCACCGCCATACCAAGCCCACGACACTGCAATTCGCCACGCCTCACTGGTAGCACAGGGTTGCCAAGCGCAAAACAACTCAGGATATCGGTGCCACCGGATATCGAGGACAGCTGCAGATCATCACCGATAGCGTCGTAAACAAAGTCGAAGCTCTCTGGCGAGAGCGGCGAACCGGTAGACAGTACCGTTCGCAACGCAGAGAGTTCGAACTCATCGCCGGGGCGAAGTCCGGACTTCTCGAGCGCCGATATATACTTCGCGCCGGTTCCAAAGATACTGACGCGCTCCTTTTCGACCATCTCCCATAGCACCCGTCCCTTTCCATAGAACGGCGAGCCGTCGAATAGAACAATCGAAGCGCCAGTCGCGAGGCCGCTGACCAGCCAGTTCCACATCATCCAGCCGCAGGTTGTAAAAAAGAACAGCCGGTCGTCCACGGAGACATCGGTATGCAGCACCTGTTCCTTCATGTGCTGCACGATCGTCCCGCCGTGTCCGTGCACGATACATTTGGGCTCCCCTGTCGTCCCGGACGAAAACATGATGTAGAGAGGATGGTCGAATCCCACCGGCTCGAATGCCAGCACCGAATCGGCGATTCCGAATTCCGCCCAGGCAACACTGCGGCGTATCGGGTGTGCAGTCGATACTTGTTCGACAAACGGTATGCACACGACACACTCAATATCAGGAATCGCGCGGGCCACTTCATCGACGATGTCGCGCGTATCAATCGTCTTGCCGTTATAAGAGTAACCGTTGGTCGCAAACAGGACTTTCGGCTGGATCTGACCGAAACGATCGACAACGCCAGTAACGCCGAAATCAGGGGAGCAGGACGACCAGATTGCACCCATACTGGTCGTTGCCAGCATGGCAATAACGGCTTCCGGGCAGTTGGGCAGGAACCCGGCAACCCGATCGCCCTTTGCAACGCCCGCTGCCTTCAGCCCGGCCGCAATTGCCGCCACCTCGTTGCAAAGCTCGCTGTGCGAAACCTCCCGGCGAATACCCGTCTCACCGCTGAATATCAGCGCGAGCTTGTCATCGTCATGGCGGAGCAGATTGGCCGCGTAGTTGAGCTGACTGCCCTCGAACCAGGTGGCGTCGATAATACTGTCAGCGTGGCTCAGTGTGCGCGTGGCTGCCTTGCTGAACCTGATGTCGCAGAATTTGCAGACCGCTTCCCAGAATTCGGGTGCGTGTTCGATCGACCACTGGTAAAGAGAATCGTAGTTATCGAAGCCCTGTTGCCGCATGAAGCGGTGCATTGCGGAGGCCTGCACGCGGCTCGCATCGGGTGACCAGATAATCGGGTTGCTCGTCATCGTAAAGTTGGTGGCAAGGCAAACAGGCGTTCGGTCGAGTCAGTATCCATAATTCCCACCTTGTGTCCACGTCCCTAACGAGGCGATACTCCGCCGTATGTCAGATACTCTATTTATCGTCGCCGCGAGCATCGTTGCGGTACTGGTTGCCGGCTGGATCTGGATCTCGAAGCGCGGACTGCGGCCGGTGCCCGAGCAGCTCAAGCCCGGCCGGCCACTGCCCGATTTCGATGCAACCGACGAACAAGGCGAGCCGGTTCGCTCCACGGCATTACATGGCTCGCCGACGATAATCCTGTTTGTTCGCGGCAACTGGTGCCCGTTCTGCAGCGCCCAGGTCAAGAGCCTGACGAAGCATTACAAGGACATCACCGACCTTGGCGCAAAGCTGATCCTGCTGACGCCGAAACCACTCGAAACCACGCGCCGGGTCGCCTCCTTCTTCGACGTGGAGTTCGATTTCTGGCTTGACGACTCGCTTGCAGTCACCGAGGAGCTTGGTCTCGTGCAAAAGACCGGCGTGCCGAGCAGCTTCGAAAAGGAATACGGCCGGGACACGGTGTGGCCCACCGCATTGGTGGTCGATTCGGCTGGCATCATTCGCTACACAGAACTGTCAAAGCACATTTCCGACAGGCCGGATCCCGAGCTGCTGCTGCAGGAACTGACCAAGACGCTCAGAATCTGACGCCAACCGCCTTACAGAGAAAGCGCATAAACGGCTCCCCCGCCCTAAAAGACGACTCGACCGTACGCTGAAACTGTGGCTTCAGACAGTCGTCCGCCGTAAGGTCCCTCACCGCAATGAAGCTCTTGCGACGAATATCGTCAATGCACTCATGATCTTTCTGGAATCCACGCGGTGGCCGGACAAGCGACTCGCCGCCCAGCGCAAACTGTCGTGCAAATGTGCGTCCGCCGATGGCACGCCGCCATTCGGCCGGCCGTGCCGCGATGCGCTCGCGAATGCGGCGCAGCGGCTCGGAGCCCGGCCGCCACATACCAACGCCGACAAACACCTGCTGCGGTGCAATATGGAGATAGTAGCCCGGCGCATGCACGTCTTTTGCCGCTTCGTGGCGAAACTGAATGCCGATATTGGTCTTGTAGGGCGTCTTGTCTTTCGAGAAGCGTGTATCGCGATAGACCCGCATCAGTGATCCACCGACTCGCGTCGGCAGCGCCACAAAACGAGGTGCTATATCGGCAAGCGGGTCTTGCATGGACTGAATAAAGCGCAGCGCGACATCCAGCACGTCTTCTTCATAACGGCTTTTGTGCTCTCCGAACCACTCGCGATTGTTGTTCGCAGCAAGTGCCTCAAGGAACCCGATTGTCTCCGGATAAAATCGTGCGTAGCGAGAAGACACGGTTAGCAGCTGCTCACACCGGCCTGCGGATGCGGGAACATGTCGGACTCGTCCTCATCTTCACGCCCTGTCAGACAGACGAAGTCTTTCTCAACGAGTATCTTGAGTTGGCTGCCGTCATCAAGGATCTGCTCACCTGACATCGAAACCTGCTCAGACGTCGCCCAGGACATCACGTTCGATTCAGGAAGACGAACCGTTACCGCGTTGTCCGAGAGGAACGCAGCAGGATTGACGCTGGCCGGGCTGCTTTCGACCCGATACTGAAGCTGCCGTCCGCCGGGGAAACCGGTCGTCGATGCAACAACGCCGTCGTCGCGCAGATTGTCGACCTCGCCTCGCGTCAGGCGCAGTCGAATCGAATTGTCCTTGATTCTCAGTTTCACTTGTCGTGTCAATCCAGTTTGTCGGTAGTCGCGGCTGTCAAACACACCCCTGTCGAAGCGTATCGCTTATCTCGCACAGCCAGACAGGCCACCAGGCGCTGGCAGCCGGTTGGCAGCGTCACGTCGTCCGTCCGTTCTTCTTGGTTCTTCGACGCTGTGACGTTGCGGCAATCGTGGCGTTCGCCCGGTGGCAACTCCGGGGAGAACTGAAAAGGTGATTATCGGCAGCGAGCTGCCTCGTAATCCCTGCAGGAACCGCCTAGTCGGCGATTACGTTTTCGGCCTGAGGCCCTTTCTGCCCTTGGGTCACTTCCATCGTGACTTTCTGCCCTTCTTTCAGGGTTTTGAATCCTTCCATCTGGATCGCTGTGTGGTGCACAAATACGTCTTGCCCACCCTCGCGCTCGATAAAACCAAAGCCCTTGTCATCGTTGAACCACTTCACGGTTCCGGTCACTCTTTCACCCGACATAAACACCTCGTACTTTCTATCCGCCCTTTTAGGACGTCTTCAAAACCAGGCCAGTTTGGCCGTGGATGAAGAAATGGTACCCATAATCCATGCCCATTTCCCGCGATTTGCCGAGCGCCTCTGCAACATCATGCAGAAGCGCGCGCATCAGCCTGTAAATACTAGGGTTTTTGCGTATTTATGTGCCTGAACAGCAGCATAATTGGCCTGGAACAGGCATTGGAATCATCGTTTGATTGCGCAACTCGCGGTGCTGCTAGGCCCTGCGCTGGATATGCGATTCGCCGAGTTTGTCGATGTTGTCACAGCCGAGCAATGCCATGGTCCGCTCGAGTTCAGTGTGCAGTAGATGCAGACCCCGCTCGACGCCTGCCTGCCCTCCTGCGGCCAGTGGGTACAGATAACCCCGGCCGATACTGCAGGCGGTTGCGCCCAGCGCCAGCGCCTTGACGATATGCGTGCCACGCCGAATGCCGCCATCACAGATGATTTCCAGCCGATCGTGCAGCGCATCAGCAACCCTGGCGATGCAATCGACCGGCGCCGGCGTCGATTCGAGCTGCCGACCACCATGATTTGACAACATTACCGCCGTTGCACCCGAGTTCGCCGCCTTGCGGCAGTCGTCGACGGTCTGTACGCCCTTGATGACCAGCGGGCCGTCCCATTGGTCCGCCAACCACTCGACGTCCTTCCAGGTTAACGAGCGGTCAAACTGGCTGTTGATGTACTCGACAACACCCTCGTTGATTTTCGAAGCTGCATCGCTACTCGAAATATTGACCAGGTCAAGATCCTTGCGTACCAGAGCCCGGTAGAGCCACCCCGGGTGCCGGGCATAACTGATTGCACTTTTCCACTTGAATTTCGGCGGTGCCGACATGCCATAGACGATATCCCGTTCTCGATTTCCTGCGAGCGGCGTATCGACGGTCAGGCAAAGCGCCGCATAGCCCGAGTCCTTGCACCGGGCAATGAAATCCCGTGTGAGACCGCGGTCCTTGAAAACATAGAGCTGGAACAGCTTGGGACATTGCCCGACAGCCGCAACGTCCTCGATTGTCGCCGTACCCAGCGTGGACAAGCTGTAGACCATGCCGAATTTTTCGGCTGCTCGAGCGACGGCCGGCTCACCGTCGCCATGAAACAGCTTTGAAGCACCGGTTGGTGCAATCATGACCGGCCAGTCCACCGCTTGGCCAAAGAGCGTCGATTTCAGGTTGATCGCGCTGACATCGGACAACTGCGAGGGCAACAACTCGTAATCATCAAAGGCGGCCGTGTTGCGACCGAGCGTCCGCTCGTCGTCGGCGCCACCGTCGAGGTAGTGGAAGACCGATGCAGGCAAGGCGCGACGCGCCAGCCGTCGAAAGTCCATGATGTTGTTGCAGTCGCGTATCTTCATTGCGGCAGATTATCATGAATCCTGCGGGTCACAGGGCGACGTTCTCTGCGCCAACTTCCCTGTTAGAATTCCACGGAACTCGGCAGAGCAATAAGCCTCTCAGGTACGATGAAGAATACAATGACAAACCGGGCACGAAATCGCGTGGTCGCCAACTGGCTGCTGATCTGCTGCGCACTCGTATTTGCGATGGTCATACTGGGCGGTGTTACACGCCTGACCGGCTCGGGGCTGTCTATGGTCGAATGGCGACCCATTATGGGTGCTATTCCACCGCTTTCTGCTGAAGAATGGCAGGAGAAATTCGAGATCTATCAGCTCACACCCGAGTTTCAGAAAGTGAACTCTGAATTCGGCGTCAGCGACTTCAAGAACATATTCTGGCTGGAGTACTTCCACAGGCTGCTGGGGCGCGTGCTTGGTCTTGTGTTCGCCCTGCCGCTGCTGTATTTCGCCACGACCGGCTACATTCCGAAACGTGAATGGCCGAGGTACCTGGCGATGCTGGCGCTCGGCGGCGGCCAGGCATTCATCGGAAAGATCATGGTGGCAAGCGGCCAGGTCGACGCACCGCAGGTGAGCCACTACCGCCTGACAGCTCATCTGGCGGCAGCGTTTCTTGTGTACGCCTTGATGTTGTGGACGGCACTCAGCCTCATCTTTCCGGCGGCTCGGGATGCAGCGAGACATCCCCTGTATGCCCGAACCGTGGGCATCTTTGCGCTTGTTTGCACGATGATTATCTCCGGTGGATTCGTTGCAGGACTCAAGGCCTGGAAGATCTACAACACGTTTCCCAAGATGGGCGACGAGTGGATTCCGCCAGGACTGGCCGCACTCAGTCCGGTATGGCGAAATGCCTTCGATAATATGGTCACGGTGCAGTTCAATCACCGTTGGCTGGCTGCAATTACCTTCGCTGCAATCGTCGCCTATTGGTTCACTGCGCGAAAAGCCGACCTGCCGCCACGTGCCCGTCCCGCCGCAAACGCATTGCTGCACACCGTTTCCTTGCAGGTCATTCTGGGTATCTCGGCCCTGGTGATGGCTGTTCCGGTAGCGCTGGGAGCTGCCCATCAGGCGGTGGCACTGGTGCTATTCACCGTAATGCTCTATCTGGTGCACGCATTGCGGCGAACGTAGGAAACCGAAATAACGCCTGACCACGGCCGGCTTCGGCAATTACCCATGGTCGGGCGACGCAAAATCAGGGAACATTTTCAGCCATGATTACCGACAACAGCCAGCAGCGTCAGCATACCGGCGTCTGCTTCGACACCGATCTCATCGTTCGTTATGGAGGCAGGGGGCCACGCTATACGTCCTACCCGACGGCCCTCCAATTCAGCGATAGCGTCACCGCGAAGGACTATGAGCGGCATGCACTGGCCAGTAATAGCAGCGGCGTACCGCTGTCGCTCTACGTGCACATCCCGTTCTGCCATTCGCTCTGCTATTACTGCGGCTGCAACAAGATCGTGACGCATAACCAGGCTCGCGTGGACCGCTATCTCGAGATGCTTTACCGGGAAGTCGAGATGCAGGCAAAGTTGTTTGCTAGCGACCGCAAGGTCGAGCAGCTGCATTTCGGTGGCGGAACACCAACCTACCTGGATCGCGAGCAGCTCAGCGACCTGATGAGTCATCTCGCAAAATCGTTTAATTTTGATACGAGCGACGAACGCGAGTTCTCCATTGAAGTTGACCCGCGCACCGTCGATGCCGATCGCATACGGCACCTGGCCGAGCTTGGATTCAATCGTCTGAGCCTCGGCATCCAGGATTTCGATCGTGAAGTCCAACAAGCGGTCAATCGAATCCAGACACCTGACGAGGTAAGAGCGCTCGTCAAGAGCGCACTGGAGTCCGGCTTTGGCTCCATTTCGTTCGACCTGATCTATGGCCTGCCGCACCAGACCGTCGACAGCTTCAACAGGACACTGGATCTCGCCATCGAGATGAAGCCCGATCGGCTCGCCGTGTACAACTATGCGCATCTGCCGCAGCGCTTCAAGGGTCAGCGAATGATCAATGATGCAGATATTCCTGCTCCCGAAACCAAGCTGGAGCTATTGCACAATACGATCGACAAGCTTTGTGATACCGGTTACATCTACATCGGCATGGATCATTTCGCTTTGCCGAGCGATGAACTCGTTGAAGCTCGCTACAACGGCACGCTGCAGCGCAACTTCCAGGGCTATTCCACGCACCGGCAATGCGACCTCGTGTCGCTCGGCGTTAGCGGCATTGGCAACATCGGAAACCTGTTCGCACAGAACGCGATCACAACGATGGAATACGAGGCGATCATCGAAAATGGTGAGCTGCCAATCAAGAAAGGTATCGAAGTCGATGACGACGATCTTTTGCGCGCCGCTGTCATACAAGCATTAATGTGCTACGACAGTCTGTCGTTCGACGATTTCGGTGCGGAACATAGCATCGACTTTCGCACGTACTTCGCACCTGAGATAAAGCGTCTGCAAGCACTGGCAGAAGACGAGCTTATCGAGCTGGACCAGTCCGGCGTTTCTATTACACAAAAAGGCCGACTGCTGCTGCGAAGTATCGCCATGATCTTTGATCGCTATATTGATCAGGCCGAGAACGACAACCGGTTCTCGAAGGCGATCTGAGCTCGCTTGACTAGCCGACCTCGGTCAGCCAGCCGAAGGTATCATCGGCAAGGCCGTACTGAATATCCTGTAGTGCTTTCTGCAGTCGCGCCGTGTTGGTGCCCGGATTGCCGTCACGCACAGGGATCTCCTTGCCCTGGTAAACCAGCCCGCCTACCGGCGACAGGCAAGCAGCCGTGCCGGACAGGGTCGCCTCATAAGTTGAAACCCATTCAAGCAGTTCCGTCACCGTGAAATTGCGCTCGTTAACACGATAGCCAAGAGAGGCACCAATCCTGAGGATGGAATCACGAGTCTGGCCGTGCAGGAACGACGTATCCAGCGGTTTTGTGATGATCTCATCGTCGCTGATCAGCAGGAAGTTGGCGGCGCCGGTCTCTTGTACATCGCCATCGGGGCAGAACAGCACCTGATCGACGCCGTATTTGTCTTTCGCATCCAGTGTCGGCCCTAACGCCGCGGCATAATTGCCCCCGGTCTTTGTACTGCCCAGTTGCTCGGTGGTCCTGGCACGCTCCTCTACCAGGAGCTTCAGCGCCTTTGCGCCGCCGGCAAAATAATCACCGACCGGCGAAGCCAGCACAAACAAAGTGGCCTCTGTCGAAGGCGCCGCAGCCGCACCGATGTTCTGTAGCGTGCCGATTAATGTCGGCCGAAGGTATAGCGAATGAGGGGGCTCGGGAATGTCCGGAATATGGTGCGCTACAAGGTCTTTCACCATGCTTGTGAGCAGGTCTGTTGCGGGCACCGGCAGACGCAATGAAGCGGCGCTTCTTCGCATTCGTTCAACATGATCGTCGAGCCTGAAGATCCGTCCTTTGCCGTCCTGCCAGCGATACGCCTTGAAGCCTTCGAAGCAAGTACTTGCATAATGGAATACGTGTGCCGCCGGGTGCATGGGCAGCGGGGCTAACGGTACGATCGACGGCGTCTGCCAGACACCATCCTCAAAGCGTACGATTGAAATCTCGTCGCAAAATTCTGTGCCAAACTGGCTCATAGGGGTCCTGCTGCGGTGGGTTACTGCGGGGACGTAACTTTGCCACTAAAGCACGCCATTTGGCCAGCGTATTAATACCTAGAATGTGGGCGGCGTACACGCTGTGATCAATTCGCAAGGCTCATTCCACTGGTTCCGAAACTGATGCGGCTTGCTGCTTTTGAAATAGTAGGCATCGCCCTTGCCTAGCACCTCTGTCTCATCGCCGACGGTAACTTCCAGCCGACCACTGAGAATGATTCCGCACTCCTCGCCTTCGTGCGTGATGGCGTGCTTTCCGGTGCCGGATCCCGGTTGGTAACACTCCTGAATCAGCTGAATAGCGCGGCCACCAATGTTTGCCCCGACCTGCCTGAAAGAAACACCGCCGTCTGCTATCTCCGTCAGATCGTCGGCGCGAAAAAACACCTTGTCGCGCACCTCGTACTCATCCCCAAAAAACACGCCAAGACTGATTGGCACGCCATCGAGTATCCGTTTCAACATGCTGACGGTTGGATTCAGCTTGCCGGATTCGATCTGCGAGATCGTTGCGTTGGCGACACCGGACTGCCTCGCCAGCTGTCGTTGCGACATAGCCAGGCGTTCGCGCACCTCGCGCAGACGGCGGCCGATTTCCTGATCCATGATGGTAAGCACCCCGAGTGTTTAGTATTCGTAAACATTCTGCACACCGGGGCCATAAAATTCAATAAGTTACGATCACCCACATAACTCATTGTTTAACAATGCTGTGCAGGCGTAAAATTCACGATTACTGCCCACAACCCCTTCGGAGAGATGACGATGAGCGCCGCTCTAGAGAACCTGGACGCCTACTGGATGCCGTTCACGGCCAACCGCGATTTCAAGAAGAAACCACGTGTAATCAAGGGTGCTGCGGGACACTACTACACCGCCCAGGACGGCTCGAAGCTGTACGACACCTTTTCGGGACTCTGGACCTCCGGCCTAGGTCATTGCCATCCGAAGATTGTCGAAGCGGTGCAAGAACAGGTCGCGACACTCGACTATTGCATGACCTTCCAGGTAACGAACGACAAGGCCGCTGCCCTGGCCGACAAAGTCGCCGCCATGGCACCCGACGACATGAACAAATGCTTTTTCACGAACTCCGGGTCCGAGTCGGTGGATACGGCGCTGAAGATCGCGCTTGGCTATCACCGCGCCCGGGGCGAAGGCAATCGCACGCGTCTGATCGGACGCGAACGCGGCTATCACGGTGTGAACTTTGGCGGCATGTCCGTTGGCGGAATGGTGCCCAATCGCAAGGCGTTCAGCGCCAACCTCATCCCTGGCGTGGATCATATCCGGCACACGCACGACATTGAGCACAATGCGTTCAGTCGGCGTCAACCCGCCTGGGGCGCGCATCTTGCGGACGACCTCGAACGGCTTTGTGCGTTGCATGATGGCAGCAACATCGCCGCTGTAATCGTCGAGCCCGTCGCCGGATCCACAGGCGTGCTGCCACCTCCTGTCGGCTATCTCGAGCGCCTTCGCGAGATTTGCGACAAGCACGGCATTCTTCTCATCTTCGACGAGGTCATCGCCGCTTTTGGCCGACTGGCCAGGCCGTTCGGCGCGCAACGCTTCGGCGTCATGCCAGATATTATTACGACGGCCAAAGGGCTCACTAACGGCGTTATTCCGATGGGGGCGGTACTGGTGCGCGACTCTATTTACGAGGCATTCATGCAGGGCCCGGAACATATGATCGAGCTCTTTCACGGTTACACCTACTCGGGACACCCGGTCGCAGCCGCCGCAGGGCTCGCAACGATGGGCGTCTATGAAGAGGAAGGCACGTTCGAACAAGCCGCATCTCTGGAGCAGCACTTCGAGGACCTGTTGCATTCTTTTGCCGACCATAAGCACGTTATCGATGTGCGAAACTACGGCCTGATGGGAGCGATCGAGATGGCGCCTCGCGAAGGGGCACCCGGTGCTCGTGGTGGAGAAGCGCACAAGAAATGCTTCTGGGACGAAAACCTTGTGATTCGCAACGGCATGGACACGCTGCAGTTCTCGCCGTTTCTGAATTCGGACCCAGACGAGATGCAGAGCTCGTTCGAAACAATTCGTCGTGTCCTCGACACCATCGAATAAGCTCGAACGACTAGTGGAGACAGTATGAACGCCAGACCAGCAAGCAAGATCGATACCGCCAATGTCGTCGGACACTTCATCAACGGTAGCGACGTCGCCGACGATAATCGCCCGGAGCCTGTCACTAACCCGGCAACTGGCAAAGTCACGCGACACGTCGCGATGGCCTCTCAGCAAACGGTTGAGAACGCAATCGCCGCGGCAGAGGCTGCGTTTCCAGCATGGCGGGATACCCCACCAGCAAAACGCTCACGAATCATGTTCCGCTTCAAGCAGCTTCTCGAGGAACATGCCGACGAGATTGCCGCCGCCATCACGGACGAGCATGGCAAGGTCCTTGACGACGCGATGGGGGAATTTGGTCGGGGCGTGGAAGTCGTAGACTATGCCTGTGGCATTCCAGAGCTTCTGAAAGGAGAGTACTCGCGCAATGTCGGCCCGGGTATTGACAGCTGGTCTGATTTTCAGCCACTGGGCGTGGTCGCCGGAATCACTCCGTTCAACTTCCCGGCAATGGTGCCAATGTGGATGTACCCGATGGCCATCGCCTGCGGTAACACCTTCGTCCTGAAGCCCTCCGAGAAAGACCCCAGCGCGCCGATGATTGTCGCTCGCCTGTTCAAGGAGGCCGGCCTGCCGGACGGTGTATTCAATCTCGTCAACGGCGACAAGGAGGCTGTCGATACGCTGCTCAATGACGAGCGCGTCCAGGCCATCAGTTTTGTCGGCTCTACACCGATAGCCGAATACATCTACAGCACCGGCACGAAAAACGGCAAACGCGTGCAGGCACTGGGCGGCGCCAAGAACCACGCCGTGATCATGCCGGATGCAGACGTCGACAACGCCGTCAGCGCGCTGATGGGTGCGGCCTACGGGTCCTGCGGCGAGCGCTGCATGGCTATCTCTGTCGCAGTGTGTGTTGGCGAAGAGACCGCCGATACCGTGGTCGGCAAGCTTCAGGAGCAGATCGCCAGCCTGAAGGTTGGCACCGGCACCGACAACAGCAACCACATGGGTCCGCTAGTCACGAAAGCGCATTACGATAAGGTCCGTGGCTACGTAGACTTAGGCGTCGAAGAAGGTGCAACGCTGGCGGCGGACGGTCGCGGTCTCAGCATTCCAGGTCACGAGGACGGTTTCTTTCTTGGCCCGTGCCTGTTCGATCATGTCGAGGCGCACATGCGTATCTACCAGGAAGAAATCTTTGGCCCGGTGCTGTGCGTTGTCCGCGCCGAATCCGAAGAGCAGGCGATGCAACTCATCGACGACCACGAGTACGGCAACGGCACCTGTATCTTCACACGTGACGGTGAGGCGGCCCGCTACTTCGCCGACAACATCAGGGTCGGCATGGTGGGCATCAACGTGCCGCTCCCGGTACCCGTGGCATACCACAGCTTCGGTGGCTGGAAACGCTCGTTGTTCGGCGACCTTTACGCCTACGGACCAGATAGCGTGCGCTTCTACACGCGTCGCAAGACGATCACGCAACGCTGGCCCGCCGGCGGCGTGCGCGAGACGGCGCAGTTCTCGTTTCCGGGGCGACAGTAAGCGTCATTAAGGTACAATCGCTGTCCCGCACACGTGGAGACAGCAATGAAGAAGCTCGCCTTTTTGCCTTTACTGTTGGCGTCGCTGGCTTATGCTCAGGACGCCGAGATCACCTTTCACTCCACCGAAATCGAATCGGGTATCTTCATGATCGAGGCACAGGGTGGCTTCGGCGGCGGTAATATGGCCGTGCTGGTGGGCGATGATCACGTGGCAATGATTGACGACAGCATGCCGCCACTGGCCGAAGACCTCCTGGCCCACGTTACCGAGACAGCAGGTGGCCCTATCGACTTCATGGTGAACACGCATGTGCACGGTGATCATGCCGGCGGCAACGCCCACTTTGCGAGCACCGGTACCGTAATATTTGCACACGACAACATTCGCAAACGACTGCTCGAAGACGCGTCCGCTGCTGGCGGCCCGGGCGGACTGCCGGTAATAACGTTTGGTGACGGCGTAACCTTCCACCTCGGCACAATCGAGGCACGCGTTAAACACCTGCCGAGAGCCCACACCGATGGCGACGCTGCCGTTTATTTTCCCGGCGCTAATGTCATTCACACCGGTGATGTCCTGTTCCACGGCATTTTCCCATACATTGACCTGGACAACGGTGGCACCGTCGACGGCTACATTGCGGCGCAGAAAGGCATATGGTCCACGGCCGACAATGCAACGAAGATCATACCGGGACACGGATCGTTAACCGACAAGGTCGGTATGAAGACGGACATCGATATGCTGATCGACAGCAGGGCAATGGTCCAAGCGCTGATTGATGAAGGCAAGAGCATTGATGATGTACTCGAAGCAAACCCGCTGGCCAAGTACGATGCCTTTAGCTGGGAATTTATAACGACCGAACGTATGACACGCACGTTGTTTCAATCACTGACTACGGACTAGACGACACTATGAAAAGCAATCAAGCCGCCGACTTCGTCAACGAAATGTGGGACTCATCGATCATTCCGGAGATTTCCGAGTACATCAAGGTCCCCAACAAGTCGCCCTCTTTCGACCCGGACTGGGAAAAGAAAGGCCACATGGAAGAGGCGGTGCAGATGCTCGAGGCCTGGTGCAGGACGCAGCCCATCAAGGATATGAAAATCGAGGTCGTAAGACTTCCCGGCCGCACACCGGTGCTCTTCATCGAAATCCCGGGGCAATCCGACGATGTCGTGCTGCTCTACGGTCACTATGACAAGCAGCCCGAATTCAGTGGCTGGGACGAAGACCTCGACCCGTGGACGCCTGTCATCCGGGACGGCAAGCTGTACGGCCGCGGTGGCGCCGATGATGGCTACGCAATATTCGGATCGCTTACAGCAATTCGCGCGCTGCAGGAACAGGGTATTCCACACGCTAACTGCGTCGTCCTGGTTGAAGGCTGCGAGGAAAGCGGCAGCTTCGACCTCCCCTTTTACATCGACCTGCTGGAGGATCGTATCGGCTCCCCGGACCTGGTTGTCTGCCTGGATGCGGAATGCGGCAACTACGATCAGCTCTGGTGCACGACCTCCCTGCGGGGCAATCTCACGGGTACCTTGCGTGTCGACGTCCTTACCGAGGGTGTGCATTCAGGCACGGCCAGCGGCGTCGTGCCCTCCAGTTTTCGAATTGCGCGACAGCTTATTAGTCGTATCGAAGACGAATCGAATGGCCAGATTCTGCTCGACGATCTGCATGTCGACATTCCGGAGCAGCGCTTGGAACAGGCGCGCCTCGCCGCCGAAACGCTGCAGGACTCGGTGTATGAGAAGTTCCCCTGGGCCGTGGACGCACCTGCGCCAGATGAATCGCATGCGGAATTGTTGCTTAACAACACGTGGCGCCCAACGCTGGCAGTAACCGGCGCGGAAGGAATGCCTGCGTTGATCGATGCGGGCAACGTGCTGCTGCCATTTACGACGCTGAAGCTGTCATTTCGCCTGCCGCCGACCTGCGACGCGGACGAGGCGGCGGAAGCGGTCAAGGCCGTTCTGGAGGCCAATACGCCGCCGCTCGCCAATGTGTCGTTCGAGCTTGAATCGACGATGGCAGGCTGGAACGCCCCGGCGGTTGCCGAATGGCTCGAGGCATCAATGCACAAGGCATCGGACGCGTTCTTTGGCAAGCCGTCCATGTACATGGGCACCGGCGGTACCATCCCCTTCATGGGCATGCTCGGCGAACGCTTTCCGGAGGCCCAATTCCTCATTACGGGCCTGCTGGGACCGAAGTCGAATGCGCATGGGCCAAACGAGTTCCTGCACATCGACACGGGCAAGCGCTTGACTGCCTGCGTCGCACAGGTTCTCGAGGACCATTTCAATCGCTAGACACATCCCTCGCATCAACTTTCGAATCTCTGGCCCAAAGCACGAACCGAGGTATTTCGTGATCGACAAATTCAAGCAACTAGCGCGACACATCCCGGGGGCGGAAGCATTTTATGTCTGGCTGTCCCGGAAGTTCTTTCGTGGCTCACAGTCGTATTGGGAGTCGCGATATGCCAGTGGCGGGAATTCTGGCGCTGGTTCGTACGAGAGATTGGCGGAGTTTAAGGCGGAGATACTCAATGATTTCGTCAGGGATAACAGGGTCGCTTCCGTCATCGAATTTGGTTGCGGCGATGGTAATCAGCTGGCCATCGCACAGTATCCTGAATACGTCGGTCTCGATGTTTCTCAAAACGCTATCAAAATGTGTGAAGACCGTTTTGGCGGCGATGATACGAAGCGCTTTTTGATGTACCGTCCTTTCGTGGCCGACGACGCTAGCCGAGGCTTGCGTGCCGATCTGGCCCTGTCCCTTGACGTGATCTATCACCTGGTTGAAAACGAAGTCTACAAAAAATACATGACGCACCTCTTCGAGTCTGCGCGCCGATTTGTCATTGTCTATTCATCTAATCGTGACGACGGCACAACCGCGGGCCATATCCGCCACCGGAGGTTCACCGAATGGGTGGAGGAAAATGCCAGGTCCTGGCAGCTCAAGACCAAGATCGAGAATCGCTACCCTTTTGACCCGCGGTCGCCGGATGACACCTCGTTTGCAGACTTCTATGTGTTCGAGCGGCAATGAGCATCGGACCTCCTGTCTTGGCGAATTCCAAAGCACGACAGGACACGCACCCAGGAAGTCGCTGATTGGACAAACAACCAAAAGTCAGAAGCAAGAAAGTCTTGATCGTGGCGACGACATTTCCCCGACACAAAGGCGATGATCAGCCGCGCTTCGTAGCCGACCTCTGCGCATCCATACCCGATGGCTACCGACAACGTGTGCTCGTACCATCAGCTGACCCGCGCCCCTCGAACGATATCGTCGAAGGTGTTGAGGTAAAGCGATTTCGCTACTTTCCGCGCCGCGGCGAAACGCTGGCCTACGGTAGCGGAATCCTCGGCAACCTGAAGGCGAAGCCGCTACGCTGGCTGCTGGTTCCATTCTTCCTTGTCGGACTAGCTATTGCCCTGCGCAGGGAACTCAGGCAGTTTCAACCCGATATCATTCATGCTCATTGGTGGTTTCCGGCCGGGCTTGTGGCCGCCCTGCTCCTCACAATTGGCAATCGATCATGCAAGTTACTCACTACGTGCCACGGCGCAGATTACTACGTTCTGGGCGAGCGCTTTCCGAAACTAAGGCATTGGGTATTTGAGCGTTCCGACAGAGTAGCGCTGGTCTCCAAAGCCATGCGAAATCATGCTGCTCGAAAAGGTCTCCCTAAAGAGAAATTGACTGTTGCGCCTATGGGAGTCGATTTGACGACGAATTTCCGACCGGCTGAGTACGAAATAAAACGGAAAGGGGTGCTGTATGTCGGAAGACTGGTAGAAAAAAAAGGTGTTGATACTCTGCTCGCCGGGTGGGCCGCTGCCCCACAAGAAGTGCGAGATCACGGGCTTACAGTTATTGGAAGCGGAAATATGAAAGATTCTTTGCTGGCTCTGACGGAGTCTCTCGGCATAGAAGATTCAGTCAACTTTGCTGGCTCGGTACCCCATTCCAGCCTGCCGGCATACTTCCAACAAGCGAGGCTTCTTGTGTTTCCATCACTCATTTCCACTGACAATGATCAGGAGGGGCTAGGGTTAGTTGCAATTGAAGCGATGGGCTGCGACTGCCCAGTCCTGGCATCTGATGTCGCTTCTCTTTCAGATGTAATCCTGGATGGAGAGACAGGATTCGTCTTCCCAATGGGCGATTCGGCCTCGCTCGCGCAGCGCCTTGCCGAACTCCTGTCATCCGCAACCCTGTGCAATGCTATTGGGAAGCGCGGTGGCAACTTCGTAAGGTCCCGGTTTGACTGGTCCAGTGTAGGTGAACGGTACGGTACGCTGTACTCTGAAATGACACTTCCCGCGCAAGACCACCTGGAGCGCTAAGTGGGAACCACGCCGCTGATATCTGTTTGCGTCGCCAACTACAATGGCGAGCAAGTTATCGCTGACTGTATCGATTCAATCTTACGGCAAGAAGATGCTCCACCTTTCGAGATTATCGTTCACGACGACGCATCGACTGACAGATCTTTGCAAATTCTGGAAAACTACGATTCTGTGAGGGTAATCGAATCTACCGAGAACGTCGGCTTCTGTATTAGCAATAATCGGATGGTGGACGAGGCCCGCGGTACTTTCGTACTCCTGTTTAATAACGATGCGCAGTTGTTTGACAACGCTCTGCATACACTTACCGCGGAATCACGCAAACGCAACGACAAGGTCGTGCTCGGCTTGCCACAGTATGATGCTGCGGATAAGAAATTGGTTGACCGTGGACTAAGGCTTGACTACCTCGGCAGCACGGTGCAAAACGTCCGAGAGTCGCAAGACGATATCGCTATGGTAATTGGCGCCTGCCTTTGGGCGCCCAGGGAACTTTGGAATCGCATCGGCGGATTGCCATCCTGGTTTGAGACAATAGCCGAGGACGCCTATTTTTGCTGTTATGCAAGACTTATCGGTTATGAAGTCTTCGTTCCCGAGGGATCGGGCTTTCTGCACATCATCGGACACTCACTCGGAGGCGGCAAATCCGAGAATAGCAAAATAACAATCAGCGTACGCAGACGATACCTCAGTGAGCGCAACAGGACGTTTATTCAGTGGCTGTTCTACCCCGCCTGGTTGATACCGTTTACGACGGCTGCGAATTTGATCATTCTGACCGTTGAGGCAATTGTACTGTCAGTAGTAAACCGGAAACCCTCGTTGGCTTGGGACATCTACTTGAAATCCCAGGTTGACGCGTTTTCGATCATCGGAACCGTCAGAAACGCAAGACGTGCAGCGATGCGATCGCGAAGTATCTCTTTTGCAAGCTTTTTCAGACCGTTCACCTTCGTCCCGCAAAAGCTGCGGCTGCTCATTTCGGAAGGTCTGCCCCGAGCATAAGCGGCTATATGGCCACTCCAAACACCGACGATTCGGTGGTTTCGTGGGGGCATCACGCGGTTGGGCGCGTATTACCTGCTATTAATCCGGGCCGAAGTACATGTTGTCGCCGCGCGAGAGCGAGAACATCCGTGCGAGTAAACGGCTCGCCCAGGTGGCTGCCCGGCTGTCGAGCAAATCGTATAGGCCCAGTCGCGAGTTCCGTTTGAACGTTACGACATACAACACGGCAACAAAGTTGGCGACCGACGGCGGAACGAGACCAACGAAAAAAGACAGACAGCGATCACGGACGTTGCCGCGAGAACGCAGAAATAGCTTGTGTTCTTTCAGGGAGTACTGACCCTTGGCCCGATTCTTCAATAACATCATCATATTCCGCCATGGCTCGGGGTCCACAACAAGAGATTTAGCGGCACTTGAGAAATCCGGAAAGCCGTGTATTAGCTTCGGCCACATGAACATCCAGATTTCAAAGGTCCGAGACGTCCAGTTTGCGTTACCGTAGCGAATGGTTATCTGTGGCTCCGCGATGAATAATGCGCTGTCGATAGGCGGCCGTTGAAAGATCACGCCAACGTGAATAAACAGTGAGCCGAAGTAGTTCTCGCGATTTCTTTGCAGCCAGACATCGCGTTGGATAATAACCGAACCAATGAAAGTAAGGAGATCGCCCATTTCGGTGAATAGTCGCTCTGCACTACCGCGCCCATAGCGGCGGTTCTCCGTTATGCCGGTGCGGGATCTTTCGAGAACTCTGGAGAAATCCGAGACACGAACTTCGGATTCAACAAGAATCAGTTCGTGATTTTCCTCTATCGCTTCAAGAATTCGCGCAATGGCGCCGGAACGCATGAGGTCATCGTCTGGCATTAACCAACAATAGCGTCCATGTGCGTATTGAACGCTCTTGTCGTAGTCCTGATCGACACCCGAGTTGGTTGATTCGCGAATGTATCGCACGTTCGGATAGTCCCTGGCGTAGGGCGCAACTGCCGCTTCGGTGTTATCGGGTGAGGCACCATCCACGATCACAACCTCGACGCCATCCTGCAGTTGGCTAACGATAGAGTCGAGTGTCTCGGCAATGACACCGCCGCGATTGAAAGTTGCTATGCAGATCGAGAGAATTATGGCGACAGCTCTTTCACAATTGACGGATTGAGGCGACTATTTCTTCAACCAGCTGCGGAAACCCCAGCCGCGGCTTATATCCGAGAGCGCTGGTAAATTTGCTGGGGTCAGCTACAAAAGCAACTGATTCTGCTGGGTCCCCTACCTCCGGAGCCCGCAACCATTGCCGGTAGTCGAGCTTATATGACTTAAAAATAGCTTCGACCGCGGCGGCAGCCCAGACGGTTTCGCCGGTGGCCACAACGTAATCGCCATCCAGCCCCATCTCCATCGCTTTTGCCGACATCTCCATATACTCCCTGGCACTGCCCCAATCGGCAAAGAAATCGAGAGATTGAAGGGTAACCACATCCCGATTTCCGGATAGTCCGTTTGCAAGAGCGCGGGCGATCTTCGGCACGAAATAATCGGGCCCTCGCCGCGGTGACTCATGATTAAAGAAATACGCGACTGTCGCACTAATGCCATGGTCACGGCGATAACAATCAATAAGGTTGCCGGCCGCTATTTTCGCGGTCGCGTAGAGAGAGCCGGCATGTTTTTCAGATAATTCCGTTATCCGTTGTTGCGGCTTTTCGCCGAATACTTTTGCCGAGCTGGCATAGAATAGTTGGCCACGCTCCCTTTGGCGCAAATACTCCAAACAAACGTATACGGAAAGGACGCTTACGGCGAAAAGATCCGCCACAACTTCCTCGTAACGAAACCCGGCCTCGCCATGCACAGCCGCAACATGGAAGATATTGTCCGGCTTCTCTGCTGTAAGCACTTGCCGCAATGCATGCTGATCGCGTAAATCAACCTGCCTATAGCGGAATTCGCCGTCGGGCTTTCTCATGGTGTACGCAGTCTGCCGCCCTGCCGCGATCACGTGGTGGCCGCGAGCAGCGAGCGATTCACATAGATATGAGCCGTCCTGGCCATTGGCGCCAAGTACGATCGACTTCAACACCTAGGTCAATCCCACTTCCAGCAGAAATGAGTCCAGATGATCGAAACTCGCATCGAGCGCGGCCTCGTAGTTGCCGGCATCCACAACGAGTAGCTCCGGCAAAGGAAATATCATTCGCGTGCCGGAAGAGATCGTATCCTTTTCGCGCTGCAGGAACTCGCGGCGAAAATGCCATGGCAGTACAAGGTAATAGTCGGGACGCATCGCGCGTGAATCTGATTCGCTGATTATTACGATGTCCGTACCAACTGTCCTGGCGCCAACTTTCTTGGGATTTCGATCTGCTGCATACGGCAATTGACGCTGGTCGAGCCCATACCACTGGATAAGGACGTTACCCTTGGTTGATGCGCCATAAACATGAATGGTCTCGTTACGCTGCTGAATGTCCCGCACCAGGTCGAGCATTTCCTGACGCTGCCTTTCGACACGGGACCGAAAATCGAGTAGCGGTTTCGAGGTATCGAGACCTATTTGCTTCTCGTACTGGCGCAGCGACGCGAGCGTTTCAGCAGAGCCGGTTTTGCGCTTACTGTCGCTCTTGCAGAGCAATAACTGAATGCTGCCGCCGTTTATCGCATTAAGACTCGCCTCGATGATACGCATGCCTACTTTCTCTGCAATATAGTCGAGTACGGCCAGACTGTAATACTCAAGATGTTCATGACAAACAGTGTCCAGTGAATTCATCTTCAGCATCATCGGCAAATAGGACATTTCCACGATCCAAATTCCCTCATCAGACAAGAGGAATTCAACTTCGCGGGCAAATTCGACTGGATCGCTGAGATCGTAGTACATGGCGATGGACGTTACGACGTCAAACTTCCGACTTCCGAGGCGCGCGCGGAGTTCCCGAGACGGGAATACATCCTTCACAAGCTCGACAGAATCCGCGACGGTGGCGGCGATGTCCGACGGATCAATGCCCCACTTTTCGAGAGTTGTTGGATAATCAGCGAGCAAGGTGCCGTCATTGCAGCCGATGTCGAGCACGCGCGACTCGACAAAATCAGCGTGCTCACATGCCGTAGTCGCGATACTCGACAGGTGCCTATTCATGGTGACTGTAGTACCCGACGTATACCAATAATTCGCGTATAACACTGAGGACGGCACCTGGTGGCGCAGCTGCACTAATCCGCAAGCGTTTGGTTGCGCATTGGTATCACAACGTAGCAACTCCATAGGGATCTTGTCGCGGCTCGGCGCTGGCATACCGTCCATGACGAAACTTCCCTGCAGATACTGGGCACCAACGTCAAATACGGTTTCCAGGTTGGAATTTCCGCATACGCGGCAGGCATCGACAGTAATCAACTCCATAATCCGAATGCGTCCTAAATGCCAACCGGCGAGATTGGCGCGCGTTGCTTCAGAAGATGTAGATCGCGTTCGACCATGTCGGAAACCATGCGATCAAAACTGATCTCCGGTTGCCAACCGAAATCGCGATTCGCTTTGCTATAGTCCCCAACAAGAATGTCAACTTCAGTGGGCCGAAAATAGATAGGGTCGATGCGAACCAAGGTTCGTCCGCTCGCCGCATCCTTGCCCACCTCATTCTGACCCGTACCCTCCCAGATTAGAGATATGTCGACTTTGGAGAACGCTGTTTCGGCGAAATCGCGAATACTGCGAGTTACGCCAGTCGCGAGAACCCAGTCGCCTGGTTCGTCCTGCTGCAGAACGCTCCACATTCCACGAACAAAATCGCGTGCGTCACCCCAATCTCGTTTGGCGTTGAGATTTCCGAGATACACGCATTCTTGCAGTCCCAGTTTGATAGCTGCCACTGCCCGGGTGATCTTCCGTGTGACAAAAGTTTCGCCGCGAAGCGGTCCTTCGTGGTTAAATAGAATGCCATTGCTCGCATGCATTCCGTACGCTTCGCGATAATTCACCGTGATCCAGTAGGCGTACAACTTGGCAACGCCGTAGGGACTTCGCGGATAGAAAGGGGTCGTCTCGTCTTGCGGCACCACATCAGTTTTGCCGTAGAGTTCTGAGGTCGATGCCTGATAGTAGCGAGTCTTCTCCTCCAGGCCGAGGATACGAATTGCTTCAAGGATGCGTAAGGTCCCCAGAGCGTCAGCGTTAGCCGTATATTCAGGAGTCTCGAAACTCACTCCGACGTGGCTCTGGGCCGCCAGGCCATAGATTTCGTCGGGCTGGATGAGGCGGATGAGGCGCAGGATATTGGTTGAATCAGTGATATCCCCGAAGTGTAGCTTGAAACGCTTGTCCTCATCCTGCGGGTCCAAATGCAGATCATCTATGCGGCCAGTATTGAAGGACGACGAGCGTCGCTTCATACCGTGCACTTCATATCCCTTCGACAACAGCAAGCGGGCCAGGAAAGAGCCATCCTGACCTGTGACACCCGTTATAAATGCAATCTTGTTGTTCGCGCCCATAAAACCTTTCTCGATGTCGCCGCACCGTCGGAATACAGAGTCTGCATGAGTTTGACGATGGAACCAAGACCAATCGCACGCACATACCGTAATTTGCAGGAGGTCACTGCGAACTTGGTCGATACGCCGCACTAAGTCACCGCCGCGTGATCGCGGCATAGTCCGCTCGGGTATTTATCCTGTACGGAACTGAAAATCCCTTGTAGAGTAAGATTAGATTCGTCGTAACTACGCAGTGGTTCGCCGGAGAAGCTGAATTAGGGATGCAGATCGAATCCGTACGATATGACGAAGATTTCTGAAAAGGGACCAGGCAAACAGGCGTGTGATTTCAGTTGCAGGCCCTCGAATCTTCAACTGGTCGGACTACATATCCGTTTCTCTTTCACTCTAGATTGGTAGCCGACGTTTCGATGCGCTTGCGACGTAATTTGCTTGCCGGCCTGCTCAATTCAGTCTGGACCGCAATAGCTACATTCGCCGTTGTGCCATTCTATATCGACTACTTGGGAATCGAAGCCTATGGGATGATTGGGTTCTTCATTACCCTGCAAGGAGTTTTTCTTTTGCTGGATATGGGTTTGAGCCCTACTGTCAGTCGGAAATTCGCGCGGCACGACGCCAACGGAGGCTATGAAGATGTAGCCGATTTCATGCACAGTGTAGCAGTAGCGTATTGGCTGCTTGCAGCCGCGATCGTGGCATTTTTCCTGATCTTCTCCGGCGCAATCGCCGACCGGTGGCTACACACGAACGACCTCGACCTGACAAACACAGCGCTTATTATTCTAATGGGGGTCAGTATTGCCACTCGTTTTCCGCATAGCATTTATCGCGGCGCCCTTATCGGTGTCGGGCGACTGGTTTTACTGAACAGTATCAATATGCTGATGGTCACTGTGACCGCAGTGGGATCCGTACTGGTTCTCGGACTGGTGGACGCATCGTTGACGGCCTTTTTTATCTGGCAGGCCATTTGTGGATTGCTGCTGACCACGCTGATGCGTCGTGCAGCATGGCGGATAATCCTGCCCTCCGGTCGCCACGCGGCCGAAAGACCGAAGTTTGATCGGAATCTCTTAATCGAGGTCTGGCGATTTGCAGCAGGATTGACGTTGGTCAGTATTGCCGGCGTCATTTTGTTGCAACTGGACAAGCTGGTGCTGAGCGCAATGCTACCGCTCAGGGAATTTGGCGTCTATATGGTCGCTTTCCTGGCGGGCAGCGTCGCCAGCGCATTTTTCATGCCTGTATTCAACGTGATATACCCGCGCATGACGTCATTGGCAGCAACGGGCGATGCCGAACAAGTCAAAGCACTCTACAGAAATGGAACCCGAACGCTGGGCATGATTCTTTTTCCATTGGCCATGATCCTTGGGCTTTTTTCCGAGCCGGTGGTGGCACTTTGGACCGGAGATGCTCAATTGGCCCAGCAAGCAAGGCCACTCATCTTATTTATCTCGGTCGGATTCACGATTAACGGCATAATGCATTTCCCGTACGCGCTTCAGCTAGCCTATGGGCGAACCGGTATTGCTCTGCAATGTGCTTTTTTCGTGGCAGTTATCCTGGTCCCGTTATTATTCGTTATGGTGTCCAAATATGGCGCTTATGGGGGCGCCGCCAGTTGGCTAATTATACAAGTAGTCTACCTGTTGGCAGGGTGCTGGCTCACCCACCGCAGTCTCTTACGCGGCACCGGTCTGCAGTGGCTGCTAGGAGATGTCGGCATCCCGTTGAGTGCTTCACTGCTCGTGGGCATCTCCGTGTCTAGCATACTCACAAGTGGCCCTTTGAGTATTGTGCAGGCATTATGCTGGTCCACATTCTCGGGAGTGACCGCGCTGGCGCTGGCCCTGCTCGGGTCTCCTGTATTCTATCCAGTTGTCCGGAACGCCATCAGCAGGCACAGAAACCAGGCCTTTAAGAGGTGAATTGACCCGCTATGCTCTCGAAAATCTTCACTTATTACCTGCTGGACTTTCTAGCCTGGCAACGTATCAATGCAGCGATCGCCAAAGGCGGTGCCATGATGCGAGCGCGCAGCATCGATCTTTCGCAACCCGCAACCTGGGAATTTTCCGGATTCAGCCAGAATGGTGAAGATGGGATTCTGGATGTCTTGCGCCGGCAACTAAAATCCAGCAATCGATCCTTTGTCGAAATTGGTGCCGCAGACGGCACTGAGAACAACAGTTCCTGGCTGGCGGTGATGGAAAAATACAATGGCGTGATGATTGAGGGCAATTCATGGCTCGCGAGCCGCGCAAATCGAACTGTCATTCCCTTCAGCATAGGTGCCGAATGTATCAACATGTTTGTCGACACCAACAACGTTGGCAACATCAAGGAGTTGATGCCGCACCATGACCCGGATGTCTTTTCGCTTGATATCGATGGCAATGACTACTACATCGCGGAAAGCGTATTTGCGGTGGGAATACGTCCCAAGATATTTGTTGTCGAATACAATTCAGTTTTCGGCCCTGATCGCAGCCTCACGATTGAATATCAGGAGAACTTCAACTATTCGAAGCAAGATCCGACGCAACTCTATTACGGGGTTTCTCTATCTGCGTGGCGAAAATTATTCGACCAACACGATTACGAATTCGTAACCGTAGAGCGCAACGGCGTCAACGCTTTTTTTGTTGATCGCGACCAGTTCGACCATGGGTTCCTCAGCAACGTGCGAGGGCTGGAGTTTGCCGAGAATCGTTATCAGCGCCGAAAATTTCGGTGCCCCGACGATCAACAATTCAAATTAATAGAAAATCGCAAATTCAAGAGCGTATAAAAGGCCGAAAACTTTCTCAGAAAATCGACATGTCGGCATCAACGAATACGTAGTTAAATGTTCCAGAGTCGGAGTGCTTTTCCTTCACCCAACGATTGACATCATCCTGAGTGACAAGTTTCGGTTTTTCCGATGCGGTATAGGCTTCATAGCCGTTATCCCAGAACAGCTTAAATGTTTGGAGAAAATTCGGATTCGGCTCGTCGGGGTGAAACTCATGCAGACACACTTCCAACAGCCAGACAGGCATGGGCGACCGGGCAATACTCAGTAATGCGCCTTGGAGAACGCCATACTCCGCTCCCTCAACATCAATTTTTATAAAAATGCGTTCTTCCGAGAACCGCGACCCCAATATGGAATCAAGTGTTGTGACGGGTACGATCTTCTTGAAGCGGGATGAATAACCTGCCCAGTTCTTCACCAGAGAGGCCGAGGGCCCGGACGCTCCATATAAGGTTAATAATCCCGCCTTATCGCTGAGGGCCATCGGGAAGACCTCAGCCTCATCTTCCCAGTTATTAGCAATCAGGTTCTGCAGCAGACATTGCAGATTTTGCTGTTGCGGCTCAAACGCGATCACCGGAACGTTATTCTGCAGGGCCATGCAAGTGTAGTAGCCCAGGTTTGCGCCAATGTCGACAAACAAATCGACTTGCCCAAGGCACTTGAGGATTACCGCGGTCTCTGCTGGTTCAAATTGACCGGCCCGCATTTGTTTGTAGGCCGGGTGAAAGCCGGATGTCAGTTTAAATCCAAACGGCGTAGTCACTTCTGTTGTCTTTCTCCAGACTTTCGTGCCCCACCAGTCTTTTGCCACGTGAATTTTCCAATTCAGCTTTTTGAGATTTCTTTCCAGCGTACTGGAGCGGCCGATCATTTTTTTCAACCAAGGTGGCAAGATGACTAATTCCTTTTCTAATAAGACGATGATCCAACTAGATGGGTCTTGTCGGTCCACATTCTAATCAGCCCGACTATGGCTCAGTACCCTTCGAGCATTCTCAGGACTTGCTGTACGTCAATGCCGTTATTTGCTCTGAAATCAATCCAATAAGAAATACGATCACCGAGGCGCTGATGATCAACATGCTCATATTCGTAAATCTCCCAGCAGTTGCGTAGGTATAGGCGTAGTAACCGATACCAGTTGCAAAAAACAGCCCACTAATCGGCGCGAAGATCTTCAACGGCGCGTACAAGGTAGCAACCTTGAAAATAATCACCATGAATCGCAGCCCATCCCGAATCGGGCGTATGTGGCTCTTGCCAACTCGCTTCCCCGCCTCGATCGGCAAATAACAGAGCGGATAGCCCGACCTCAAGAACGCCATGGTGATCGTTGTCGGGTACGAAAACCCGTTCGGTAATAAGTACAGGAACTCCTTGAAGAGATTGGCTCGTGCCACCCGGAATCCGGAAGTCAGGTCGAGAATCGGGCGGCCGGTCAACCAGGTCGCGACCGCGTTGTACAAACCGTTTGCGAAAAGCCGTCCTACGCTGGCGTGCGAACCGATGTTACGGGCTCCCACCACCATGTCGTAGCCCGCGTCGAGCTTATCGAGCAGCGGACCCAGCTCCCTGGGGTCGTGCTGCCCGTCACCATCCATGAAGGCTATGATGTCGCCAGTTGCCGCTCGTGCGCCTGCTTTGATCGCCGCCCCGTTGCCAAGGCTCTCCGGATGCTGGACGACCGTTGCACCGGCATCACGAGCAACTTCGGCGGTTGCGTCATCGGAACCGTCATCGACGACAATAATCTGGGCATCAGGCCAGGACTCGTGTGCGGCGGCCACGACGTTGCCGATTGCACCTGATTCGTTCTTTGCAGGTATCACTATCGATAGAGACATATAGGCTACTTCCTGATTGCTGGCCGGCTGCCGGACAGCGGGCACGAGTTCACGAAGCGAACATTATCATGATGCCGGCCGC